>ERZ791808.1712-NODE-1712-length-15328-cov-7.217246_pt1 | contig 15328 bp, 22 predicted proteins | sample MGYA00510305_ERZ791808 | MGnify/ENA primary metagenome ERZ791808 (study PRJEB30046, sample SAMN00792024) | human gut metagenome | study: EMG produced TPA metagenomics assembly of the A metagenome-wide association study of gut microbiota in type 2... | reverse complement strand
GGGCTGTAATTTTGCTATAATCAGTCATGTGCATAACCTCCTGTGCGTCCATGTAAGTGTCATTTACACTTAAAATTATGCACTCCACCGGGCGGAGCCGTACTCCTCGTCCCGCCGAAACCTTTTGGCGTTCTTACTCTTGAAATGGATCAGCAGCCGAAAGGCCACAGCACCCACAATACCAACGAGCCAGTCAAAGGGGGCCAGTCCCGGCGAGAAATCCGCAAAGGCAACGCCGATGGTCTGCATCAGCCCCAGCAGCTTTTCCACAGCATTTGCGCCAGCGGCCAGACGGTAGGCCGTACCCAGTTTAAGAAAGGTCCAGCCGATAAACAGATACGGGATATTGGGAAGAATGTACTTTCTGATCTTATCTGTCGGCATGGGTCACCTCCTGCACACGCTCCTTGGGCCGGGGCTGTTCACGGGAGAGCTGCTCCGAAGCCCGTTTGAGCTGATCACGGATGGGGATGCGCCGGGACTTGGTTTTGTTCAGCACCTTGCGGGAGTATTCCGAGAAACAGGCGGTCATGGCGTCTGCTTGCCCGGACTTGAAAAACAGCAGATACTTGTCCGGCCCGGTTTTGTAAAAGGCGTAGTCCACATTCCATTTCCGGGCCACCCGGTCAAACAGCTTGGTATCGCCGGACAGCTCAATGCTGGATGCCGACGCACCGTGGGCCATGAGTTTTTTCACACTTTGCTTGCCGTGGGGCGTCTGTCTGGCCCGGTGGTGCTTGGCGATTTTCCGCCCGATGCCCTGTACCACATAGGCAAGGCTCCGGGCGGTCAGCTTGGAAGCCTTCACGGAAACCGCAATCGTGCGCCGGGAAATATCTTCATCTACCAGTCAAATCCCTCCTTTCAAAAGCGGCACCTTGGGACAACTTGCCCCGAAGTGCCGCTATCGTTCCGGCACCTCCTTTCTCGGATGCAGCCGCTCACCCTCCAGCGAAGATCGGTCAATAATTTCCTTGTAGGCGGCCATCTGCTCCCGGATATTCAGCTTGGGCATGGAGAAAACCTTGTGTTCATCGGGAATATCCTCCCGCCCGGAATAGTGCTCTATGAAGCGGCTGCCATTGTCAAACACATAGCCTCCGGGGGCGAAGTGGCCGCTCTCATTGATGCGGACATCCCGCCCGTATGCCTCATAGTCGATGTAGTCGATCAGATGCTCCGGCACTTCCACACCACCGAACTCCAGCACATACATACGGCCCAACTCCTCGTCACTATGAACATCCGGATAGAACTCAAAGCAATCCAGATTTTGCGTGAGGTTGATCAGATCAGCTACGCTGGAAGTATGTTCGCCGCTGTCAATGACTGCCTCGAATTTCTCCAAATCGCTCTGATCCAGCTCGGAGAGCAGACAGGCCAGATGGTTGAGCTCGTCCAGGTTTTCGTATTCGCCCAAGTGGTCATACAGCCCCAGTACATCCCCGTCAAAGTCGGTAATGAATATCTCCTCATACCGTACCCCGTCAACGCCGATCCGCTTCAAGAGGGCCTGTACCTCCTCGGGTGTAGTGGGAAATTTCAGATATTCGCCTACCAGCTCACCCTCGTTGTATTTTCCCAAGTTGGTGACATAGGCTTCAAACAGGGCGGGCATATCAGCGCCGCCCCTGTCCCTTGACGGTGAGGATGCCCTCCAAGGTGGTGGCGGTGATCCCCAGCCGCTGGGCCACGGCAATATCGTTCTTCATGGCCTCGGTGACGGTGCTGCCGCAGACCACCAGCACATGGGAGCGCCGGAGCAGGTCACGGCCCATGTCGATGCCGCTCTTATGTTCCTCGGGGATAGCGTCATTGAGAAATAACGGCTGATACAGGGGCGGGCAGACGGGAGAGAAGCCCGCATCGTACACGGAGCGGCAATACTGCGCCGCTTGCTTGGCGTTCTCACAATCGCTGCCGCACCATGCGGCGGTGATGTATGCGAGGGGTCTTTTCATTTTGAAAACCTCCGTTTCAAAGAAATAACCTCGGGACAAGATGTCCCAAGGTCGATTACTTCTCCATATCCTTTTTCTTGTCAGGCTTGCCCAGCTCGGGCGGCTGCTTGGCCTTCCAGTCATCCAGCAGGGACATGATCTGATCCTTCATCTCCCGGGGAAATTTGTCCTTGCCAAAATACTTTTCCAGTTCGGCGCTGTTGATAATCACCTTGTCTACCTCCTTTTTCTGCTCACTCAAAATACCGTCAATGACATCGCCGTTGAGCGCCCCCTGTTTATCCAGTTCCCGCATCTTCTGTGCCTAGGACAAGGACGGTGAGGACTGCTGCCCCTCGATGGCAACAGCGATATACCGCTGGTGCTTGGGGCGGATAAAGGAAATTTCCACGGCAGGGGTAAACGCCAACTGCTTTTCGTCCAGCATTTTCTGCAAATCCGGGACGAGTTCAGTCAAGCGGATATACCGCTGTACCTGCTTGTAGTTCATGCCGTTGCGATCCCCGACGATCTGAGTGGAGCGCTTTCCGGCGTCTTTATCGTCCTCACCGGGCCGAGCGCCCTGGTGCTTGATGGCCTCCACCTGCATTTTGAGGGACTGCGCTTTTTCCGTGGGCAAAATTTTCTCACGGTGGCGCAGGTTATCATCCGTCATGGCGAGGACGGCCTCGTCATCCGTCATGTTACGGATGATACAGGGCATATTGACAAACCCGGCCAGCTCACTGGCCCTCTGGCGGCGGTGTCCGGCGATGATCTCATAGCCGCCGCCTTCACGGGGGCGCACCAGCGCAGGCTGATTAACGCCAGCCGCCTTGACCGACTCCACCAGCCCCTGCATTTCCGCATCGTCCCGGACGCCAAAGGGGTGGTTTTGGAACGGGTGCAGCTCCGAAAGATTGAGATATACAATTTCCTCTTTTTCGGCTCGGGTAGCGTCACGGGGCTGGGCGGGCTGTTCCGGCTCGGCGGGAGCAGCGGCCTCCTCCTTGGTAGCCGGGGCCTTACTTTGGGACATTTTGTCCCGCTTGGGCTTTCCGGCCTTGGTGGGAGTGGTCTTGTCTTTCTTGGCCGGGACAGTCTTGCCGGGGGCCGCCTTGTCACCTTTGGGAGGGCGGCCACGGCGGTGCTGCTCCAGCTTTTTGGCCTCCTTGTCGGGAGGGGCAGCCTCCTTTGCTGGGGGCTTTGTCTTACCCGCCTCCTCACGGGCGGCGGCGAAATCCACCACCTTACCAGTAGGGGCGGGGTCGGGATCGTCCTTGCCGGGGCTGGCGGTCTGCTTATCGTCCTTGTCCGGCACGGACTGTTCCGGGATGGTTACACCGGGAGACTCAGGCGCATCCGGGATAGCCTCGCCCATTTCAAAGAGGGCAGCCTGCCCCTCATGCTCCAAAATGAGCTGTTCCTCTACGGTCAGCTCCTCCGGCCCCAGCGGGGCGGGAGCGGCGGTGTCGGACAGATTGGGAGCGGGGCTGGGCTGTTCCGAGACCTCTGTGGGAGCGCTCACATCGGGGCTGATGGTCTTTTTATCGTCTGCCACTTAAAAACCTCCTTTGTTGTGAAATGAAAAAAGCCAGCCCGATAGCTGGCAGCAGATAGGGTATCTCCTCCTTTCAGATTGTGGTATATGAAAACGCCACCCATAGTCCTGTTGGGCAGCGTAATGCGAAAAGATTGCTTGATTTTTCCTTAATGATTGCTACAATTATATTGTAGTATTTTGATATACTCAGTCGATATTTTGTGGATTTTCTCCAAACGACCTTGTGGATGCAAAATATGCAAAACTGAATTGGGGAGCTAACCGTATGAAAAATAAAGAGCTTCATTCGGAATTTACTTTTCAAATTGAAGCAACGGTTTACAAGGGGCTACAAGCGGTATAAAGAAACAAGTGGTTTGACGGAGTGGAAAATAGGTCATATTTTCCACTCTATTTTTACATAGTCGCTGGTTGCGCTGATTGATGAAATCAGGCCGTCAGCGGCTTTTCTTTTGTCCTCAAAGCTGATGTTCTCCCAATCGTCCAGATACCCGGACAGCAATTCAATCTGTTGGGAGGACAGCGTTTCAACGGACAGGTCGGCAATCGCCTTGGACAGCGTTTTGCGGCGGTTGTCCAAATCCTCGATTTTCTTGTTGGCATAGGCAAGCAAGGTGGCGTTGGCCCCGGTCAGCGTATCAAGCAGTTTTTCAATCTCGGCTTCTACCTGTGCAAGCTCCACCTGATAGGCGGTAATCTTCGGATTGACTTTTCCCTCGCCGCCACGGAGTAGCTTGAACTCCCGAAACTTTTCTCCCATAGCGGTAAAAATGAATTGTTCAAACTCATTCTTGCGGAGTGTGCCGCACCCCGGACAGCCCTTGTGGTCGGCCCGCTTGGAACAGCGGAGGTATTCATAGCCAGAGGGGTTATGGGTCGTTTTGAGTGCGTACCCGCATTTCCCGCATTTGATTTTCCCGGCCAGCCAAGTATTCCGGGCCTTGCGCCCATTCTGGAAGGTGATGTTGGTCATTAGCTTCTTGCGGCACCGGAGCCACACATCCGAAGGGACAAGCCCCTCATGGGGAGCAATCACAAGTATCTGATCTTTCAGGCTCTTGTCCTTATCCTCCTTCACATCCCGGCCTTGGTAGAGATAGCAGCCGTTTGTCCCGGCGAAATCGGCGGCATCATTGACTACCACCGCACCCTGACTTTTGAAGAACTCGTACATTTCCAAGTCGGCCTGTGCATAGACCGGGTTGCGGAGCAACTGCGACAGGAAAGGCCGGGTCAGGGATTTTCCATACACCTTGATATTCTGTTCTTCAAAATAGCGGGTAATATCCCCGAAGGAAGTCTCCGGCTCTGCGTACATTTCAAACATCAGCCGCACATGGTCGGCGGCTATGGGGTCGGCTACCATCATCTTTGTACGGATATTTTCTACCACGGTCGGCTCCAAGTCGAAGCCGTAAGGAGCTTGGCCGCTCATGTGAAAACCTTTCAAGCACCGAGAGTAGTAAGCGTCCGTGACACGCTTCTGGATTGTCTCCCGTTCAAGCTGGGCGAATACGATACAGATATTCAGCATGGCCCGGCCCATCGGGGTCGAAGTGTCGAACTTTTCCGTGGAGGAAACAAACTCCACATCGTATTCCTGAAACAGCTCCATCATGTTCGCAAAGTCCAGAATGGAGCGGCTTATTCTGTCCAGCTTGTAAACGACTACCCGGCGAACCTTGCCCTTGCGGATCTCGCCAAGGAGCTTTTGAAACTCGGGCCTGTCGGTGTTCTTTCCCGAATAGCCCTTGTCCTTGAAAATTCGACAGCTACCACCTTTCAACTCGTATTTGCAGAAATCAATCTGGCTCTCAATGCTGATACTGTCCTTGCGGTCTACGGATTGTCTTGCATAAATTACATCTTCTCTGATATTCATGTCGGGCTCCTTTCCTGCGGAATGGAGCTACCAACCTACAAGTATATTATACCATTGATAGCCCCGAGGGGCAATGTTGTCGATGTTCAGGCCGGATTGTCCACAGCCTTCCGGTATTTGCTGAACACCTCATACAGACAGCGCTCAATCTCTTTCTTCCGCTTTTCCTTTTCCTTCGGGGAAAGTACCGGCGTAAGACTTTCCAGCACAATGCTTTTCCCCTGAAAAGGGACGGTCTTGGTTTCGCTCTGATAAGTAACGGATTGTACCATTGAAGCCTCCTTTGCGTAGTTGGTTGACTGCCAGCGTTTTCCCGCATTGTCCCAGTGGGGAAAAGCGAAAGGACAGCACCCGGTAAAAGGTGCTGCCCTTTCGTTCTGCTCCACGCTTCGGGGCAACTTGGCCCGAGGTCAGGACTGCCAGTTTTCGTAATAGTGCGCCGCCTCCTCCACAGCGCAGAAGTCAAAGACTTCATAGAGCTCGGCAAGCACCTGCCGAATGTCCTTTGACTGGAAGCCGCAGTTTTCCATAGCCTTGATAACATAGCCACGGCAAGCGTTGTTGCTCCATTCCTCATACATGGTCAAAACCTTCTTCCTCATAAAGCTGGGAGTGCTGGCCCTGTGTGTTCGGCTTGTCGCAAGACAACGGTTATTTCAGCCAGCACCCCCGCTGGATCGTGCGGCAAATCAGAGCGGATAAACCGCCAGCTTATCCCTTGCGGCCCGTTACAGATCGTGGCCGTGGAGATGGCTCGTCCCCACCTGCGGCATGGGTAGTTGTCGCTCTTTTTCCTCATGGAAAAGTCTCTGCGTACCTGCCGCCCGGCTCCCTGCTGGGTACTCCAAGTTACCCGCTATTCAGTTATGGGAGGAATGTTCTTCCTCTTATTAACCGTGTCGGTTGGAAGATCAAAAACAACAGGCTCACAGAACATTTTTCAAATATTTTTTCATGTTCTCCAAGCCCCGGCGGATAGCGGCGGTAATGGCCTGTTCCGTCACCCCTTCGGCGGCGGCAATCGCCTTGACCGAGTGGCCCAGCAGATAGTGCTCAAAGACCCGTTGGCCCTGTGCGTCTGGCAGACTGTTCAGAGCGTGGCAGAGATATTCAAACCGCTCCATGCGCTCGATCAGCTCTTGCGGGGAGGGGTTAGAGAAGCAGGCGGAATACTCGATACCATCCTCGGCATCCAGAGAATAATGCGCCTTATTACGGTAGACACGGCGGCGGCTGGCCTTAATGAACCGCTGGCCCGCCAGCAGTTCTTCCGCAACTTCTTCTGTGACTTCGATAATGACATTCTCTTTATACCACGGGTAAAAATCCCGCAAATTGATTTCCTTCATTGTGTACCTCCGTTTCGGTGTTGGGTGTTGACGAGTGACCGAAACGAAGGCCGGAGGGGAGCGACACCGGGGCTGGACTTCGGGCCAAGTTGACCCGAGGCGACCCCACCGGAAAAGAAAAACGCCCGGGCGGCACAAAGCCGCTCGGACGCACGAAACTACATTATCTACATTGTACTGATATTTTGTACCTACATGGCCGGACTGTCCCGGAGGGGGAGCTACGCTTTTTTTAGCTGGTAAAGGTCATGGGGACTGTGAAAAATAAATAAGGACACGGCAATACCTCCCGGACACCGCCGTATCCTTAAAAAAGGGTAACTTTAATACACCCCCCAGATTTCAATTTTTGAAAAAGAAAACGGCGGCTTGAAATTTCTCAAAACCGCCGTAAGGCTACTTGTATTTTGTTTAGGCGCACAGATACCCAGCCGCCGAAACAACGGTTTTTTTTATTTCCGTTCCTTCGGTATTGTTTAGCTATACGGGCTTCTGGCAATCACTACACACTTTATCATGTATAGAGATAGTACCTCCACATTTAGGACAACAATATTTTTGGCTATGAATTTTCAGTAGAAATGGAATATCATTTTCTTTAACAATCTGACTATTTTCTACCAGACTTACGCCATACCGCTTTTTATAACTTCTTTCAAGGTTTTTTATTAGTTTGCAAGGAAACTCATTACATTCATAGCAGTATGTTATTCCTTTGGATTGAACGCAGTCCTTAATTTTGCACTTACGGCAATGTTCTGGCTTACCTTTACTTTCAACCATACATCCTCCGCAAGGTTGTTTTGTTTTCTTAGTATAACAGTGCTTATAGCAAACCATGCAGTTCATACCGCACGGAGCAAACATTTCAGTATCAATTTTCATAGGCATTTTCATTAGGCTTTCCCCTCCTTTGTCTATATCATAGTGCAAGGAAGGTGCCATCAGTATGTCACCTTTCATATAACATTTTCATTTTGCATATAGTTGATAAAACTCTCTCGTATAGCTCTGGTGGACTTATTACTTTTACTTTATCTTGTAAGCTAAGTATTAGGTTTGCTGTATATTCGATGTTGGTCGTTTGGAAATCAATAACACCTTTGTTTTCTGTTGTTTTGAAGTTGAGAGCTCCCAAAGTTTGTATTAAAAATTCTTTGTCTTGAAAATCAAACTCAAGTATTACATGGTACTTGTTTTTTGCCGCCTTTTGAAAGATTTGCCTTTCTACCAATCCTTCAAAGGATGGGAGGGTTATCTTTTGCGGAATAAAGTAAGTATTTATCAATTTATACGAAGAAATGCGATTAACTTTGAATAGTCGGAACTCATTTCTCAACCGACAAAATGCGTACAAATACCAATCCCGTTCTTTGAAAATCAATTTGTAAGGCTCAATTTCCCTATGCGTCGATGATGATTTTGTTTGGTAATCAATAGAAAGTAACTGCCTGTTGTTGATGGCACTACGAATATCTACAAATAACTCTTGTGCATCATCATCATACCATTGAGATAAATCAATCATTATATCACTTTGTTCATTTATAGTCTGAATATCTTTAGGTGCAATTCTCCCAATCAAATATTCAATCTTTTCATTATCGCCCATCGTCTTAATTGCATTGAGCCCAATTAAAATTTGCTCCCAATCCTCTGACGATAGTAGATTTTTGTCGAACCTATACCCCTCTACTATACTTATACCTCCACCATATCCCGGAGTTGAGACAATGGGAAAACCAGCCATTGAAATGTCCTCTAAATCACGGTATATGGTGCGTCTGGATACCTCTAATTTTTCTGACAAATACTTTATTGTGGTCTTTTCATTATTTGCAAGGATGTTCATTAAATGTAACAATCTATATAATCTCATAATATCATTCCCTTCAATGGTTTGCTTAGACCTTATGCCTATTATATAGGCAAGTACAGTAGGTTGCAATTACAAAGCCAATAAGATGATGAAACAAAATGCTACTTTGAAATAAAATTATATTTCGTTCTCATAATCTAACCCGAAATGTAGAATAATATAGGGGTGATATGAGAATGTACCAAGACACCAGACGGCTTGACTTCCACGCATTAGGCCGGGAGATCAAGCGCAAGAGAGAGGCGAAAGGCTGGACACAGGAATACCTTGCACAGCTCGTAGACCGTACCCCTCGTTCCATCATGTATTTTGAGAACCGGGGCCAGCATCCAAGCCTGAACACCTTTTACCAAATCGTCACCCTGTTGGATATTTCCGTAGACCAGTTCTTTTATCCTGACAGGCAGAACGGCGAAAGCGACTGCCGCCAGCATATTGACAGATTGCTCAATACAATGGACGAAAAGGAATTGACGGTCATGGAGGCCACAGCGGAAGGACTACAAAAAGCCAGAGAAACGGAGGTCAAGTAACGAGGGCCTTCGTTTTCTCATTTTTGCGGGCTTTTCCGGGGTGCCGCTAAATGGCAAGCAATGCTTCTGTGGCCACAGAAGCCATTTTCACAAGCCCGGCCTTGCGGCCAGTCTGTGAAAATCTGCTTGTTGGGGAGCCTCCCCAAACCCGGCGCTTCGGGCCAAGTTGGCCCGAAGTGGTAGCGTCGCTTCGCTCCTTATGCGTCACAGTCCCTAACGCTCCTGTTCCTTCTTTCTGCCCGGCTCCGAGTAGCCCAGCAGATAGTCAATGTTGGCCTTGATGGTCGCGACCTCCTGCATATCCGCCTTGGCCTTGCGGTACTCGGCGTAGAGCTTCTTTTTCCGCTCGGCCAGCTTGCGGCCTTCCTCTTTGAGTGCGTCTATCTTGGGGAGCTTGCCGCCGTCCAAAATGCGCTTGAAGTCAGCGCAGGCCGCCCGATAAAGCTCAATATCCGCCTCATGTTCCGCAAGAAATTTTCTGCTGTACTTGCTGGCCTTGTACTTCTCAAAGACAGGCCGGGTCTTGGCATACTGCACCGTTGCCGCCTTCAATTCCATGTTGGTATGGAAGGCCGCTTCGGTGCTTTTGATTTGGTCGGACAGCTTGTGAAAACGCTCCGTTGCTGCCGTGGCCTTCTGCTCCAACTGCTCATAGTCCGTCAGGCCATTGTCCTGCAAGTAGGCAAGGGCGGCGGCCATCTGTTTGAGATTGAACACCTTGGCCCACCGCTCATAGCCGGGGCCTTTCCCTTGGAGCTTGGATTGAATGTCAATAGCCAAGCTGACCTTCTGGCGGGGCTGGCCGGGATGCTGGCGGGAGCCTGACAGAGCGGCTTTTATATTCGCTTCGCCGTAGCCGTCCCCGAGGGTATCAGAGCGCAGGCGGGTAAACCGCTCCTGACCGGGAGCCCGGAAGCTGACCGCTCCCCGGCGCTGTTTGACCTCATAGCCCGCCTGCTCCATCAGAGAGAGAAATTCCGGGAAGTCGGCAGGCCTCTTGGCAAGGGCGGTATCAATGGCGGCCCGCAGCCTGTCCTGATAGGTCAGCGGCCTTTTCTGCCCGGCCAGCCATTCCCCGTAATTGCGAAACTTCCCCTTGCTCCGGGGCTTGGGATTTTCCACGATGGACAATCCGTTTTCCAGACACAGGCGGTCAGAGAGCCGCCGCAGAGCAAAGGACGAGCCCCAGAAGTTGCGGAACTTCCGGGAACAGTCAAGGGTCGTGGAATTGTAGTAGATATGTGAGTGAATATGCTCCTTGTCCGTATGGGTCGTGACGATAAAGGCATGGCGGCCCTTCGTCCAGCGCATAGCCAGCTCATAGCTGACCCGGTTCGCTTCTTCCGGGGTAATCTCTCCGGGATAGAAGGACTGGCGGATCTGATAGCACAGCACATCTTCGCCCTTCTTTTGCTCCCGGCCCGTCATGGCCTTATAGCTGGCCTTTGCCAAAAGGAACTCGGCGGCCACCGTGGCCGGATCGCACTCATAGGAGGATATGTATTTTCCGCTCTCTGTCTTTTCAGGATTTTTCCCATAGTCCAGGCAATCCCGGATAGCCTCGGCTATGCTTTCTCCCTCGTTGGCATGGCGTTGCAGTAAGGTGGTCGTTGCCAGAGAAAATCCCTCCCTTCATAGGAAACGGCGGCCCCACCGAGCCGCCGTCAATCCGTGTTGCTTCGGGCCAACTTGGCCCGAGGCTGTCAGCTTATGATGAACTGGCGCAGAGACAGGTTCAGGCTGTCCAGCCCTGTGATGACAGCACCCGCCACCGCCTGTAGGCCATAGGGGGAAAGCAGGAACGCAATCACCAGATAAATGACACCGCCCACCGGGTAGCTGATGAAGAACAGCCCCACGCCCAACAGAGCCATGATGACCGAGGCCGCCGTCAGGAGGAAGGAGGACAGAGAGAACAGGAACAGCAGAACGGCCACAAGGACAGTCAGGAACAGGATAAGCGGTGCGGTGATCAGTTTAAGTATCAGTCTCATAGGTTCAACCCCTTTCTATCATCTTTCTACCTATATTTTACCATGCGGGCGTAGGGGCAACAATGTTGTAGACGGTTAGTAAATCTTGTCCCGGAGCCTCGGGCCAACATGGCCCGAAGCCGCCAGAAACAAAAAAGAGGCGGGGCGCAGACCACAAAGGCCCGCACCCCGCAAAGTTATTTCTCCACCAGCGTAGACAGCTCCATGAGCACCTCGGACACCCGGCCCCAGAGCTTTTCATAGTCCCGCTGGAGCCCGGCGATCTCCTCCGGGTACACGCCGAAGGTATTGGCATGGACGGCCACCTGATTGAGATTGTTGGCACACCGCCGCTGTAAGGACACCAGTTCCTTGACCGGGGCAAGGTCTACATGGAGGATATAGCCGTTCAGGGCCATTTTCCGCATATAGGCCCCGGCGTTGGTAATGCCCGCTTCGGCCATGCGCCGCTGTATCTGGGCCAGCTCGTCCGCCGTGACCATCACATGAAGGTGCCTGTCTCGCTTGCGCCGGGCCGTCAGCGTTCCTCCCGCTCCCGGCTCCGCTTGTGGGCGGGCGGCTCCTTCACTCTGTCCAGCTCCTTTTTCTCCGGCCCTTTGGGGAGCGGCGAGGGCGGCAAGTTGTTCAAAATGCCGTCCAGCATATTGTCGTTCTGTTCCTCGGAAAGCTCGGCGGTATGCAGGTGGTTGTCTCTCTCGTTCATAGCATCCTCCTTATCTGTCCTCATGGGACTTGTTGTGTTTGATCTTGTCGGGCTCCTTGGGGGCCTCCGATCTGTGGGCCGCCTCCTTGAGCTGGGCCGTGATAGAGGGCCGGGCCGCCCGGTCAGGATTGCCGGGAGCCGGGCGCAGCTCGTAGTCCTCCATCTGCTTTTCCGTCAGGGGCTTCAAATAGGCCAGCTCTCCCCATGCCCGCATCGTGCCGCCCTCCACCATGCGCCGCTCGTCAAAGTTGATGATCTCCACGGGAGCGTTGCCGGGCGGCTTCGGGAAGGTGCCGAGGTCAACAGGCCGCTGGGTGGAATAGTAGCGGTAATACTCCGCAGGCTCCCGGCCACTTGTGCGCTCCTGCACCTGAAACAGTTCCTTGTAATCGTCAATGCGCTTGGCAAAGTCCTTTTCCGCTGTCTGGCCGTCGCTGTGGTAATGGCCCCAGTAGTAGTCCCGCTGGCCGTTTTCCGTTTCGGTAAACTGCCATGTGACAAAGGGGCTGGGGGCGGCCTCGTCATAGCCCAGAGCAAAGCCCCGGCCATTGTCGAAGGTGACGGACTTCAAAATCTCATAGCCCTGATTGATTTCTATGTGTTTTCCTCCTTTCCGGCCTCGGGCCAACTTGGCCCGAAGGGATGAAATGTTACGAAATACCCGGTCAAACCGGGGCAAAAGGTATTAGGGTATTCCCGCCCGGAAAACAGGCGGGGAAAAGCCCGATATTCCGGGCTTTTTCTCCGGGCAAATCGTAACAGACCTACCCGGCTCCCCGCCGCTTTTTTCTCATGCGCTCCCGGCTCCTTCTGCGGTTTCCCTCGGCCTTGCAGGCATCGGAACAATAGGCTTGCCTTCCCTCCGGGAGAAAGGGCCGCCCGCAGACAGCGCACAGCCGGGTATCCGGGGCCGGGCCTTCCTCACAGATGGAGGCCATCAGCACCGGGTCAAGGGGCAGAACGGCCTCCCGGAAGTAGCGGCAGTAGGCCCCCGTCCACCACTTGCCCAGCATATAGCACTCACAGTCCAGCGGCAGACAGCCATAGTCCCGGTCATAGTTGGCGCACATCTCCGTGACCAGTTTGCGGATACCTTTTCGCTCGTCACGGGACAGCTCCCGGCACATCAGGACTTCGGGCCAACTTGGCCCGAAGCAGGAGCCGCAGGACGCAGCCGTTTCAGGCAACGCAGCTTTTTGCTCCTGCACTCCTTGAAATAGCGGCACCCGGCACAGCGGTCAGAGCCGCCGCCCGGGCGGGGGACTTCCTTCATCATTCTTTCATAGGGGCTGCTGGTAAAGTTCATGCCTCGTCCTCCGTTTCATCCTCTGTCTCCATATCGCCGTAGGGGTCTGCCTCGTCATAGTCGTAATCGTCCTCGTCCAAGTCGGCGGCCTCATGCTTCGGGCGGTAGACCTTGAAATAATAGGCCGCCCCACCGCCTACCAGCAGGACAGCCGCAATCATCAGGAGGTTGCCAACAGGAAAGCCGGTATCTTTTTCGGGCTCTGTGACAGGCTCGGCAACAGGTTCCGGGTCGGGCTCGGGCTCTGTGACAGGCTCCGGGGCCTCGGGCTCCGGGTCAGCTTCGGCAAGGGCCAGCAGGTCTTTTTCCGTAACAGCGTTCAGGAAGTACACATTTTCCTCGGTGCGCTGGCGGTCAATAATCAGGTAGAACACATTCTCGCTGGGGGTGGTGATGGTGAAAAACTCCTTGCCGTCCTCGTCGGTGGCGTTGTCCACCACCGTCCCCGTCCCGTCCGGGGTAAAGGGCTTGGCGGTGGTTTCCTCGGCGGCGGGCGGCGTAGTTTCCTCAACAGGCTCGTGACTCTGGGCGTATGCCGTGACGCTCATGCAGGTAAGAGAAAACAGGGCGGCGGTCAAAACCGCAGCCCTGCGAAGCAGCTTATTCCTCATGGCTGGTATCCTCCTTTTCCTTCTCGGGCTTCGGGCCAACTTGGCCCGAAGCGGTAATGGCGGGGTTACTGAAAAAAGCGGCCAGCTCGGCGGGGGTCAGTTTCAGGGAGCGGACAGCCTGAACGATCATGCTGTTTTCTTCCTCCTGACGCTGTTTCTCCAAGTCTTTGATCTTGGCCTGCCACTCGGCGGCCTTCTCCCGGGCCTTTTCCAGTTCCCGGTCAATCTTTTCAAGTTTGCTCATTTCGTGCTCCTTTCGCAAAATCAGTTCAAACGCCCAAAGGCGTAAAAGTGCTCCTGCCAGTAATTTGTGTTGATACTGGCATATTTGATGGGGTCGCCCGCATGGATCATCATACCGTCCCCCACATAGATACCAACATGGGAGACTGGCCCGGCGCAGTCGTAAGTCCGGGTAAAGAAGATCAGATCCCCCGGCCTTGCGTCAGCGGGCGATACATAGACGCATTGATTGAATATCCCGGTTGCCGTGGTGCGGGGCAGGTTGTAAACGCCGCTGGCCGTATAGGCCCAGCAGACGAAGCCGGAACAGTCGAAGGAGGTGGAAGGGCTGGAACCGCCCCACACATAGGGCCAGCCCAGATACTTTTCCGCCTCCGTGATAAGGGCCGCAAAGGCCGGGTCAGAAAGGGCCTCGCCCGGAATGGTATAATCACTTCCGGGGTCATAGCTGCCACCGCCGCCCGTGTAAATGTCATCCCACAGATAGGGCTTGTTGCCCTTGAGCTCCAAGGTTATGCCGTAGATTTCCTTCTGCTCGGCGTCCAAGAGGGAGCCCACCACCGCGGGGAGGGTCTTGTTCTGGAGCTGCACATGGAGAATGTAATACTCATAGGGAACCTCGTAGGTGTCCGTATGGGTGTTTCCGTCCTCGTCCGTCCATGTGTCCGTTTCGGTGCGGTAGCGTATCTCCACTTCCTCGGTCAAGGTCAGCTTGTACTGCGCCTCGAACAAGGCTCGGAGCTCGCTTTGCACATTCTCACGGGTATAGGTGCGGAGCTTGGCGATCAGATAGGAGGTCAGCTCATAGGGGTTGTGCCCCAGCTCGTCTACATTGTAGCGGTACTCGTCATAGCCGGGGTGGGTGCGCTCGATGTTGGCGATCTTCTCCCGGAGCTCGTTTTCAAGGGCGGTATAATCCTCGTTTGCTCCTAAAATATCCTCGTCCTCGGCGGTGTAGGAAGTCCCCACCACAGCGTTCATCATGCCCGTACCCATCGAAGGGAGGGCAGAGAAAACGGAATTGAGTATCAGGAACAGGCAGAACAACAGCAGAATGATGACGGCCCCGCCCTTGTGACGGCGCACGAATTGGGCGGCATAGGCCGCCGCCTTTTCGGTGGTGGTAGCCGCCGCTCCTGCCGCCTTGGCGGTCTGCCTTGCGGCCTCCCGGGCCTGTTTGGCGTACTCCCGCTTGATTTTCCATTTCTGGGCCATGCGGGAAAGGAAATTGCTTTGAAGCTCCGGGTGCTCCTGCACCATTTTCTGATAGTGGAGGTCAGCGCCCGCCTTCATGGTCTTGCGCTCCCATTTCTCCACCTGCCGG
>ERZ791808.1696-NODE-1696-length-15471-cov-9.564219_pt1 | contig 15471 bp, 19 predicted proteins | sample MGYA00510305_ERZ791808 | MGnify/ENA primary metagenome ERZ791808 (study PRJEB30046, sample SAMN00792024) | human gut metagenome | study: EMG produced TPA metagenomics assembly of the A metagenome-wide association study of gut microbiota in type 2... | reverse complement strand
ATTAGCGTTGATAAAACGCTACCTTTTTCTATCTTGGTATATTGTAACCTTTCGGGTCGGTGACAACGTATGAACTGTGTAATTGCATGAGGTTTGGCTTAATGAAAAATCTCGTCTTGCCGCTGCCTGAGCCGCCTACCACCAGCACGTTTTTGTTCCGCGCCGTCTTGGGGTCTTTGGGACGGTTGGACATCATGAGCCGCTCGGTCTGGGTGAGAATGACGTTGTTCTCAAACTTCGGATCGACGTAAGGGGCGATATCCTCGGGTCTGCCCCAACGGGCAGAGCCGTATTCCAGATTCTTGCGGAATTTCTTAGCGTTTTTGCCCTTGACGTACACGATAAGACGAATGAGCAGGGCGGCGGCAACGCCCACGCACAGGTCGATGGGGTGGAAGCTGGGCAGCGCCGATTGGAACGCGGCGGCGAAGCCCTCCATGAGGTGCAGCGCCTTTCCCGAGAAATCCATGCCGGGGGCAAGCCGCCACGCCTGTCCCAGCTTGGTGGCAAAGAGGGCGATAAAGACATACGGGATATTGGGCAGCAGGAACTTCTTGATATTCAGAGGTTTCTTCATATCGTGATGCCCCTGTTCTGGTTTCGTGATTTACTCGGCGTAATAGCCTGAACCTTCGCCTTGAGCGCTTGCAGATGCGCCAGCACGGAGGGACGATTCTGCGCTTTGGCGGCGCGTTTAAGCTCATATGCCGTGTATTCCTTGAATGCCGCCGTCAGTGCGTCCGCATCCCTCGCCTTAAAGAACACAAAGTATTTCGGCGGTGAAACGCTGCGGTCTTTCTTAACGGCAAAATCCACGCCGTATTTCCGGGCTATGCGCTCAAAGCCTTTGATATTGCTGTTGGTGATCTCAATGTTGGATACACCCTGATTCTGCCCTATGAGCTGCCTCACCGTCTGCTTGCCGGTGGGCTTTTCAGGCGCTGCACGCGCCTTTTCCATGGCTTTGCTCTTCTTTTCGGAAAGATATTTATCCATCCCGGCCTTCAGCTCCCGCGCGGTCAGCTTGACGGCGGAGATGATCAGAGTGACAGTTCTGTTTTCAATTTCTTCCTGCATGAGTTTTTCCTCCTTCCGTTCGCATTGGGAGTGATGGTATCATCGCTCTGTCACCGGAGCGGTCTTGCCCTTGCCCGCAGCCTTGGCGGGCTCGGTAGGGATCGCCATGATCTTGCTGCCCATCTTCAAAAAGGCTTCCGGCTGACGGAACTTTTCCTCGTATTTCTGTTGCAGCTCCTTTGGGAGAGACGCAAAGTTCTCATCCCCCAGACCGCAGATGAAGAATTTACCGGCCACAATATCGTAGATATCGCCGTCCCCGTCCCGCAGGGCGCGGTTCAGGGGCTTGCCCTCCAGCTTGGCTTCCTCCCCGCAGATCAGCGCCACGGGGTCGTCATATGGGTAAATCGCTTCGATATAGCCGTCCACCGCCTTCTGCAAGGAAGCGAGGTCTGAGCCGATGCGCTCCACGCGCGGGTACTGTCCCGGCTCCACCATGAGCACCTCGATGGTGTCGTCCGGCGCTCTTTCGGCGGATATTTCTTTGCCGTCATTGCTCTCAAACTCCACCTCCACGAAATTGTCCGCATCCAGAATATGATCCCCGGCGTGCCACTGGTCGCTTACCATCTGCTGGGCTTCCTCCTTGGAAGATGCCTCCACGGACACGGTGAGCTTCAGCGTTTCGGTGATGGTCACGTCAAATTCCTTCATGCGCGCCGCCTCCCTCGTCGGTCTCCTCCGAAAAAAGCGGAAGAAAAAACGCCGCCAATGCCATTACCGCCGCCTCCGCTTCTTCGGCGGTCGGGCCGATCTGTTCGCCGCCGTCCTCCGCATCCGGTACAGCCTCATGCGGTGCTTCGAGGGCGTCGTCGAAATTGTCGTCATACACGCCGCACCCGTTGCAGCAGTCGCAATGGATGTGTACGTCGCCGTAGATGTTGATGGTTACGTTCATGGATAAACCTGCCTTTCTCAGCGCTCGTTCCGGCGCTGCTGTTTTTTCTGCCACTGCTCCAGCAGCTTGATGATGGTCTGCTGCATTTGCAGGGGCGTGTAGCTTCGGGGGAAGTATTTGCGGAGGGTATCGCTGCTCAGCGTAATACGCTCCTGTTCCTCCTTCTTTTCCTCGGACATGATGGAGCGTATGGCCTCCTGCGTGCATTTTCCCTCCCGGCTGAGCTTTTTGAGCCGCTGCGCCTGGGAAAGCGAGGGCGTGTTCTGGGAATAGTCCATTGCGTCCAGAAACTGCTTCTGCTCGTCACGGGTGAGATACGACAGCTCCACGGCGGGGCTGAACGCGATCTCCTTGCTGTCCACCTTTTTCTGCACCTCCGGCAGAAGCTCGGTGAGACGGATATAGCGTTGCACTTGTGTCTTACTTTCACCTGCATCTTCTGCAACCTTTTGGATGGATTTTTTGGAATCTAACTTGTGCCCAACTTGGTCACAAGTTAAATCCACCCGCTTTCCCTGATGCTTCAACGCTTCCAGCTTCATTTTGTACGCCTGCGCCCGTTCCATGGGGCTGATGGTTTCCCGCTGCAAGTTGCTGTCCACCATGAGGATCACCGCCTCGTCATCGTCAAGATTGCGGACGATGGCCGGTATGGTTTTCAGCCCCGCAAGGTTTGCGGCATGGAGCCGCCTGTGTCCGGCTACCATCTCGTATCCGCCCTCCGGTGCGGGGCGGATGATGGCGGGGTTGAGAACGCCCACCTGCATGATGCTGTCGATGGTCTGCTGCATGAGCTCGTCGTCCGTCACCTTGAAGGGGTGGTTCTTGAAGGGACGAATCTCTGAAAGCGGTATCTGCTGTACCTGTTCGTTGGGTTTCTGTTTCGGCACGGTCGCATCACCTCCTGAAAATGCCAAAGCCGCAGGCAATAACCTGCGGCTCAGATGAAGCCCTCCGACATATCGTGACTGACAAGGCTTCGGTAGTAGTTCCCGATGGTCAGAGGGGCGTTATACAGCGTGGCTAAAAGATACTGGCGCATATTGCGGATGCGGGTGGTGTTTTCCTTCAGTCCGCCCACCACAAAGCGGATGTGCTCGCTGTTCAGCTTCAAAAACCGGCTCCTGACCACCTCGGCGGGCTTATCGTCGCCGGAAATGCGGACGGAGCTTTTCGTCGTACAGACCACATCCACCAGCAGCTCCAGGATTTCTTCCAGCGTGTCCTGCTCGTATGGATAGTCTGTCAGGAGCGCGTCGTAGGCGATGTTCTCCGCAATAAGCTCTCTGTACCGCTCTCTCAGAGCCGCTTCGTTTCCTTTCGCTTCCCGACCGTGATCCCTCCTGAACGAAGTGAAGGGAAAGGAATCAGTATCACTAAAATCAGTATCATTATTCTCAGTATTATTAGATCGTGATTTTAACGATTCCTGATCCGTGATTTTCACTGCTCCTGAATCGTGATTTTCACGGTTCTGGAATCGTGATTCCGGGGAGGGCGCGGTGCTGCCCGATGCGTTATCCACATCCTTATCCACAAAGTTTTTGACGTAGATGAGGTTGGGCTTGCCCAGCCCCTGCCGCTTGCGCTCGATGAGGCGGCATTTGCTCTCCAGCTCATGCAGCAGCTTTCCGGCCTTCTGGTCGGCGCAGCCCAGGGCGGTCATGACTTCCTCGATGGTGAAGATGATATACACACGCCCCGCCCGATCCAGCCAGCCGTTCTTGCAGCTCAGGCTCATGCGGTCAAGGAGCAGACCGTAGAGCACCTTGGCTTCTGCGGAAACGCTTCTGAACCGTTCCTCCGTGAACAGCACCTTGGGGATGCGGTAAAAGAAGAACTGTTCCGCTTCCGCGCCGTAGAAATAGTCATACATGGCTTCTGTCACGCTCCTTTGGAAGCCCTGAGGCGCGCATGACCTCTTTGGTACACCATCCGATGCAGGGGGCAGTCCTTCCGTAGGGACAGCCCTCGCACTCCGAAACGGGAGCGTCTCTGTCCGCAGCTGCTTCGTAAACTTGTTCTATGCCGTTCCGTCTTGCGGGCTTCTGCGGGACGGGACAGCAGCAGCCGTCCGGATAGACGCAGCCCTGTATTTTCCCTTTTCGGTACAGGCAGTACCGGCAGTCATATACATTGTAGCCCCACGACTTCCCATATGCTTTCACAATAACACCTCCTTCGCCCGCATCTGGGCATAAAAATAGCGCGCCTGCCGACCCAAGCGCTACTTTGGGTAACAGACGCGCTATGTACTGTTTTCATGATTTTATGTTGTATTGTTTTCTGAACTCTGTGACAAACAGCTTGTACCTGTACGACTGTTGCGGATTACGGCACATTGCCGCTGAAGCTAAATATTTGATAGCACATTCTTTGGGGATAAAATATTTCCCTCCAATCTTAAATGCCTTCATCTTTTTGCTGCTGCACCAGTTTACTACAGAGGTAGATTTGTATCCAGCAAACACGGCAAGCTCCTCAATTGTAATAAGGTCCGCCATCTCCTTCATTTCCGCTTCAAAAAACAGCTCAAACTGTTTCGTCTGCTCAGGAGTCAGCGTTATCCAGCAGCTTGGAGCTATTGCTTTTTTAGCACCTGCTGTCCCTGCGTACCATCCTTCACTGGCCTTGTACTTTTCCGGGCATATTTCCCTCTGACGCAGGTACTCGATCACATCGTCTGTCTTAATGGTATAGCGACGTGTTTTTTTACCCGTGTCCTTGCATGGAATTGCACCGCTTTGAAGCAAATAGAGTGCGGTTGCCTTGCTGATGTGGGCCACCCGATATAGCTGATCCTTGCTCATGGTTTTTGGGTATTGCTTCTTGATCTCTTTGAAATGCGCTTCTAAATTTTTCATGTTCAAACCACCTTTTCATATTGGTCAACGGCAGGTGGTTTCCCATGAAAGTCTGTTCAAAACGCAGTCGTAGGAACTGCGATTTTTTCTTGTTTGGTCTCCCCAGTTCTCCCCTAGTTCTCCCCAAAATGCTCAGTTCTCCCCTAAAAAGCAGTAAAACCGCTAATTATTCGAACTCATTGATTTTTGGGCGTTTTTCCATTTTCCGAGCTTTTACCCTTGAAAAACCCTTGAAATACGGGCTTCTTCAAGTTCCGCCATCGTCACTCAATTTCTCTTAATTCCGCTTATTTCTAAATAGCGAATTTTGACTCGAAATGCGGTAGGTCGGCTCAAACCGACGCGAGAGTTCGAATCTCTCCATCTCCGCCACCGAAAAAGCCTGTAATCAAGCCGATTATGGGTTTTTTTCTTATACCTTTTTCTAAGAGTAAGTGATCAAAGCAGACTTTTGTTTTTCTCTCCGGATTTTCGGCTTAGCCCTCCCTCCACCGACTTCCGAAGTCGCCGCCCTCCGGCAGAGCAAGCCCTGTCTCCATCGCCTGTGCTGAGGTGATTTTAGACTTGTAATCCAAGTGGGCGTAGATATTCGCCGTGGTGGTAAAGTCGCTGTGTCCCAACCACTCCTGAATGTGTTTGAGAGGCACGCCGTTGGCCAGCAGCAAGCTGGCACAGCTATGCCGCAGATCGTGAAAGCGCATCTTCGGCATCCCGTGTTTTGCTATGTACTTAGGAAAGTACTCCGTCAAATAGTTCGGGCGCATACGCTCTCCCAGCTCGTTCACAAAGACATAACCGTCGTAATCGTAGTTATAGCAATTGCCGCAAACCTTCTTGTTTAGCTCCTGGGCCTCTTTTACCTTTTGAAAGTAGTCGCGAAAGCTCCCCACCAAGGGAAGCGTTCTCAGGCTCGATTTGGTCTTAGCAGAATCCTGCTCGATGATTTTCATGGTGCCGTCAATCGTTGCCTCAGTGACTGTTCGTTTGATAGTCAGCGTTCCGCGATTGAAATCGATCGCATCCCACTTTAGCCCGAGCACCTCGCCACGGCGTAGTCCATAAAACGCAGCAACCAAAACCGGAAGCTCCAGCCGCGTTCCCTTGACAACCTCAAACAGCTTCTGCATTTGCTCTGCGTCAAGAAAGGTCGGCTGAAACGAGTTCTTCCTCGGCCTATCCACCTTCATGGCAACATTCTGCGGTACCATGTCGGTTTTCATCGCATACTTCAAGGCCTGATAAATCACCGCATGATAGTGGATTACCGAATTCGGCGTGACGGTTTTCAGCTTCTCCGTATAAAACTGTTGGATATGCCGAGCCTCCAGTTCTTTCAAGGTTAGCTCCTTTTTGCGGAAATACGGGCCAATCGTGCTTTTGACCATCCCTTGATACGAGCCGAATGTTGCGGGCTTGATTCTCGCTCTGACAATCTCAAGCCATTGATCCAAATAGTCTGCAAAGAGCATATTCGAGCTTAGTTCTCCGGCAACCCGAGGAACCTCAAATTCGCTGCGAATACGAATAAGTTCCTGTTCTGCCCGGCGCTTATTGCCTTTTTGGGGCAATCCTGTCGATACCCATTTTTGATGGCGTTTTCCTGCTGCGTCCTGATAGCTGAGAACGGCATAATAGTAGCCGTTCTTCAGCGCAAGAGTTCCTGATACCATTTTATTACCTCCGGAATCATTGAATTGTATACAGGCATCTCCCACCGACATCTATATTTTATTCGGTCGGTGGGAGATACTCAAATATGCGCTCATCAAAACAGAGTTCAAATCGCACTTTTTCCCTGATCCATGACATACTCAATGACATTGACCTTAGGTATTCGGAAAGCATTTCCGATTTTCAGGCCTCTGATATACCCGTCATTGATCAAGTCATAGGCAAGATGGCGGCTGATACCAAGCATCGATTGGAGCTGATTGATGTTCACGATGTCCGGATACTCCGGAAACATCATCAAGTACAGTTCTCTCAACTCAGACTTTTTCATTGCCATTCGTCTGCCACCTCATCTTTCTTTTCCGCTTTGGAGTAGATGATGAAATCGTACCCGTTGCGATAATTACAGAAATCACAGCGCTCTTTTGCTTGTCCGTGATTCTCCCGCACGATCTTATAGATTCCTGTGTCGAGGAACTGACCAAGGCAAACCGGGCAAAGGCACAGATACATCGGTCTATTCAAAACGGAGTTCTTCTCGTTCAAATGGTTCATATTCTGCTGCTCCTTTGTTTTCGAAATAATCCCTCCACTTGGTAGGCAACGAAAACAGGCAAAAATTAACCCCCATACAGAAGTTTTTTGAGTTTTGCGATCTTTTTGCAGATCGCGGCGGGGGCAATGCCGCGAATTTCTGCAACCTCCCGCTGTGAATAGCCTTCAAATGCGATCAGCGTCAGCAAGTCTACATCTCTTTCGGGCAGAGAAATAATCTTCCGATATAATTCGTCATTCTCCATTTCATCAACCCACGCAAAGCGGGGGTCACTTTGGAAAGAATACTTGTCGCACACAGAAAGCGCGCTGGAGAACTTTTTTAATAGGGCAGACATAGATTCACCCTGTTCGGTTCCGTCGTCACAGGAGCTTTCTGAGAGGGGCTGTGTGCGCTGGCATTCCGTCCTGTTTTTCCTGAACACATTCAGGTCGAACGCATAGATATCCTGAATATCCTCTTCGCTCATGCCGGCAGCTTTATATTCGCGGTAGAGCTTCTTCCACTCCTCGGTGAACTTTCTCTTTTCGAGTCCATAATTAAATCCCATTTGTCGTAATCTCCTTTGAATTTTTGAATTTGGGTGAAAGTCAAAAATTCAGAGATCACGGGTATTCAGCGATATAGCAGAGCCACTGGTCGCACATAAAAAGTCCTTTCCGCCTGCTGCGGTCCAAAGGACACAACTACGCTGGCGAAAAGGACTCCCGATGCTGCTTGCCTGAAAAAGGGCGCAGAAATCTAAGGGTACCCATACTGCTTTTTCAAATAGATTTGAAATCAGCGTATTTGTATCCTTGGCCCTTGTACTTCAGGCTGCGAATATGTATTTGTGATGTCGGTGAAAAACAAAAAAAGGCCACCGACAAGGCAGACCTATAGATAGAACTATAGTGTCTTACCTTGCCGGTGGCCTCTCATGTATGTCTGGAATAACTACCGGTTCATGTTCGGGCTGCTGCCCACGATCAAGTGACCTGGAAGCGGATTTAGCGCGGCCCTGTTTCAGCCCGACCGTTCCGTCGTGATGTCGTTGATTCAGTTGTTATAGAACTCGCTTCGATGTTCTTCAGGCAGATCAATGGGGGGATTATCATCCCGCCAGATTAGGGCTCATGCCATGCTCGTGCAGCCATGCCTTTGCCTTGCTTACAATAGTCCGCAATAATCCTTGATAAATCCACCTTGCTGTGATATGCTTAAATTGTATAAGTATATCTATCAGAAACCACCTGAAAGTGAGGATACTCCCATGGAACCGACCATCGAACGCTGGTACTCAATGAAAGAGATTTGCGAATACCTCGGCGTCAGCCGTGATACGGTACTCGCCTGGATAGAAAAAAGAAATATGCCCGCTGCGAAAATAGGCCGCCTTTGGAAATTCAAGGTCAGCGAAGTGGACGCCTGGATGAAGTCCGGCGTGGCGGCGGATAAGTAATCTGGATTGGGTGATGAGCTATGGGCTTTATAGATTCGTATAAGCATCTCGAAAAGCTGTGTAGCGATATGCTGCAAACTCAGCACGGTGTCTCCGCATATATAGCTGAGATGGAAAGTACCCCAAATGGTTCATATCGGGTGCAAGGCTGGGTCGAAGATCTCAAGTGCCTTAAGCATTACCGCTGGGTCAGAAACCAAATTGTACACGACCCGAATAGCAGCGAAGAAAATATGTGCGACCTCAGCGATGTACAATGGATTGACAATTTTTATGATAGGATTATGAAGCAAGGTGATCCTCTTGCTATGTATCAAAAGGCGACAAAACCTCGGCCTGTCGCAAAGCCAAAACCGCTCCGCCAATCTCCGCAAGCACAATATACATATTCCGCACGGCCGGTTTACCAAAAAAAGAAAGCGAAGAAAGCCACTGGATGGGTTGTGTTATTGATTATTACAGTGCTTGTCGGACTGTTTTTTGTGCTTAAATACCTTGTAAATTAATCAGGAGATGCACGATGGCACTGGAAAATAAATTGGGGCTGACAAGCTCCGCCGACCTTGCCCGTGAAGAAGAACGCCTCAGCAAGAAAAAGGCGGTAGAACTGTTTGAAAACGGCGTGCTTGACACCCTGCCGGCAGGCAAATTCACGACCTTGCAGGCAATTCACAAATATCTGTTTGAAGATATTTACGACTTTGCCGGAAAGCTGCGCACGGTGAATCTGGCAAAGGGTAATTTCCGCTTTGCGCCGCTGATCTATCTGGAGGCGGCACTGGCCAACATCGACAGGATGCCGCAGTCCACTTTTGACGAGATCATCGAAAAATATGTGGAAATGAATATTGCCCACCCCTTCCGGGAGGGCAATGGGCGCAGCACCCGCATCTGGCTTAACCATATCCTGAAAAACGAAATCGGCAAGGTTGTTGACTGGAGCAAGGTGGATAAAGAGGATTATCTCCTTGCAATGGAGCGCAGCCCCATCAAGGATGTGGAGATCAAGGTGCTGCTGAAGGCGGCGCTGTCCGACGAGATAAACAGCCGCGAAGTGTATAGGAAGGGCATCGACCAGAGCTACTATTACGAGAGCCTTTCGGCTTTCCGGGCGGGAGATTTGTAAAGCCTAAAGTATCAGTTTTTGGCTTCCAAAGTATCAAATTGATACTTTGGCGAAATCCCAAAGTGCCAACACGGCGGTTCCAAAGTGCCAAATTGGCATTTTGGAATGCTTGTTGACGGAATGAGCCTATTGGATCTAATTGTTCCCGATTCAAAACAACACATCTCCCATCGAATCAAGATTATTGTTTAGGGTGATTTTATTACGTGCCGAGCAACGCCTTGTACCTGAAAGCTTCGTAGCTTTATGGTCTTGCCCGGGTACTGCTCCTCGTTTTCATATTCGAGGATGTAATACCCACTGTCCTTGTCGTATCCGGCGTATCGCTTCAGCGTATTCTGGTTGTCCTCGTCCAGCGCAACGACTATATCCCCTTCGAGAGCAGGGCAATTACGCTCGATAACAAGCAGATCGTCCTCATCGATTCCGGCATCCACCATGGAATCGCCTTTGGCACGGAGAATGTAGAAATCTCCTTTGCCAAACATAGAGACCGGGAGGCTGACATACTCCTCAATCGACTCTTCCTCATCCTCCGGATTGCCGCAGCGAATAGAACCTACTAACGGGGCGGATACATAGGCCGTTTTCATTTTGGCGCTCTGGGGAGCAGACAAGATACCTCTGCTGTAGTCAATCAGGTTGCGATCACTCAGCTCCTGAAGGTAGCGATGTGTAGTGGATCTGGCAACGCCGACACCTTCAGCAACATCGTTGATCGTAGGAGAGCTGTGATGCTCCTGATAATACTTGTTGACGAACTTCAATATCCTGTCCAGAGTTTCTTGATTCTTTGTTCTCATATCAGCACCTCTGTTTCTATATGGGATTTAAAATCCTATAATGCTATTATACTCAGGCAAAAAAATGCAATAGGTTTGCAGAAAAGCAAAACGAGGTGGCGATTTTGTTCGTCACCTCATATAATTGTTTTTTGTTATCAATTCATGCCTGTCCAGATTCTGGGCGCTCTTCGTCTGGCCTGCTCTGGGATGATCCATATGAAAGGAAAAGGCGATACCGGTAGGTACCGCCTTCGCTTTATGCTGATATTTTTGCGTACCGCTCTGACTCTATGATCTCCATCATGACAGAGTAAGGGGAAAGGTCTCCGCTTGCCACCATGGAAAACAGACGCGGCGTACATCCGGAAACCAGGGCAACGCCTTGCTCGTTCTTTGTCACGGGCTGATTGCTGTTCCGGCTCGCAACATTCCAGAAGACAATCTGAGGTAATCTGTACCCATGCTCCGCAAATCTGCGCTTTGCACTGGCAAAATTAGACACAGATGCATTTCGAACGCAGGCGTTGAACTCCATATCCGAAATCAGATACAAAGTCTCGGGCAGCTCTTCTTGTGGGACATTGTTGCGCACTGCCGCATCCAAGATCAGATCAAAGACCGCTTCCACATTTGTATCGGCAACCTCGCTAAAGGTGCACAGATACTCCAGCCTCTCGGCAAAGGTCTTGCCCTTGATCTCAATAAGCTGCGGCCGGAAAGAAAACTCGATAAAATGGTTATGGAAGATGCCGGTATTACGCTCTCCGAAATACAGTCCCAAGGACAGCGCAACAGCCGCCGGCAGCGCGTTGTCATAGCAGTACATGGATCCGGAGGTATCCACTACTGCCAGCGCATTTCTGTTGTCACAGAAGTCAGGAAGTGACGCCCAGGACGCATTGAGTGCAGCCTTCTCTCCGACGGTCAAGTCAGCATGAAAGCCCCACTGGTTTGCATTCAGCGCAGATCTGACGATCTCATAAGGAGCAAGGTTATCTGCATGCAGCTGCTTTTCACCGCTGCTTACAGCCTCCAGGAACGCGTGATAGCGCTCACCATCATTACGCAGGAATGCTTTCCGGTATTTGAACATGGCCTTGGACGGCTGCTTCGCATAGTCGAAAGAGTAGTCCTTCTCGCGGAGATAATTCTCTATGATGCGGATTTTCTTTCTCAGCTCTACAAGGGTCTTACGATACTCCGCATCGGACATTCCAAGATAGCGGGCGATGCGCTTTGCTTTGCGGACCGTCTCTGCGTTGGACGCATTTACAGACGGAAGCCATTTCGCCAGCAGGGACACCTCTGCGTCAGACGCAAGGTCGGCCTCCAGCTGCTTGCGAATGGCACGCAAAGCATCCTTTTCGCAGGCCGTGCCGATGAGAGATACCAGATCGTCGTAGCGTCCGAACTCAGGGATCAGCTCGATATTCTTGCGCAAGGACTCCGCTCCGTTCTCGGCAAGCCAATGGATAATAACGCGGAACACCCGGCGCTCACCAAGGCCACCGCGAACATCGCGTCCGAAGAACAGAATCTTCATGGCAATATCCGCGTCCTCCGCATATGCGCGGACAAAGCGTCTGATGATTTCCTGATCGTCGGCTGCACGGAGCGCGCCGATGCCTGCGAACAGATCCAGACAGTCAGACATTGTGCTTGCGTTGGTAACTGCGCCGTTTTCTGTGTAGGCAATATTCGCCTCACTCTTCAAATGATTCAACATTTCAATTCCTCCAATCAGACGGCTCAGAAGAATTTTATCACTCAGACGCCTTAAAATTGTAAATAGGTTTTAGTATTTCGATCTCATCGACAGACTCTCGGATGACATCGATAATGTCCTTCAGCGACTTGTATGCCATGGGTGCTTCATCGATGGTGGCCTCATTGACCGATGTCGTGTAGATACCTTCCATATATAATCGCTGTTCGCGTCTTTCACAAAAACAAGGCACCATTTGAAGCGGGATTCGGACCCGCGAACGATGATTATGAATCATCTGCTATAACCTCTTAGCTATTCGTCGTTGCTGTTGGTGCCTTTTCAAGATGCAGTTTTTCGTCATCTGCATCTTACAAGTAAATTATACGAATCAGATGCAGGTAATTCACGGAAAAAAAGCTGCGAACTCACTTGAGTTCACAGCTTTTTTGAGAAATGAGTCGTTCTTTTATTAAATTCACGAAGCTCTCCGGCTCCAAAGCCTTAACATACGGGCCAAAGGACAGCACACGGATCACGATCTCAGTCTCGTCACTCTCGTAATACTTCAGCCGCAGGATATACCGGCCGTCATCTGTTCGCTCTGCTTGCTTTTCAAAATGCGCAAAGTGCAGCATAGCTCTCTCCAGTGCATTGCGCTCATCTGTGATCAGCAAGGTGAGATCCTTCCGGCGCTCTGCTTGCGGCTTCTCACGCCACGGGCCGTGCCCAGTATAGAAGCCGCAGCTTAAAACTCTTCCAAGATTGAATTGCCTGAACTTACACCCGGCAGCCAATATACGGATCTTGTCGTCCTTTACCGAATACTCAAATCCTTTGGGATAAAAGCGTACCCGCACCTTCCTGCCGTGACGGTTCACCATAGTCATTTGAACAGGGCGCTCACTCCGTATAGCGGAAAGCATCAGCCTGAAATGCTCTATGTACGCCTCGTCCTCAAAAGGATCTCCGTCACTGTATTGGTCGTAGATTTTATAGTCATCCCTCGTGAAGAGCGGTTCCACATCGTTAAGCTCGGGGAACTTGACGCCGAACAGCTTGACACGGGGATCTTCTGCAATCGCCTTCAGCCAGCGCTTTTCCAGATTGGTCAGGGGCATGGTGGGTTTGTGCAGCAGAACAGGGGAAAGATCCTCATGAAGCAGCGGCCATTTCCCTGACTTCAGCGCAGGAAGTATGGTCAGGACGCTCTCGGAAAACGCTTCTTCCATAACGCAGCGCTGCAGATCCTTCTCGGTTGCTTCGGGGTTAAACGCCGCTTCCATGATTTTTGCGACCGTATTGTAATAGGCGGAGTATAACTCACTGAAAATCATTGTGCGGCACCTCCGTCAAGCCCATACATACGGCACATTTCCTGAATGTCTGCCTTGAATTTGTTTTCAGCCGTTCGATTTGAGAAGCTCATTCCCGTAATGCGGGAGATAAATGTGCGTATCCACGGCAACATTTCTGTTGTGTCAAATACCTCTGCAACATATCGGTAGTGGTTGTCGTCGATTTTCTCTACACACCCACAGCGTTTTTCTCTCTCCAGCCGGCGGACAATAAACTGCTCATCGTCTTCAATCTTTATTTCAAACTCCACATGCTCGGTATGTTTGATATTCCATTTGCAGTTCACACCCCACATATGGGCTTCAGCCTTGCTGAGTGCGCCGCGCAGCGCATCGAACTTTTCGCAAATCTCATCTTCAATCCTGATGTTGGACATATAGTCCAAACGATAGGAATTCAAGCGATTGGCTTTTTCGTGAAAGGCCAAAAGGTTTTGTCTTCCGTTTTGGGCGCTTATGTAGAGCTTGAGTGGGACTAACCGAACCGTTCTGACTTCGTTTGAATGTTTGCCCAAATTGTCAACGGTGATGTAGCGATGGCCGTGAATAGCCTCAAACAGTGTGGCCATTACATCACTATCCATTGCCTGCGTTATGTAGTGATGCTTAAAGGAAAACAGCTCAGGGTGCTTCGGCTGCCTGTCCTGCAGGAATGAGCCGATAACGCCGCACGGGGCCACCTCGCTGAAGAAGTCGATCACATCACGCAAGGCAGTGATGTCCGTATCCGGAGCTCTGCTATACAGGACCTTCCGCCCATCCCTCTCCATCCGAATGATACCCTCTTCGGCATACTCCTTGAGTTTCTTTCTCAAGGTAGACTCATCAAAGGTCATGCGGGATGACAGCCGCTGATCGATCTCCGCAATCAGCTCCGTAAGCGTCATTTTTGTTTCAGGATCATAGAGAATATCAAAAATCGCAAAATGCAGTGTGATATCTCCATCCGTGAAGCTCTTGGCCTTCCACGCCTTATAGAATGGGTTTTTCCGGGTCACGCGGCTATCCACCGACAGGAAAACATTCTTTCCCTCCGGCGTCTGCGTGAAGTGCATGTAATCCCCCAACCAACTCTCCAGCCTGCGGCGCTCATCATCATAGGAGCGTGCGCTCTTGGCATCATATTCTGTTCTGCTCTTAAAGCCATACACATAAAACTCACGCATATAGGCTCTGACTTTTTCAAAGTTTTTAATGAGCTCACTATAGGCCATGCGGGCACACTCCTTTCATCATGAATTTTACAGAGTCACATCCGTGCCGAAGCGGTCAGTCATAGCATCCGGTTGATTCTCATAAGAAACCCAATCGGCGATGTACATGCGATTTGATTCGGCAAACCGGAGCTTAGTAGTTTAATAATCTTCCATAATCATTCCACTCACCAAACATTTTTCCTTGTTTCGTTTCGGAAATCAGCCGTGCAAGCATTTTCTCGTAGGTTTCAGGGGTGCGCTTCTTATAAAAAGAAACATTATAGCCGCGTGTTCTTTGATACAGCGCTGGAAATGTCTTGAACTTGGAATATACGCGCGCCTGCTTCAGTGCAGCTTCCACATCGGCGTCCAATTTGTAGCTGCGTACGCCCATAGCGGGCAGAACCGCGCGCCCCGCATCCGTCATAAGGCTGAGCTTTTCCAGTCTGCGCACACGTTCTTTGTTCAGCTCTGTCCACGGACTGTTTTTCTTTCTGGGGGTAAAGCGCTGCATCCGCACACCGTTTATCAATTTATGATTGCTGTCAATCCAGTCGAAACAAAGTGCCTCTTCCACAGCGTCAATATACCAGAATTCTGTTTCATCTGTGGGCTTGCCGCGCTTTACAGTGACCCAACACTCGCTTGCAATTTGCGAATTTCCCGCAAGCCAGCTGCGAAATTCACTCCGATTTTTTGCAGAAAGTACATTTTGCGCATCCATCCGGCAAAACCTCCACAAATTCCGATTGAGATTTCACCTGTTTTAAGAAATTTAATAACTGTTATATTTT
>ERZ791808.1695-NODE-1695-length-15474-cov-2.709320_pt1 | contig 15474 bp, 12 predicted proteins | sample MGYA00510305_ERZ791808 | MGnify/ENA primary metagenome ERZ791808 (study PRJEB30046, sample SAMN00792024) | human gut metagenome | study: EMG produced TPA metagenomics assembly of the A metagenome-wide association study of gut microbiota in type 2... | reverse complement strand
CCGCATGGGCATGGTTCTGGCGAACGGCGCGTTGTCCAGCCAGACGAACAACGAGGGCGAGATCCGCGCCAAGATCGTGGATGCCGATCTGGTCGAAGGCATCATCGCAATGCCGGACAAGCTTTTCTACAGCACCGGCATACCTGTGAGCCTGTGGATCATCACCAAGAACAAGAAGCAGTCCGGCAAGACGTTGTTCATCGACGCGCGCGATATGGGAACCATGGTGTCCCGCAGGCTCCGCGAGTTTACCGATGAGGACATCGCCAAGGTATCGACTGCGTTTGACACGTTCCGTGACGGCACTCTGGAAACGGAGAAGGGCTTCTCCGCCATCGCCACGACGGAAGATATCAAGGCGCAGGATTACATCCTGACTCCAGGCCGCTACGTCGGTGTCGCCGAAGTGGAAGAAGACGATGAGCCATTCGAGGAGAAGATGACCCGTCTGACCGGCGAGATCGCCAAATGCTTCGAGGAATCCAACCGTCTGCAAGAGCAGATCAAGAAGAATCTGGAGGCCATCGGCTATGGGCTATAAGACCACGCTGTGTGACGTAAGCCTCGATGGAGGACACTACGGCATTGCTGCTCCCGCAGTAGATTTCAAACCAGGGCTTCCCGCTTATTTGCGCATCACAGATATCAACGATGACGGAACTCTGAATCCTTCCGATCGGAAATCAGTAGATGACTCTTCTGCTGGCAACTATTTGCTTCATGAAGGCGACATCGTATTCGCACGAACGGGAAACAGTACCGGTAGGAATTACTATTACGATCCGCGGGATGGAGAATACGCATATGCCGGATTCCTTATCAAGTTCAGTCTTGATCCAAGGAAGATAAACCCTCGTTATATGAAGTATTACGCCCAATCGAAGCAGTATTGGGATTGGGTCTCAAGCTTTAATACGGGAAGCACGAGAGGCAATATCAACGCCAAGACATACGCATCTATGCCGATCGATCTGCTCTCAAGGCAGATTCAAGACGGCATAGTCGCCATTTGCGACGCAATTGACGACAAAATCCGTATCAACAGGCAGCTAAATGATTATTTGTTAGCTGCGTGAGATCAACCTTCGAAACGTCAATTTCGCCAGACATGAGTTTTGGAAGGAGCGTATCTCTTAGACGCGAAAGGGCCTGATTCTCAATGTCATTGGAATATATACAGTCCGAAATTGCTTTCAATTGATTTGTCAAGGTTTTGATTAGGTCAAAGGGAGGATAAGGCACAGTGAGATGCCTAAGACCATCAATTGTTATTTGCGGTTGAGCCGAGCCCGTTGCATAATCGTACAACTGATGTAGCATAAAATACTGTTTTAGATACTCGTAATATCGTCTATCTTTAAGTTCAATTATGAGTGAATTTGACGTAATAAAGCTTTTCGGCAGTGAGACAAGAACTTTACCTGAGGCAGCACCTCGGCAAGAAATTAGTATCTGAGGCTCTTCGTACAAGTACTTAGAATAAAAGCCAATCTGGCCATTCCCGCCAAAGACCGGATATCCATCCTCCACTAGTTCATTTTTCGCTAGCCCTTTTCCGTACTTGATATCAGCAATATCGAATAGAGCGATCCTTTCTTCGATATGAGATGCTTGATTTTGGAAAACAGTAGAAGCAAAGTCTGCCAAATAATCATTTGCTGGTGCTCGGGCACAATGTTCCTAACCGTTATTGGAAGGGACGCCTATGGAAACCATCATTAATAATGTTCTGTCGCAGATGCAGAACATGCTTGATCCGTCACAGCTCAAACATTTGGCTGAAGTACTCAGAGTCACGTTGCTGCCAGCTCAGGAAACATCAGCGCCGCAGAATCTGCTGGCGTTGTTTCTCACGGCAAAAGAGGTCGAAGGCTGCTCGCCGAAAACCATCGCTTACTATGAAAGCACGCTTCAGCACATGACCAAGGCCCTTGCCAAGCCTTACACGCGGATAAGCAGCGATGATTTGCGCGAGTACCTCAACAGATATGAGAACGAGCGTCATGCGGGCAAGGTCACCATCGACAACATTCGTCGTATCATGTCAAGCTTCTTCGCATGGCTTGAGGACGAGGATTATATCGTCAAAAGCCCCGTAAGGCGCATCCACCGCGTGAAGACCGCTGTAATGGCTAAGGAAGTCCTGAGCGACGAAAATCTGGAAACTCTGCGGGACCGATGCGGCACCTTGCGGGATCTTGCCATCGTGGACATTCTCGCATCCACGGGTATGCGAGTGGGTGAACTGGTCGGCTTGAACATAGCCGACGTGAATCTTCAGGAGCGGGAATGCTTGGTCACAGGCAAGGGAAACAAGCAGCGTCCCGTTTATTTCGACGCCAGAACGAAGCTTCATCTCACCGCATACCTGCAATCACGTAACGACAGCAATCCAGCGCTATTCGTTGCTTTGAATGGCGATGGTGACCGTATCAGCATCGGCGGCATCGAAAGCCGCCTCAGACAGCTCGGCAAAGATGCCGGCATTCATCGAGTTCATCCGCATAAGTTCCGCCGCACGTTGGCCACGCACGCCATCGACAAGGGAATGCCGATCGAGCAGGTGCAAAAACTGCTCGGGCATGCGAGAATAGACACGACTATGCATTATGCCATGGTCAACCAGAACAACGTGAAAGCTTCACACAGAAGGTATTTGGAATGAGCTGGCGAGAGACGACCCTTGGTGAGATTACCGACTTAAAAAGAGGATTTGATTTGCCGAAAAGCCAGCGTTTGCAAGGGGATGTGCCGGTTTATTCATCATCGGGAATTACCGGATCTAATAGTACTGCAGCAGTAGAGGGGCCCTGTGTAATCACAGGGCGATGCGGCACTATCGGAGAAGTTTTCTTTTCGGGTGGTCCATGTTGGCCTCTCAACACAGCCTTGTATTCCACCGAGTTCAACGGCAACAATCCTCGATTTGTCTATTATCTTTTGCAGACAATCCCGTGGCAAGGATACACAACAGCTAGTGCTGTGCCAGGCGTCAATCGAAATCACGTGAATCTCTGCCCTGTCAAGATACCTGACAGGGCAACGCAAGATGCAATCGTAGAAGTGCTTGATTCCATTGTCGACAAAATTGCCCTTAATAATCGGCTAAATGATTATTTAGAGCAATGTTTGCTTGCTCGTTACGACCACCTATTCAGAGGGGCGGGCACCTATAATGGCACGATTTCTGACATAGGTGATGTGGTGGGCGGGGCTACACCTTCCAAGAAGAGGCCAGAATATTACTGTCATGAAGGGATTGGCTGGATAACACCCAAGGATCTATCGAATACTACCAATAAGTTCGTTGCACACGGAGCCGATGACATTACTCGAGTTGGGTTCGACTCTTGTAGCATTAAGAAGTTGCCTGCGGGCACTGTGCTATTCAGCTCAAGAGCACCAATCGGCTACATCGCCATTGCTTCCGACGAGGTAACCACAAACCAAGGTTTCAAATCAATCGTGCCGCATAAAGAAATTGGCACAGCTTTTGTCTACTGTTTTCTTGTACGCAACAAGGATCGAATTGCCGATGCTGGCTCGGGTACCACTTTCCCGGAAGTGTCGGGAAAGACAATGGCGGGCATCGAGCTCACGCTCCCTAACATCAACTTGTGCGCCAAGTTTGAAGAGTGGGCTTCTCCGCTGCTTGAGGAACAACGTCACCTTGAGGATGAGAATCGTCAGTTAGAAGACCTCCGAGACACGCTTCTACCCAAGCTCATGTCTGGCGAAATTGATGTTTCGAAGGTTGACCTCACGCAGCTAACAAATAATCATTTATCAGGCTGTGGGTCTTTTTGTAGCGTTTGTTGTCCGTCCGGATTGGCCTCTGAATTTCATGAGTGGTTCCGTGAACATTTTTCTTTGGTTACGGTCACCTATGCAAAGCAGATTTGGGATGGGAGGATCTGCCCTAAAGATACCAAGGAAGAAGAATCCTGCAGGCTAGTTGTGACTGTAATCGAGGTGGGGAGCAAGAACTGATGAGGCCGGATTTTCGAAGAAGTGAATTAAATGAGGGACAGGTCGAAATGAAAGTGGACGATGATGCGCATTCAATCGTGCCTGGATCAACGTCAGCGTATGTCCAAAAGAACTCCGTGACGACATCTGGGTCATCGGACAATTTATTGCAACAATTGTTGCGGTTGGTAACTGTTCAGGGCTGTTTATTGGCGTTATGTACTTTGCGTCGATATTCATCGAGTCCGGACGATCGACATGACGCCGATTAGCGTAGTCCAGGAAAGATTGTCGATGAATAAACTGCTGGTTCGATGGACATTGGAAACCATATTCGATGTTCATCGAACCGGCAGTTTCTATTTACTTTCAGTGCTTGACCGACAGTGTTTGCTGCAAGGTATGTGAGTCGTGCGGAGGCACGATGACCGCGCAGTCGCGATTGTTGACGGCTTCCACGCACACGAAGCCACGCCATTCGCCGTCGCTCAAATCTCCGATGGCATTGCCGGCTTGCTCTCCCGGATTCCATACCACGGTCTGCGCTGCGCCCTGCTTGGAGACAATGATGGTGCGCTGCAACACGGGGTCGCGCAGCTCAAGCGTATCCGCCGAATAGTAGATGCGGTCAACCATGCCTTGGAAGGTCACAGGTTCATTACCTTGGTTGCAACGGGGATCGCCGTCCAATACGGTATCGAGATAATCGGTGCCCTCCAGCCCGCACACCTGCGACTGTTCGGCGTCTCCAACCTGCAGATACGTATGCAGTGCCTCTTCGTAAGACAATGGCTCGGCTCCATCGTTATATACGGTAAGCGACATCGTCAACTCACAGCCGACTTCAATGGTGTAAACGGCATGAAACTGAGGATTCGGTCCAGAAACAAACTGGGAAAGTATATCTGCGTTGATCTCGCTGGAATCCAATGTATAGCGCAACAAGGCATCGGAAGAACCTTCCTTGTCATAATGCCAGAAGCTATTGCGGGCAAAACCATGCTTGGGCTTCTTCGAAGCCACATGCCCGCCTTCGAAACCGGAATTGAACCAAGGGAAAATAATCGGAACACCGCCGCGGATGGCAGTTCCTTCCTTAAGATGAATCGCCTTTGGCCGCCAAACCACAGTCTGTTCGCCGGCAGGTGCCCAGGAAAGCACATGCGCACCGTAATCGCTGACTGATGCCGTTGCGTCTTCGTTGACAATATCTCTGATAGTGAAAGTGCTACTCATACGACCAGTATAAACAAGACAACGTTGAAGCGGGATTGTGGAAAGAAGGCCTTTGCAGGATTGCGGAATTTCTTGGATTTTTCGGCTTTGCACGTGAAGGAAAAAGAGGATTGCGGCAACACGCGCTTGTAGGCTTCTGCTAGTATCATCCATGAAAGTACAAGGAAGATAGCCGGTTCGTTCCAACTTGCGTGATGGAGGGTGAATCAAGGCTGTGAAAAGCTGAAGATTTCCAGAATCCGAACGATTGCAAGTAACGGCATCGAATCAGTCCAGGACCAGGTTGGGGTTTGTGAGACCGGCTTTGGGTGTGACAGTGGAAAGAGACCGACATGTCTGCAGAAAAGACCACGGAACCGGACGAAGTGCTCACCGACGATGAACTTCAGGCTGCCGCAGCGCCTGAGCAGTCCATCGAGGAAGATGACAAACCTCGCAAGCGTACCGTCGTCGTGGCCGAAGACGAATCCGTGAACCGTATGGATTTGGTTGCCATGCTGGAAGATAGTGGCTACGAGGTTGTGGGCGAAGCCGCTAACGGTGAGGAAGCAGTCGAATTGACCCGCAAGTTCCGTCCAAGCGTGGTATGCATGGACGTCAAGATGCCTCGTATGGATGGCATCGAAGCGGCGGGCATCATCTGTGATGAGAATATCGCTCCGGTCGTTATGCTTACGGCATTCTCCCAGTCCGATCTGGTCAAGAAGGCCACGGGTGCAGGTGCCATGGCATACGTCACCAAGCCGTATGAGGAATCCAAGCTGCTTCCGGCTCTGGAAGTGGCCATGGGCCGTTTCGCCGAAATCAACGATCTGCTCGACAATGTGGAGCGCAGCGAATCCAAGCTGCACGAAACCGAAGAGCAGCTGAAGAAGGCGGAAGAGCAGCTGAAGAAGGCTGAGGAAACCCTCGAGGAACGTAAGCTTGTCGACCGTGCCAAGGGCCTGCTGATGGATAAGGCTGACTTCTCCGAGCAGGGCGCGTTCCGTTGGATTCAGAAGACCTCCATGGACCAGCGCATCCCGAAGAAGCGTCTGGCTATGGCCATCATCGCCAAGTACGGTGATCAGAAGTCGGAAGCAGAGGATGAGCGCTAACACAGCAACTGTGGAAGGCACTACGCGCGGGACGCTATTGGTCGTTGACGGCCATTCCTTGGCGTTCCGCGCTTTTTTTGCCTTGCCCGTAGAGAATTTCAGTACATCCGCAGGTCAGGCGACCAACGCCGTCTGGGGCTTCGCCACCATGCTGTCGCAGGTGATCGACGCGGAACATCCGGATCATCTTGCCGTCGCTTTCGATGTCAAAGGCGGTACCTTCCGCAATACGATGCTGCCGCAGTACAAAGGCACGCGAGATGCGGCTCCGGAAGATCTATTGACCCAGCTGCCGTTGATTCAACGGATGCTGACGGCCCTTGGCGTCACATTCATCGAAAAACCTGGATACGAGGGCGATGATGTGATCGGCACGTTGGCAAGCATGGGAGACAAAGCAGGCTATCGCACGCTGGTGCTATCCGGCGATCGTGACGCGTTCCAGCTCATCAACGACAACATCACCGTGTTGTATCCGGGGCATCATTTCAAAGATTTGAAGCACATGACTCCCGACGCGGTGGTGGAGAAATACCACGTCACGCCGGAGCAATATCCGGATCTTGCCGCGCTTCGTGGCGAAACCGCCGACAACATCCCCGGCGTTCCCGGCGTGGGCGATGGATTCGCGGCCAAATGGATCAACCTGTATGGCGGACTTGACCAGATTATCGAGCATGCCGACGAAATCGGCGGCAAAAAAGGCGAGGCGTTGCGGGCCAATATCGATCAGGTCAAACTGAATCGTTCCGTGAATGCCTTGGTGCGTGACCTTGACCTTGGCGTGTCCATCGAGGATTTGACTTTCGGTCAGGTGGACGCCAACCAGCTCAACCAACTGTTCACCAGACTTGAATTCGGCATACGCACCAAAAACCGTGTGCTGAGAACATTCAATGCGGGGAAGCCCACCAACGATCCCGTGCAGCAAGACGAGTCCGGCAAGCTCGAAATACCTCAGTATGAAACGGTTGACTCGCCGGAAGCATTGGAAGCATGGGTACGAGACAATCTGCCGATGCCGAACGGGCATCTGCATGACGAACGTGAAATCGCGCCGAAGACGACTCCCTCCGGCTTCGCCATTGATCATACGAAGCAGTGTGCGCAGTCCGTGGCGCATTCGTGGGTGTTGCAGGTGGAAGGCGAAAGCAAGCCGGGGAACGCGGCCTATGCGTCGCTGATGATCGCTGCACATGATAAAGCGATTCGTACCAATCGTGTTGACCGTGACATGGCGTCCCAGCTGCAAACGGTACTTGACGAACATCACCAATCCATGGTGGTGCATGGGTATAAGGAACAGTCCCACCTGCTGGAAAGCGTCGGTGTGGCGTTGCCGAAGCCGCTGTTCGACACCAAGCTTGCCGGGTATCTGGTCCATCCCGATTTCCATGCCGACACGCTGGAACAGGCGGCGGCGCATTTCCTTGACCTGCATATCGAGGAACAGTCCGAGGGCGCGACGCAAGGCACGCTTGATTTCGACGAGCCGGACGATAGTGCGCAGCGGAACGACAACCAGCTTCCGCGCCATACTGCGATTGTTGGTTTGCTGGCGCGTAAACTGGCGGATTCATTGGATCAGCGTGAGCAGTTCTCATTGCTTGAATCTGTGGAGATTCCAGTATCCCGTGTGCTGTATGGCATGGAGCATGCCGGTGCGCAAGTCGATATGAACAGGCTGATGAGCATGCGCGAACAGCTTGCCGCCGACGCGAATTACGCGCAGGAAACGGCATGGCAGTATGCGGGCGAGCGCGTGAATCTGCAAAGTCCTAAGCAGTTGCAGAAGATTCTGTTTGAGGATATGGGTTTGAAGCCTACGAAGAAGACTAAGACTGGTTCGTATACTACGAATGCGGCTGCTTTGCAGGTGTTGCGTGATCGTTCGTATGGTAATGATAGGGCTTGTCAGTTTCTTGATGCGTTGTTGTTGCATCGTGAGAAGAATAAGCTTAAGCAGATTGTGCAGACGTTGATTGATGCGACGAACAGGTCTGATGGTCGTATTCATACGACGTTTGAGCAGACTGTGGCTGCGACTGGTCGGTTGAGTTCGGTTGATCCGAATTTGCAGAATATTCCGAATCGTGATCCTGCTGGTCGTGAGATTCGTTCGGCTTTTGTGCCCGGTGAGGGTTTTGAGTCGTTGTTGAGTTCGGATTATTCTCAGGTTGAGTTGCGTATTATGGCTGATCTTTCTGGTGATGAGGCGTTGATTGAGGCGTTCCGTTCCGGTAGGGATTTTCATAAGTATGTGGCGAGTTTGGTGTATGGCGTTCCTGTGGATGAGATTACGTCTGATCAGCGCAGTCATGTTAAGGCGATGAGCTATGGCTTGGCATATGGGCTGAGCACGTATGGGCTTTCGCAGCAGCTTGGCATTAAGCCGGGTGAGGCCGAGTCATTGAAGCGGCAGTATTTTGCGACGTTCGGCAAGGTCCATGAGTATTTGGAGTCGTTGGTTTCTTCGGCTCGTGAAAAGGGATATACGGAGACGATTTATGGTCGTCGTAGGTATTTTCCGGGCTTGAAGTCGCCGAATCGTGCGGTGCGTGATGCTGCGGAGCGTGCCGCGTTGAATGCGCCTATTCAGGGTTCTGCTGCGGATATTATGAAGATCGCTATGATTCGTGCTGATGATGCGTTGCATGAGGCTGGTCTTGCCAGTCGGATTATTTTGCAGATTCATGATGAACTTGTGGTGGAGGTTGCGCCGGGTGAGGCGGAGCGTGTCACTGCGTTGGTGAAGGATGCCATGGAGCATGCGGTCGATATGGCGGTTCCGTTGGATGTTTCCACGGGTATTGGTTCGGATTGGCAGCTTGCCGCGCACTGATACGGTACTGGGTTTCGTGTGTGTTGCGGATGTGCGTGGTCGAGCAATGGCATAAGGAGGAATGATGGCAACGCTGAAGCAGGTTGTGGATGTGCTGGAAACGTTGTATCCGCTTCGCTATGCGGAGCAGTGGGATGAGCCTGGTCTTATCGTGGGTGATTTGCGTCAGCCTGTGCGCGGTATCGCTTTTGCGGCTGATCCCTCTATGGCGGTGGTTGATCAGGCGATTGCCGGTGGTATTGATTTGCTGGTTTGCCATCATCCGTTGTTCTTCCGTTCCGTTCATGCGGTGTCGGGATTGGGTTTCCGTGGTGAGATTGTGCGTAAGCTCAATCTTGCCGGATGTGCGTTGTGGGTGGGGCATACGAATGCCGATGCGGCGTATCGTGGCGTCGGCATGGCTGCGGCTGACATGTTCGGTTTGGTGGATCAGCGTCCGCTGGTGCCCATCGATGATCCGGATGCCGAGCATCCGGTCGGTTTGGGGCGTGTGGGGCGTCTTGCCGAACCTGTGGCGTTGCGTGATTTCGCCAGTCGAGTAGCTGGCGCGCTGCCGTACACCGAGCTTGGCGTGCAGGTTTGCGGCGATCTGGACGTTCCGGTCAGCACGGTGGCGGTGCTTCCGGGTTCCGGTGATTCCTTGTTCGATGAGGTGCGTGCGGCCGGTGCCGACGTGTATGTGACCAGTGATCTGCGGCATCATCCGGTGACGGACGCCATAGAGCAGGCCCGCTATGAGGCTTCCATGCGTGCTTCCGGCGTTGCCATGGGCCATGGTGACGGGCGTGTGCGTCCGGCGTTCGTCAACACTCCGCACAGCGCTATCGAATCCATGTGGTTCCAGTATGCGATGGAAGACGTTCCCCATGCGGTTGCGGAAGCGACCGGCGACATTCCTGCCGTGCGTTGGATTTCCATGAATACCGATCCATGGAATATGGTATTTCCTTCGAGCGGGCAGGAACGGTGACGCGTCATGTGTGACGAGGCGGTAGACGGAACCCAGGTGGACGTATTGCTGGATGAATCCAGCGATGGCGTAGACATGTCCGGTATGGTCACGGTGCTTGACAGCAGGCACGTGTATCAGGGTGCGATTTTCGGCGTCGACGACCTGCGGATCGCATTGCCGATGCGTGACGGAGGGCAAACGGTGATTCGCCGTCAGGTGATGCGTCACGCGCCTTGCGTGGTCATGCTGGTGCATGATTGCGCGAATGACCTGTATCTGATCGAACGGGAATACCGTATCGGCTGCGACGCCTTCGCCTACGGTCTGCCGGCTGGACTCATCGACGGGGGAGAGGACGTGGAGGAGGCCGCGCTGCGGGAGCTTCGTGAGGAAACCGGTGTGGAGCCCGCCGGGCGTGACGGTGTCGAATTCGACCATGTGGGGCAGTTTTACTCGTCCGAAGGCATGACCGACGAGCTTGCCAACATCATGGTGCTTCACCTGCATGCATGGCATCCCGTCGAACGTCATTTCGACGGCGATGAGCACGTCGAATCGGCGTGGGTCTCCTGGCAGCGGCTGCGCGGCACCCGTATTACGGCCTCCAATTCCATGATCGCTATTCTTCACGAGCAAATTCGACGAAACCGGCAAAATACAGGCAAGAGTTCTTTCGAATCGTAAAAATAATCGCCGAACAACACGAAATTGCGATTTGGGGGCTGAAACGTGAGATACTTGAATCATGCAAATCAGACCCGGATCGATGTATCCACTCGGCGCAAGCTATGACGGCGCCGGCGTGAATTTTGCCCTCTTTTCCCAAGTGGCACAAAAAGTCGAGCTTTGCCTTTTCGATGAGGAAGACAACGAAACTCGAATCGAAATGACCGAGCAGAACTCTTATGTCTGGCACAACTATCTGCCCGGAATCCAACCGGGGCAACGTTACGGCTATCGCGTGTACGGGCCATACGACCCGACGCAAGGCCTGCGCTGCAACCCGAACAAACTGCTGCTTGACCCCTACGCTAAAGCCATCGAAGGCAACATCGACGGCGATGAGAGCCTCTACTCGTACTGGTTCAGAAGCCCCGATGACGTTACCAGCATGAACACGCTCGACTCGGCCGCCCATACCATGAAAGCGGCCGTGGTGAACCCCTATTTCGACTGGGGCAACGACCAGCATCCGAACATCTCATATCATGATTCCGTGATTTACGAAGCCCACGTACGCGGCATGACCAACCTCAACATGGACGTGCCGCCGGACATTCGCGGAACCTATGCGGGTCTGGCGTACCCCTCGGTAATCGAATACCTGAAGAAGCTGGGCGTCACGGCCATCGAGCTCATGCCCATCCACCAGTTCGTCAATGACAGCTTCCTTCAGGAAAAAGGCCTGAGCAACTACTGGGGATACAACACCATCGGCTTCTTCGCCCCGCACAACGCGTATTCCAGCTCCGGACAGCGCGGCGAACAGGTCAACGAATTCAAATCCATGGTCAAGGCATACCATCATGCCGGCATGGAAGTCATCCTCGACGTGGTGTACAACCACACCGCCGAAGGCAACAACCGTGGACCGACCCTCAGCTTCAAGGGCATCGACAACGGCGCCTACTACCGTCTGGTCGACAACGACCGCAGACACTACTTCGACACCACAGGCACCGGCAACTCGCTGCTGATGCGCTCGCCGCACGCCCTGCAGCTCATCACCGACAGCCTGCGCTACTGGGTCACCGAAATGCACGTCGACGGATTCCGATTCGATCTTGCCGCCACATTGGCCCGTCAGTTCCAGGAAGTCGACAAACTGTCGGCCTTCTTCGACATCGTCGAACAGGATCCGGTGATCTCCCGCGTCAAGCTGATCGCGGAACCGTGGGATCTCGGCTCTGGCGGCTATCAGGTGGGCGGCTTCCCGTCCAGCTGGTCCGAATGGAACGGCCGCTACCGCGATTGCGTGCGCGACTTCTGGCGCTCGCAGCCGTCCACGTTGCCGGAATTCGCCAGCCGATTCATGGGCAGTTCCGACCTGTATCAGGTCAATGGCCGCCGACCGGTCGCATCCGTGAACTTCATCACCGCGCACGACGGCTTCACCATGAACGATCTGGTGAGCTACAACGAGAAGCATAATGAGGCCAACGGCGAAGGCAATCGCGACGGCGAAAGCAACAACCGTTCTTGGAACTGCGGTGTCGAAGGTCCTACGACCATCAAGGATGTTAACGAGCTTCGTCAACAGCAGATGCGCAACATGTTCGCCACGTTGCTGCTCAGCCAAGGCATTCCGATGATCTGCGGCGGCGACGAAGTGGCGCGCACCCAGCAGGGCAACAACAACGCCTACTGCCAGGACAATGCGATCTCCTGGACGAACTGGGATCTGGACGAGGATCAAAAGGACCTGCTCGAATTCGTATCGAAGCTGATCCATTTGAGGCTTGAGCATCCTGTGCTGCATCGCCGCCGCTTCTTCTCCGGTCGCGAGCAGGGAGACGACAGCACTGCGATTCCGCAGGTCGAATGGATGGATCATACCGGCTCCATTATGGATATGGACGACTGGTCAAACACACACGCCTTCACTGTGATGATCTATCTGAACGGTTCCGATATTCCGGAAACCGACTGGTACGGCAATCAGATGGTCGACAATGATTTCATTCTGATTTTCAACGCGCATTACGAGCCGATCATGTTCACCCTGCCCGATGAGCAATATGGCAAGAAATGGCGCTTAATTGTCGACACGCATAATCCAAAGGGGCCAGAACTCAATTATGAGGCCGGTTTTGCGATTACTGCGCAATCAAGAAGCTTCCTGCTGTTGATGAGCGACAAGAAGCCGTCCAACAAGCACTACAACTTCTGACGGCGCACTCGCGTTATGCCGTCAGAATCCAGTGGGGTGGAGTCGTCGCCAATGCGATGGCTCCACCCCACTGGTATGTATATGTTGAAATCCGGCGGTTGCCGGTCAGCCTTGCATCAGACTTGTGCGGCGAGCCTCGAAACTGTGTCGGGAACAGTTTCGCTGACTTCCGCAAGATCCTCGACGGAGCGTGGTCTCTCAGATTGCGCCAGTATCAGCTGCGTCTGCACGCGATCCGCTTCGATGGCGGCGATTTGACGCGAGAAAATGATGAACCAGCCAAGGAACATCATGCCGGCCAACGCCTCCACATTCGTCAGCGTGTTATGCCCGCTCAGCCATTGGAATCCGGCATAAGCCCCAATCGCAATCGCAAGATCGGAAACCACGTATACGACCTTTGAGAGTTGCGGGGCAAGCCAAGGCAGGGCAATCATCAGCACGCTCATCAAACATGGTAGGCCGCGGGCGAACACGTTGTGCAAAATCGGATGCGGTGTGTAACGGAACATGCCGATACCTACGAAAGCGATGCCGGCCAACGTCAACATGATTGACAGCAGCAGAATCCTCGTACGAAAATGCTTCGGCGTCTCATTGATGGCATTGGAATCCAGATACTGCAATTGCAGACGATACGTGGTGATGAGCTCGGAAACGGCGAAATAGCTGATGATCACAATGCAGATGCCCGCGAGCGTCAGCGTCGAATTGAACATACGCGCGGCGAACGTCGTACGGTCGCCCAATTGAGAGAAATTATTGTTGTACCAGTACGGATCGTCGGACGTCAATCCTGCGATACTCACGCCAGACACCACGAAAAACGGCAGTAGGGAAGCGATCGTTTTGGCATTCATAAGTTCCGCCTGCACGAAAGTGATATAGCCTACAACGCCTGCGATAGCCGCGCATAGGATCGGCAGATAGCCTTTCAGCGTGCGGATGCCCATCATGTTGTTGACGATGGACAACATCATGAACGATGTGACGAAAATGGTCGAAGCATACACCATGGAAAGCGCGAGGATCTCGAAAATACGACGGACCGGAATAGCCCAACCATGTTTGAGTGTCAGCGAACGTGATTTTCGTGCGTAACCCAAACTGAATGAAACGACTCCGCATCCTGCCACGATTCCCGCGCAGACGGTGAACAGACGCTGCGTGACACGCCAGATGGCCGGGGCGAACTGCATGTATGCGTTCATGACGAACCAGGCGATAACGGCGCATGTCACAAAGGAGATGATGCCTGACGATTCGGCCTGCTGGTGACGTCCCATGCCACTCTCCCTTCCGAAATGCTATTGTAAGCCTGTCGTTGTCCAACCATACGCTATAATAGAAACTCGTGTTCACTTGATGCGATTCCGTGAGGCGGATTCGCGGGGTGTGAACGTGAACGGGCTGTAGCGCAGTTTGGTAGCGCGTCTGCTTTGGGAGCAGAATGTCGCAGGTTCAAATCCTGTCAGCCCGACCAAAACCGTTGGAAACAAAGGTGTTTCAGACGGTTTGAAAAATCCTTTCTCCGGTTTCCGGTACAAACACGACGATCGCGGGAATTCCTCGTGGCATTTTGTGATATTCGCATAGTTCTGTCCGCCTGGGTTTTCAAACGGAAATGGTATGGATGGCATTTGATTGTCGAGTTCGAGCAAGATACGGGTGCTGTATGGCGAGATTGAAGCGTTGTTTTCCTCGGGTTTTGGATACGATAAGCCCTATGAACGCATCTCAAGAGAATCTTTGGCCGGCGCCGTTTGCCAGCAAATCGCTTGACGCCACCGTTGTGGTGCCGGGCAGCAAATCCCTGTCGAACCGTTATCTCATTCTTGCGGCTCTCGGGCATCGTCCTGTGCGATTGGTCGGTCTGTTGCGCTCGCGCGATACCGAGCTGATGATGGACGCGCTGCGTTCGTTGGGAGTGCGCTGCGAAATCGATGAGCAGGTCGACACCACGGTTACGGTGGTGCCGCCGTCCGACGGCCGGTTCCACGGTGGTACGAAGGTGTTCTGCGGTCTTGCGGGAACAGTGATGCGCTTTGTGCCCGGTCTTGCCATGTTCGCGGACGGTCCTGTGGATTTCGACGGTGACGAGCAGGCGTACGCGCGTCCGATGAAGCCGACGGTCTTGAACAGTTGGGGGCATGCATCGAATACCACGGCGAGGAAGGGCGCCTGCCATTTACAATCATTCCACCTCAAACGGTGAGCCAGTGCGCCGAGCCGAGCGTAGTCAGCATTGATTCTTCGGGATCCTCGCAGTTTATTTCGGGACTATTGCTCGTCGGCTCTCGAGTGCCAGGCGGTTTGGAACTGCATCACACGGGGGAGAAGACACCGAGTTTACCGCATATTCGCATGACCGTGGCCGATCTGCAAGGTTCCGGCGTGCGCGCCAACGCCGACGAACACGCCCGCGTGTGGACCGTGCAGCCGGGAGCCGTGCAGTTGCCCGAAACGGTGACGGTAGAACCTGACCTGT
>ERZ791808.1686-NODE-1686-length-15538-cov-13.288833_pt1 | contig 15538 bp, 8 predicted proteins | sample MGYA00510305_ERZ791808 | MGnify/ENA primary metagenome ERZ791808 (study PRJEB30046, sample SAMN00792024) | human gut metagenome | study: EMG produced TPA metagenomics assembly of the A metagenome-wide association study of gut microbiota in type 2... | reverse complement strand
GATCAAAAGACAACAATATTACGCTTCCCTGAAGGAAGCAGCATAGGGTTCAAAATCCTTGAGGAAAATGTGTCAACTAATATTGACAATATCAGATCTGGAAAAGGCGACGTTTTATTCAATAACATAAGAAAATCCGAAAGGACACTAATTTTCAGAATTTCTGGAAGATAAGTGTCCTTTTCTGGATCTTATACCTCAAAAAGCACTGAACCACTGGATAATGGCAGGAGTTTTTTGCAATCTTAAAGAATTTTAAGCAGTAAAGAAGAGATATTGTTCTTGTGTACGGAGGGGCGTGGGCGTATAATAAAATCAGTTTTCTGAATTTTGAGACAACTTCAATGGTCATCAGAAGAGAACCAGAAATTATTACAACTACTACAGAGGCTGTTTTTCAGGAAAATTGTACCGACAGGATATGGAAATGAGGTTTTTAAGGTGAAAAAAGGGAAAAAAGTTACGGCTGAATTGATATTTCTTATATTAATGACAGTATTAATGACAACTCTCACAGGATGCAATAAGACAGGTAAAATAACGGACACAACGGAAAAACCTGTTATAAAAATCGGAAGTGATAATTATCCTCCCTATAATTTTCTAAATGAGGATGGCATGCCGACGGGAATAGATGTTGATCTGGCGACGGAAGCATTTGGAAGAATGGGATATAAGATAGAGATCATTTCAATCAGCTGGGAACAGAAAAAGAAACTGTTAGAAAATGGAGAAATAGACTGTATTATGGGCTGTTTTTCCATGAAAGGACGACTGGATGATTATCAGTGGGCAGGTCCGTATATGATAAGCAGGCAGGTTGTTGCAGTCAATCCTGGCAGTGATATCTATAAATTAAGTGATCTGAAGGGAAAAAAACTTGCTGTCCAGTCAACAACAAAACCGGAAGAGATATTTCTGCATCGGACAGATGAAAGGATTCCTAAGCTGGGTAATCTGATTAGTCTGGAAAACAGGGAATTGATATATACTTTTTTAGGAAAAGGCTATGTTGATGCTCTGGGAGCCCATGAGGAATCTATTATTCAATATATGAAGGATTATAATATGGAACTGCGTATCCTGGATGAACCACTTATGACAGTGGGGCTCGGAGTTGCTTTTGCAAAGGATGATACCAGAGGTATTTGCCAGAAATTAGAACAGACATTAGCTGACATGAAAGAAGATGGAACAGCTGCCAAAATCATCGGGAAGTATCTTGATGATCCGGAGAAATATCTGGAGGTAGATAAAATTGGAGAAGAATAAACAGGAATGGATGAAAATGAAATTCTGGACTGTCAGTGCAGTCCTGGGTATGTGCCTGACCTGTTTCACAGTTCTGTATTTTTTCTATTTTAGTAAAGCCCATGAGGAATCCCGGCTTTTGAATATAGTAAATTATGTGAAGGTACAATGTTCTGTGTATACACGTTATAATGAGGTATCAGAATGTAAATGCCTGATACGTGCGATTGACAGTGCAAGACAGGTCAGTGTTGTCATAGATGCAAAAACACAGGACGGAAAAGAATTTAACGATCAGCTTTTAGAAGAATGTACAGACCAGTTATGGCTGACAGGTGCTATCGTACTGGATGCAAATGGAAACACGGTAGGTGAATATAGTGAGAGCGGGGATAGAAGCCGTTTTGCAAAAATACAGGAACATGTTAATAAAGAAACTATACTGGATATTGCAGACCATGAGGAAAAGGTGTATTCCCAGCAGATCAGCTGTGATGATGGAGGGCATATAGATGTAGCTGCCTGTGCCAGGAGAGATGAACCTGGTATTGTAATTACTTATTATTACACATCTGCTGAGTTTTTACAAAATTATAAGCTGACCATACAAAGCCTGTTAAATGGATATCAGCCCTTTAGTGACGGAACGATCATGATCGTGGATAATGGTGTGGTCATTGCTTCCAACGATATCAGCCTTATCGGTCAAAATGCGAAAAAACAGGAGGTAATCCAGGCTTTAAAGAAAAATGCAGACAGCAGACATTTATTGCATTTGAATGTGGCTAACGATTCCTATTATGGACTGATGATGAAACAAAGGGATTATTACATTTATGCATATATTCCGGAGCGTACCGTATTTCATACGTTGCCCCAAAATGTGATAATGGTCATGTTTATTTATATGGTGGTGGTGACACTGGTATGGCTGCTTCTTAAAAAATCCAGAGAGAACAGCATTAAAATAGAAAAGGAAAGAGAACAAGAGTATCAGAGAAAACTTCTGGAAGAAGCTAAAAAGGCAGAGGCGGCCAATCGGGCGAAGACAGAATTTCTCCAGAGGATGAGTCATGATATCCGTACACCGATCAATGGGATCTGCGGAATGGTCGATGTGGGGGATCATTACAGCAATGATCTGCAGAAACAGGCAGATTGCAGGAAAAAGATCCGTGAAGCCTCAAATATTCTTTTAGAGCTGATCAATGAAGTCCTTGATATGAGCAAGCTGGAATCAGGGGAAATTTTGCTGGAAGAAAAGCCATTTGATGTTTATAAGACAATAAATGATGTAATGGACCTGGTTGGCAGACAGGCAGATGAAAGGGGAATAAAGGTTGAACAGACAATAGAGATTAAGCACCGGAAATTACTGGGAAGCTCCCTTTATCTGAAACGTATGCTAATGAATATCCTGAGTAATGCTGTGAAATACAATAAGGATTATGGAAACATAGATCTAAGCTGCAAAGAAATCCCGTCACACAGTACAGAAAGTACAATGCTGGAATTTACATGCCGGGATACAGGTATTGGCATGAGCAGCGAATTTAAAGAGCATGTTTTTGAATCCTTTGCCAGGGAGCAAAAGGGCGGAGCTTCTAAATTTGGGGGAACAGGTTTAGGGATGACCATCACCAAGAACCTGGCAGAAAAAATGGGCGGAACAATCACCTTTGAAAGCGAGAGGGACAAAGGTACGACCTTTGTGCTCCGGATCCCATTTAAAATAGACCTGGATACGGATAAACATAAAGAACAGAAGAATGTATCGGAAAGATCCATAAAGGATCTGAATATCCTTCTGGTAGAAGATAATGAGCTGAATATGGAAATTGCTGAATTTTTGCTCCAGAATGAGGGCGCCCAGGTGACGAAAGCATGGAATGGACAGGAAGCAGTTGAGATATTCGAAAAAAGCAGATCCGGTGAATTTGATGTCATTCTTATGGATATTATGATGCCGGTCATGAATGGCTATGAAGCAGCAAAGATGATCCGGTCTCTGGACAGGAAAGATGCAAAGGTGGTCCCCATCATCGCAATGACAGCAAATGCCTTTACCGAGGACAAGCTGAAAGCAAAAGAAGCAGGGATGGATGAACATATTGCAAAACCGGTTGATGTGAAATTACTGGTAAAAGTGATCAGCAGATTGGTGGGAAACAATTTAGGGGGGATCCGTAATGAAAAAGAAAAAATGGAATAGGTTGTTTTCTGTACTTTTTGTGATGGTGACAGTTATATCATTTCTGTCAGGCTGTGGCAGAAAGAGTGCAGAAAAAGAAGATGCAGAAACGATCACAGTATATTTGTGGACCACACAGCTGTATGAAAAATATGCGCCATACATCCAGAAACAGCTTCCGGATATTAATATTGAATTTGTGGTAGGTAATAATGACCTGGATTTCTACCGGTTTCTGAATGAAAACGGTGGATTGCCGGATATTATAACCTGCTGCCGGTTTTCACTCCATGATGCAAGCCCCCTTAAAGACAGCCTGATGGATCTTTCCACAACCAATGAGGCAGGTGCTGTCTATAATACATACATTAACAGTTTTACGAACCGGGATGGCAGCGTAAACTGGCTTCCTGTGTGTGCAGATGCCCATGGCTTTGTAGTGAACAGGGATCTTTTTGAAAAGTATGATATTCCTTTGCCGACAGATTACGAAAGCTTTATTTCTGCATGCAGGGAATTTAAAAAAGCAGGTATCCGTGGTTTTGCGGCAGACTATTATTATGATTATACATGTATGGAAACGCTCCAGGGACTGTCTGCATCAGAGCTTTCTTCGGCAGCCGGACGCAAATGGCGTACCATCTACAGTGATCCGGAAAATACAAAGAGAGAAGGTCTGGACAGTACAGTCTGGCCGGAGGCCTTTGAACGTATGGAGCAATTCATAAAGGATACAGGATTGAGCCGGGATGATCTGGATATGAATTATGATGATGTGATTGAATTGTACAAAAACGGTAAGGTTGCCATGTATTTTGGCAGTTCTTCAGGTGTAAAAATATTTCAGAATCAGGGGATCAACACAACATTTCTGCCATTTTTTCAAGAGAACGGCGAAAAGTGGCTGATGACTACACCCTATTTCCAGGTGGCATTAAACCGTGATCTGATACAGGATGAAACGCGCCGGCAGAAGGCAATGAAGGTGCTGAATACAATGCTTTCAGAGGATGCACAGAACCAGATCGTTTATGAGGGCCAGGATATATTAAGCTACAGTCAGGATGTGGATATCCATCTTACAGAATATCTGAAGGATGTAAAGCCTGTGATCGAAGAAAACCATATGTATATCCGTATTGCGTCAAATGACTTTTTTGCCATTTCTAAGGACGTGGTTTCCAAGATGATCACAGGGGAATACGATGCAGTGCAGGCTTATCAGTCATTTAATACCCAGCTTCTTGAGGAAAGCCCTATTTCTGAAACTATAGTGCTGGAGCCACAGAAAACATATTCTAATATCTTTCATACCAACGGGGGAAATGAAGCGTATTCGGTTATGGCAAACACTTTGCGGGGTATTTATGGCACAGATGTGCTGATCGCATCAGGAAACAGCTTTACAGGAAATGTACTGAAGGCAAAGTACAGTGAAAAAATGGCAGGCAGAATGATCATGCCAAATGGTCTCTGGGCTTACAAGTGTACGATGAGCGGGTCTGAACTGAAGGAGACAGTCAGAAACTTTGTAGAAGGCTATGAGGGAGGTTTCATTCCCTTTAACAGGGGATCTCTGCCTGTAGTCAGCGGCATTTCTGTGAAGGTCAGGGAAAATGACGATGGCTATACGCTGGATAAAGTTACAAAGAATGGAAAAGTAGTTGGGGACAATGACAGGTTTACTGTAACCTGTCTGGCGATACCGCGACACATGGAAGCTTATCCTGCAGGTAAAAATATTGTATTTGACAGTGAAGATATTTCTGTGAAAGATATCTGGACAGGATATATTTCTGAGGGTAATGTTATTCTTGCAGAGCCTGAAGACTACATTACTCTGAGGTGAGAAGAATGAATATTGGAAATCGTAATACAGACAGAGAGAACTTTTTCATAAGAAAACGATTAAGGATAGCTGTCCTTATTGTTTTCTTCATTGGGATCGTTTTGACTGTTTTCCGGTATTTTGAATTTGTGTCGAAAACGGTTTATGAGGAAAGTGTTTCTCATTTGACTGAGGTATTTCATCAGTCTAATAATGTATTAAATGAACTGACAAATAAGAATCTGACCTATCTTCATATGTGGGGGGAGTATTTGCAGAAGACTTCTGATGAAAGCGAGATCTGTGATTATATAGATAAAGCCCAGGATGAAGCCGGTTTTTTATATTTCTATTTTCTGTCAGCTGACGGCAACTATAAGATGTTAACAGGCGAAACCGGGTATCTTGGATTACAGGAAAATCTTGAAGATAAGATAGCACAGGGGGAGGATATAATAACAAATGCAGTAGTTCCCGGAAAACCACAGATGCTTGTATTTGCCAGTCCTCAGCCTCATGGAAGCTATCAGGGATTTGAATATGATGCAATTGCCATTGCATATGAAAACGCTGATATAGTAGATGTACTGGATATTTCTGCTTTTAATGGAAATGCCAAGAGTTATGTGGTTCGTCCAGATGGTCGTGTTGTCATCGATCATTCCTTTGAGTCATGGGGAACTGTGTATAATTTTTTTGGTGTTCTGAGAGAGCATTCCAATATGTCCGAAAAAGAAATCCTTCAACTTTCAGAGAAATTTAAAGAGGGACGTACAGATGCGATGCTGGTGAACCTGGATGGAAGTAACTACTACCTGATTTATGGAAGATCGAAATATCAGGACTGGATATTTCTGGGACTTGTCCAGGCTGATATAGTCAATGCCAGCATGAATTCCCTGCAGCTTCGGACTATGCTCCTTGGAGGGGCCATAGTGTTCGGTATTGCTGTCTTTATTATTGAACTGATCCTCCAAAAGAGCAGGATAAGCCTGAAAAGAAGGGATATTGAGATCCTTTATAAGGATGAGCTGTTTCAAAAGCTGTCAATGAATGTAGATGACGTTTTTCTGATGCTGGATGTAAAAACATATAAGGCAGATTACGTAAGTCCCAATGTGGAAAAGCTGCTGGGCATTACAGTAGAACAGATTCAGAAGGATATTTGTGTTTTAGGAAAACTGCATTCCGAAGATTTTGAAGATCCAAAGAAGAATTATCTGAAAGAGATCCAGGTAAATGAGCAGCAGGAATGGGATTTTGAATATGTTCACCAGAAAACAGGGGAACAACGCTGGTTTCATATTATTGCAATGGGCAGTGAGGTAAACGGAAAAAAGAAATATATCCTGGTTATGTCTGACCGTACCGTTGATAAGAAAATGAACCAGGCCCTTTATGAGGCAGTCCGCGCTGCGGAAACTGCCAACCGGGCAAAGAGCACATTCCTTTCCAACATGTCCCATGATATCCGCACGCCAATGAATGCTGTTATCGGTTTTACTACACTGGCTGTAAGCAACATTGACAATAAGGAAAAAGTCAGGGATTATCTGGGAAAGATCCTTTCATCCAGCAACCATCTGCTTTCACTGATCAATGATGTACTGGATATGAGCCGTATAGAGAGCGGGAAGATACATCTGGAAGAAACAGAGGTCAGTCTGTCTGATATGCTCCATGATCTGAAGACGATCATCAGTGGACATATCTATGCGAAGCAGCTGGAGCTTTATATGGATGCTATGGATGTTACGGATGAGGATGTTTATTGTGATAAAACGAGACTGAACCAGGTGCTGTTAAATCTTTTGTCTAATGCGATCAAGTTTACTCCTGCAGGGGGAACCGTTTCTGTCCGGCTGAAGCAGTTTCCTGGGGCGAAAAAGGGCAGTGGGCTGTACGAGATCCGGGTAAAGGATAGCGGGATCGGTATGAGCCAGGAATTTGTACAGAAGATATTTTCTCCTTTTGAACGGGAGCGGACATCAACGGTCAGCAGGACTCAGGGCACCGGGCTTGGTATGGCCATTACCAAGAATATTGTGGATATGATGGGGGGAACCATTGAGGTTCGGACAGAGCAGGGCAAAGGAACTGAATTTATAGTCCGTCTTCCATTGCGGATCCAGTCAGAGCAGCGCAGTATAGAGAAGATCGCAGAGCTGGAAGACCTTAAGGCATTGGTTGTAGACGATGATTTTAATACCTGTGACAGTGTGACAAAGATGCTTGTAAAGGTTGGAATGCGTTCAGAATGGACGCTTTCAGGTAAGGAAGCCGTTCTTCGTGCACGGCAGTCTATGGAACTGGGGGATGCATTCCATGCTTATATCATAGACTGGCGTCTGCCGGATATGAATGGCATTGAAGTCACCCGGCAGATCCGCAGTATGGGTGATGATACACCGATCATTATCCTGACTGCTTATGACTGGTCAGATATTGAAGTAGAAGCCAGAGCAGCAGGAGTAAATGCATTTTGTGCAAAACCGCTGTTTATGTCAGATATCAGAGAGACATTGATGGCTACTATCGGTCAGAAGCAGACCGGGGCAGAGGACCGTATCCTTCCGGAAGCAGGTCCTGATTTCAGAGGTAGATGTATATTGCTTGTGGAAGACAATGAGTTAAACCGTGAAATTGCTGAGGAGCTTCTTAAACAATATGGATTCCTGGTTGATATAGCGGAAAATGGAGCAGAGGCAGTGGAGAAAGTGAAGAATTCAGCACCAGGCACTTATGATCTGGTGCTTATGGATATTCAGATGCCTGTAATGAACGGATATGAGGCCACGGAGCAGATCCGGGCACTGGAGGATCCGGCACTGGCAAAGACCAGGATCCTTGCAATGACTGCCAATGCTTTTGACGAAGACAGAAAGCAAGCACTGAAATGTGGTATGGATGGATTTTTGTCCAAGCCGATCGTAATGGAAGAATTGATCCGTACATTACAAAATAATATGATGTAAGTGTCAAAAGTATAAATTGCGTTTGTGCTCGCACAAATAAGCAATTTATACTTATTGACACGCCGAACACCGAAAACGAAATAAAATGGTGTGAACACGCCATTTTATGGGAGTTTGAGGTGTTCGAGGATTGCGGGAATTGCATAGCAATGGAGCAATCCGGTTACATCAGTGAGTGGCAAAATTTACTTTTGACACTCACATCATAATATGAAATGAGCCAGATCACAGCCATTTACCCATGTTTTTTGGTGGGGCTAAAGTCTAAAAAACCTCCTGCAGGCTTGCAGGAGGTTTTTCTGACCTTTTGAACATAGTATTTTTGAATCCAGGATCATCTTAATTTCCAGATATCCCGGTCATACTCCCCGATCGTTCTGTCAGAGGAGAAATATCCGGCCTGGCTGATATTGACTAACATTTTTCTTGCCCATGAGGTGCGGTCTTCGTAGTCAGCGAAGGCCTTTTCTTTTGCTTCGCAGTAAGCTTTGAAATCCGGGAAGGTCATGAACCAGTCTTTGTTTAACAGTTCTTTGTACAGGTGTTCCAGGTTTTCTTTATCGCCTACGGCTAACATTTTCTTGCTGATGATGAAGTCTACGGCTTCTTTAATAGCCGGGTCTGCATCGTAGTAGTCTTTGGAGCAGTAGCTGGCGTTTTTGTAGCGTTCAATCACAGTCTCACTGGAGTCACCGAAGATGTAGATATTGTCATCGCCTACCAGCTCATGGATCTCTACGTTAGCGCCGTCATCGGTTCCAAGGGTTACAGCACCATTTAACATGAATTTCATGTTTCCGGTTCCGCTGGCTTCCTTGGAAGCAAGGGAGATCTGCTCGGAAATATCGCAGGCCGGGATCAGCTTTTCAGCCAGAGTGACATTGTAGTTGCTTACCATAACTACATTTAAGTATGGTTTTACCTCAGGGTCCTTTTCAATGATCTGCTGCAGGCAGAGGATCATATGGATAATATCCTTGGCAATGATATAGGCAGGTGCAGCCTTTGCCCCGAAGATGGCAGTGATCGGTGTAGTTGGTTTTTTGCCCTTTTTGATCTCCAGGTATTTATGGATGAGATAAAGGGCATTCATCTGCTGTCTCTTGTACTCATGAAGACGTTTGATCTGGATATCGAAAATGGAGTCCGGGTTAATGGTGATGCCCTGGGTCTTTTCCAGATAGTCAGCCAGCGCTGCCTTTTTCTGGGCCTTGATGTCTAACAGGCGGTAAAGCTGTTTCAAATTCTTTGTGATAACAGGTGTATTTAATTTCTTTAATTCTTCTGCATCTTTCTTAAATCCGTCCCCAATAAAACTGGTGATGAAGTCAGTCAGTTCCGGATTGCTGTGCAGCAGCCAGCGGCGGAAGGTAATGCCATTGGTCTTATTATTAAACTTCTCAGGATAAAGCTTGTAGAAGTTGTTTAATTCAGTCTCTTTTAAAATATCAGTGTGAAGGGAGGCAACACCGTTTACGCTGAAGCCATAGTGGATGTCAATGTGGGCCATGTGCACCAGATCATTTTTATCGATGATATAAACAGATGGATCATCGAATTTGCGGCGTACCTTATCATCCAGGACCTCCATAATAGGAAGGAGCTGTGGAACTGCCTCTTTAAAGAATTCTACCGGCCATTTTTCCAGTGCTTCTGCCAGTATCGTATGGTTGGTGTATGCGCAGCAGTGGCTTACGATTTCAATGGCATCATCCATTTCCATGCCGTGTTCTGTAGTCAGCAGGCGGATCAGTTCCGGGATGACCATAGTTGGATGGGTGTCATTGATCTGGATCACAGCGTAGTCGGCAAGGTCATAAAGAGTGGAACCTTTGGCAATGGCTTCGTCTAAGATCAGTCTTGCAGCATTGCTGACCATGAAATACTGCTGGTAGATACGAAGGATACGTCCTTCTTTATCACTGTCGTCCGGATAGAGGAAAAGAGTCAGGTTTTTGGCAATATCGGTCTTGTCAAAGGAAATACCGTCCTCTACAATGCTTTCATCTACTGTTTCCACATCAAACAGGTGGAGCTTATTGGTTCGGTTGTTGTAGCCGGTAACTTCAATGTCATACATACGGGATGTAAGGGTGAAGTTTTTGTATGGAACCTTATAGGTAACATCTGTTTTTGTCAGCCAGGAAGTATTCTCAATCCATGGATTTGGCTCTTCTGCCTGTTTGTTGTCTTTAAACAGCTGTTTGAAAAGACCGAAATGGTAATTTAAACCAACTCCGTCACCGTTTAAGCCCAGAGTAGCAATGGAGTCTAAGAAGCAGGCAGCCAGACGTCCCAGACCGCCGTTTCCAAGAGATGGCTCTGGTTCTGTTTCTTCTACTGCACTTAAGGATTTTCCATTTTCTTCCAGAAGGTTCTTTACTGTATCATAGATCCCAAGATTGATCATGTTATTGGAAAGCAGTTTGCCGATCAGAAACTCAGCGGAGATATAATACAGTTTTTTCTTTCCCTGATTGGACTCTTTGTCCTTTGCCATTTCCTGGACCAGAGATAAAAGTCCGGTATAAAGCTCTTTTTCAGAGCAGGCAGAGATCTCTTTGCCGCAAAGGGCAGTTAGTCTGTTTTCTAATGTTTCTTTTGTCATTGTATGTTCAACCATGAAATCCATTTCCTTTCTGTGGTGATATGCCAATATCTGGCCCGTTTCATTTTCTGTGTTTTTATGTGTTTATTATAGAAAATAAATCTTTTTCCGTCTTGTAGAATGCCAGTATATTATAGTACAATACTATCAAAAATGTAAAAAATATAGAAACATGATAAAGAAATGGAAAATAAATAAAAAAATACAGGATAACGGAAGGAGGAGAGAAAAATGAACCGGGGGTACCATGAAATAAAGGAACATGGAAAAAGAGAGTTTCCGTTTAATATTTATCCCTGCTCGATCCCGGTAGATTTCTCCCATGTGGCTCTTCACTGGCATGAAGAAATGGAAATTATTGCTGTGAAGAAGGGAAAGGGGCGGATCACAGTGGATACAGTGTCTTATCCTGTGGAGGAAGGAGACATTCTGGCTGTTTTTCCGGGACAACTTCATGCGATCTCCTGTGGGAATGGTGAGAGAATGGAGTACGAAAATATCATTTTCCGCCTTTCTATGCTGATGGGGGATAATGGAGACGGCTGTACCGTACATTTTTTGAAACCGCTTCAGGAAGGGCAGGCGAAAAATCCGGTCCTGATACAAAGAAATCAGCCGGATCATGAAGTGTTTGGAAAGGTGATACAGGAGCTGGACCGTTTTTCGGAGATACGTGGTAATGGGTATCAGCTGGCGGTCAAGGGTCAGTTATTTTTGTTTTTGTATTATGCTTATGGCAGAGGCATCTTGTTTACAGAGAAGAAGCCGGGACATGCAAGAGAGAAAATCAAGGGGATACTGGAGTACATCCGGGAACATTTTGGGGAAGAGATTACGATCAGGCAGGCGGCAGAGCTGTGCTTTTACAGTGAGTCCCACTTTATGAAGTATTTTAAGCAGTATGCGGGGATGCCATTTATCCAGTATCTCAATGATTACCGGCTGACAAGAGCCGGGGAATATCTGAAAATGACAGAGGAAAATGTGACCCAGATCGCATTAAAATGCGGGTTTGAAAATTTGTCTTATTTTAACCGGTTGTTTCGCCGGAAGTTTGGTGTGACGCCCAGGCAGTACCGGGAAGATCAGGAAGCTGCAGCAGGGGTGTCAGGAGAGTCTTCGCCTTTGTTGTAGGAGAAGGGGAAATGTGCTACACTAAGGTATAAGTATAAATAAAAGGCAAGTACAGGAAAGATTTTACGGGTACATGTACTTTTAAGCAAAAGGGGATAAATAATATGAGAGAATGCGGCATGCTTCTTCCAATCGCCAGTCTGCCATCTAAGTATGGCATTGGCTGTTTTTCAAAAGAAGCTTATGAATTTGTAGATCAGTTAAAGGAAGGCGGACAGAGCTTCTGGCAGATCCTTCCATTGGGCCCTACGGGTTTTGGGGATTCGCCTTATCAGGCGTTTTCTGCATTTGCTGGAAATCCTTATTTTATTGATCTGGAGCAGCTGGTCGGAGAAGGTCTTCTTACAGAAGATGAGTGTGAAGAGGCTGATTTTGGTGATGGTGACCGGTATATTGCTTACGATAAAATATACAAAGCGCGGTTTAAGGTCCTGAAAAAAGCTTATGAACGGTGGAAAAAAGACCATCATCAGTTCCTTAAGTCTAAGCTGGATCCTGAAACCATAGAATACTGCTTTTATATGGCAGTAAAAGATCATTTTAAAAGTGCCAGTTGGAACAAATGGGATAAAGATATCCGCCTGCGTAAGCCTGCGGCAGTAGAGAAATATAAAAAAATGCTGGCAGATGAGATTGGATTTTATGAATTCCAGCAGTTTGAATTTAATGAGCAGTGGAGCCGCTTAAAGGCTTATGCCAATGAAAATGGTATCCGTATTATCGGGGATATCCCCATTTATGTAGCTTTTGACGGGGCTGACAGCTGGGCTCATCCGGAGTTGTTCCAGTTTGATGAGGAATGTCTGCCAAAGGCAGTGGCCGGCTGCCCACCGGATGCATTTTCAGCAACAGGCCAGCTTTGGGGAAATCCGTTGTATGATTGGGGATATCATAAGAAAGATCATTACAGCTGGTGGATCAAGCGTATGGAATACAGCCTGAAGCTGTATGATGTGGTGCGTGTGGATCATTTCAGAGGTTTTGAGGCTTATTATTCCATTCCTTATGGAGATCCTACCGCTGAGTTTGGACATTGGGAAAAGGGACCGGGACTGGATCTGTTTGCCCGGTTGAAAAAGAGTCTGAAAAAAGAAGAACTGCCGATCATTGCGGAAGATCTGGGATTTCTGACACCGGAAGTCCATGAGATGTTAAAAGAAAGCGGCTTCCCGGGAATGAAGGTACTGGAATTTGCCTTTGATGATTCAGAAAACAGCGATTACCTGCCTCATAAATACCAGGAAAACTGTATTGTGTATACAGGAACCCATGATAATGAGACACTGGTGGGCTGGTATGAGAACATGAACCGTAGAAATAAGTCCTTTGCAAGGGAATACATGGGTTGCCGCCATACACCAAAGAAGGAGATGCACTGGGAGTTCATCCGCCTGGCTATGGCAAGTCCGGCGAAGCTGGCAGTGATACCGGTTCAGGATTATCTGGGACTTGGGGCAGAGGCCCGGATCAATGAGCCTTCCACACTTGGAAAAAACTGGAAATGGAGACTGCTACCGGGAGAAATAACCGGGGATGTTTTGAAACAGTGCCGGAGAATGGCAAAATTGTACGGACGCCTTCCGGAAACAGTGTCAGACATAAATATGTAATATGTTTAAGGAATTGTTATGTAAATATTCAAAATTAATTCATGTATTTGCATTAATTATCTGATAAAATATAATCATCCGAAGGATAGAACTATATCCGATTTTCAGGAGGGGTAGATATGAGAGATCAGAAACGTTGGATGAAAAACTGGATCAGGGCATTGGCTGTGGGAACGATGATCACTGCAGCGGTTCCCATTTCTGTTATGGCAGCAGAAAAAGGCTGGGTCAATGAGGACGGTGCGGCCCATTATGTGGACAGCAATGGCTCTTATGTAAAAAATCAGTGGAAAACTTCCCAGGGAGTTTCCTATTATCTGGATGAAAACGGAGATCTGGCGAAGAATGTATGGGTTGACGGTACTTACTATGCCGGAGAAGATGGCAGTATGACAAAGGATGCCTGGATCTATGTGGATGAAAATGATGGATCCATGAAATCCGGCTGGTATTATCTGAACCGGAATGGAAAAGTGGAGAAGAATGACTGGAAGACCATAGGAAAAGGCAAGTATTGTTTTGACAGCGATGGACGGATGCGTACCGGCTGGCATTATGAGAACGGAGATATTTATTATCTGGGAAATGGTTCGGAAGGTTATACCAGAAGTGGCTGGTATTTTCTGGAAAGTGATGGAAAGAAACGTCCGGCAGAGGGAAGTGTTTCAAAGGATCTTTCCGGGGAGTCTGAAAATGGAAGATGGTATTATTTCCAGTCCAACGGCAAAGCCAGAAAAGGTGAAAATGGTGCTCCAAAGGAAACAACCATTGATGGAAAGAAATATTATTTTGACGAAAATGGTGTTATGCTTACCGGCTGGCAGTGTGTAAAGGAAAAGGCAGAGCCGGGAGACGGGACAGGCATCAGCCGTTTTGTATATCTGGGCGGAAAAGAAAAAGGCATGTTAAAGGGCCAGTGGTTTGAGACAACTGAAAAGCCATGGGATACAAAGGCATGGAGTACAGCTCTTAATACCCAGGCAGTGAGAAAGAACAACACAGACGAGACAGCTCTTATGAAGAAAGACGGATCCCGATGGTTCTATCTGGAAAATGATGGAACTCCCCTGTTTTTATCTGCGGATGCAACAGGATTAAAAGATGGGGCTGTAAAATTAGACGGAAGATATTATTTCTTTGACTCTTACGGTGTCTGCCAGTCCGGAATGATCAAATTTACTTCCGGCGGTAAGACAGAGACCGCTTACTTTGATCCGGAAGCAGGCGGCGCCCTGAGTATTGGACGCAATACCAATGTAGTTGATAAGAGAGACAAGGTTTACACTTTTTGTTCCGGTACTTCCGGCTCTGAAAAGGGCTGCGGCATTAACGGCGTGAAGGATGGATTTTTGTATTATAATGGCCTTTTAGTCAGTGCCAAAGAGGGCAGCTCCTATGAGCCTTTTAAGGTTTCCGGTCAGGTTTACCTGGTAAATGAGGCAGGAAAGGTGCAGACAGAGGAAAAGAAGTATTCTTCTGATGGAAATGCTGCATACACTATTGAAAATGGAAAAGTATTTACTTTAGATGAAAATGGTGAGAAAAAGAGCGCGGCCACAGGTTTAAGCCTTCCTTATGCAGGTTGGAAGATCCAGTATCAGAGATAGAAGTGAATGGAGGAAACAAACATAGATATAAAAATGGTTACAGTTCAGACATGACATCTTCTTGTTTCCATATTCATGAAAACAAGAAGCCTGATGGTTCCACCATATGCTGATTTGAACAAGAAAGCGCTTATGCAAGCAAGCTTGCAACACACTTTCTCATTCAAACCAGCGCATGGCTGAACTGTAACACAAAATGCTGCAGGGACATCGGATCCTGCAGCATTTTTGCACTTCACTGTATACATGGGAATACTTGAAAAAAAAATGGCGGTCTGCTATACTCCCATCTTTGACAGTTGTTTAGTCAAATAAGTGCCGCAACCCTTGTAAA
>ERZ791808.1684-NODE-1684-length-15586-cov-3.877278_pt1 | contig 15586 bp, 15 predicted proteins | sample MGYA00510305_ERZ791808 | MGnify/ENA primary metagenome ERZ791808 (study PRJEB30046, sample SAMN00792024) | human gut metagenome | study: EMG produced TPA metagenomics assembly of the A metagenome-wide association study of gut microbiota in type 2... | reverse complement strand
ATCTTTATTTATTAGTTCCATGATTGAAAGATTGTTTTATTGAAATATTGATTTCTAGATTGCTAGATAGCTAATCAGTTATATGATTAGTTGGTTAATAAGTTAGTTACGCAGATAGTTACCCAGTGACGAAATGCTAAGTACATCTTTTGCCGGATCATAATCAATATAGAGCCGTTTAGATACAATGGCAATAAAATACCGACTACCATCTTTTTGTATCTCATACGTAGCGGGCGAAGCCTGTTTGGTAGTGTCCGATACATATATAATAGAAAGAAGATAATCTTTTTCGCTCCGATAGATAATAACCGTTGGATTCAGATTAATACTTTCCCATGTGCCGACAATAGAAAATAGATTGAAAGACGGATAATCTTCTTTAGCTCTTTTCATAAGGCATAATTTGTTTAGATGATTGATTCTGTATTTTACTATCTGCAATAACCTTTTCAATATCAGCAGGTTTATAATAAATTTTATTACCTATTTGAGAATACGGCAACTTTCCGCTACTCCGATAATACTGCAAGGTTCGTTTACTAAAACCTAACAACAGGCAAACTTCTTGGCTATCTAGCCAGTTCTCTACTTTTTGTACATGAGTATTGCATAAACTCTCTATCCGTTTGGTAAACTCGATGAACCTCTCACAGACATATAAGAAGGTTCTTTTTTCAATGGTAACTATTTCCATACTTTCAATTTTAGATGGTTTATAAAACATGTTGATTTAACTTTCACCAGCAAATGAAAGAAAAATCATGAGCCGTTTTCAAAACAGTCTAGGGATGGCATAGTAAGTCCAGTATTGACTAAATATTAAAACCAATAAGATAATTGCCAGATGAGTAATGAAACATATTCAATAATAATACATGCGACAATACTGGCATATATAAAAGTAGCTTTATGCATTTACATCCTATAGATATACAATTGATTAAGTAGCTAATTTATAAACAGATACAAAAACAGATTTAGATACAATACTTAAAAAGTACAACTACTCAATATATTGCCGCCACGTAAAAAGCAATAGTTTAGCCAACGAGCATATGCTTATCCATATATGTTCTGGAGATTACAACTCAGCCCTAAAATAGGAATAACTCTTTTTGATTTTCTAAATCCTTGGAAAATAGACTTAGAAAGTTTTATGATGGCAAATTAAAATGAAAGAAGGCTATTTATGGTAACTTTTTGCATAACATATTGAGTAACTTTGCACTCAATAATAGAAAGTTTATGGAAATCAATACTGAAACGAAATATTGCCAAACTTGTGGAATCCCTTTGGATATTGACTATACCAATCTTAGGGCAGACCATAATGAGGAATATTGTGATTACTGCCTGAAAAATGGAGTTAAGCTATATGACTTTTCAATGGATTACCTCATCTACCTTTGGGGGCTTTTCCCCGAAGAATATTATAAAGAGGTTGGAATAAAGCATACTTCATCGGAATTGAGGGAAATTATGTCCAAACGATTACCTGAAATCAAAAGGTGGAAGCAAAAGATTAATACCGCTCATATTCAATACGAGTTAGTCATAAGAGTGCAGGAATATATCAATTGTCATTTGTTTGATGATCTTGATTCCGAGAAGCTTTCTCAAGTTGCAGGTATGTCCAAATATCATTTCCGACGTCTTTTTAAAGCAGTCTGTGGTGATAGCCTTGGAGATTATATCCGGCGATTAAGATTGGAGTACATTGCCTTTAAGTTGATATCAACTGATGTAAGTGTACCCGAACTTCTTTGTCAAATCAATTATCAAAATAAGCATACGCTTTCAAGAGCGTTCAAGAGGTATTTTAATTGTTCTATCCCCGAATTTCGTAAAAGACATTCAACTGCTTGCCCTGAGGGAATAAACCCCATACGAGTGGAATTAAGTATTGAAAAAGTACCTGACATTCGTATCGCATGTTTAAAATTGGAGCGAACACATAATGTTAGCTATAGTTTTTCTCTCTTATGGAAACAGTTATTACAATTCTCCGAAAGCTACGAATTATTGCAAAAAGGATGCAAGTATTTAAGTCTGACTCTTGATTATCCTTTTATTACGGCGGAAGAACAGAGCCGTTTTATGGTTGGAGTAACTTTGCCACAATCATTTGAAACACCTAAGGGCTTCGGTATATATGAAATTCCTGCGGGTGAATATGCCATATTTCGTTTTAAAGGATTGTACCATGAGTTAAATAGGGTATATCGTTATATCTACCTTGACTGGCTATCTGCAAGTGACTATACCTTACGAGAACCATTTACCTTTGAGACTTATATCAATACACCTAATAAAACTCCTGCTTCGGAACTGATAACGAATATTTATATCCCTGTTATGAAGAAAGATGTATAAAATATTTTAATCAATAAATAGAGAATGAACAAAAAAGAAGACAATATGAATTATAGAGATAAGGCGATACGTTGTGTCAAGGATACGATATTGCCCATGCAAAGAGAGCAATTTGAAGCGTGTGGTCGCTGTTTGGACGAACAGTACAGACGATATGGGAATACTGAGTGGCTTAATGCAAAGACCATTGAAGAAGGACACATTTATGAAATCGGTTACCCTGCGTGTGTCTGTCCCGACGTGGCAAGCAGAAAAGTAAAAGATGCATCACATTGCGAATGCTCACGCCAGAGCATACTATATATTATCGGAAATTTACTGCCCGATAAACATATCAGTGTGGAAATAATCGAAACTATTTTGGGTGGCGCAGAAAAATGTCGTTTCAAGGTAACTGTGGATTGAGAGAGAATTTATGAAAACAGCAATAATCTACTATTCAAAGCATGGAACGACTGAAAGGGTTGCACATCTTATAGGAGAAAAGTTAAGCCCTGAACCGGAGTATATATCATTGAAAGAGTTCTACAATCCTGATATTCAAGATTATGATAGAATTATTCTTGGAACTTCTATTTACGCTGGTCATCCAGGGAAATTGATGAGTAAATTTTGCAATATGAACCGTACTCAATTAGAGCAGAAGGTTATAGCATTATTCATTTGTGGAATGAATGATAATCAAGAGGTTGAGCAACTAAAAAACGCTTTCCCCGAATATCTACACTCAAACGCTCTCGCTGAAGCAATATTGGGTGGTGAGTTTCTGTTCAACAAGATGAATTTCATAGAAAAATTTGTTACGAGAAAGATTACCAAAGTGACATGTTCTGTTTCAAATCTAAGATATGATGCGATAACAGTCTTTTTAGAAAAATTGAATAATAAAGGAAGTGATATATGATGAAAGCCAGTAGCAATGATAGAGATGTTTGAATTTTCCGAACTTCTATTATGACCGAAGTAGAAATAGAAAGAATAAAAATATTTATTTGCTCAATACTCGCAGATCCATAAGTGGAACGTGGACTTGAGGATTAGAAGAAAGTTTTACGCATAGAGAGCGAAGATATTACAGGACTTGATATTATGAATATGCTGCAAACAATTAATATTTGTATATCAGAACTGTAATAGTTTGATTATAAACCATTATCACAAATAAGCATATTAAATGTAAACTATATATTTATTAATTTTATTTACTATTTAAAATCATGCTTATGAACAAACTATTGAGAACAGAACTTTTCAAACTTTTGATTGAAAAGTCTAAAGAAGAAGTCGATAACAATGTGATTCAAAATGCCTATGACGAGTTTATCGAACAAATTAGAACCGTGAGTAATGAAAATGATTATTCTACTACTTATCGTATTCTTGCAGCTACCCGTATTGAGATAGCTTCACTTGAAACAACACCTCTTTACGGGCAGGGGGAAAAATGTGCTTAAAAAGTGGTTTATACAAAAGGCACTGGCGATTATTAACGCTGAACTGGAACTGCTGAATCTAAAAATCCAATACCCAACTCCGTTCCAGAATCGAAAAAACAACTATCCACTCTCACCACTTTATCTAACAGATGAAACCTATCTTATAGAAATCATGGAACTGGTTAGCGGATTGTTCCTATCTAAAAGAGTTGTAACCCACAACGGAACAAAATCACCACTTACAGAAATCGGACGAGCCTTTGAGTATCTATTCAATATTAAACTGGGAGATATTCACAAAAAGCATGAGAATGTGATCTGTCGGAAAGCCAATAAGCGCACCGAGTTTTTGGATATACTTCGGAAAGTTATTTCCGAAGAAAATAAAAAGAAAGGTTATCTATAAATCAACCACTTATCAACAATTGTTAGGGGTGTAGTATATCTACTCCCCTAATTTATTTGCATTCATTTTCCGAACTTTGCTTCATCAATCGATTGGTATTCTTAATGTTCAATTTAATAGTAAAGCAAAATGTATATAGATAACGAAAACTTCGATAAGTGGATGGAGAAGCTATCGAAGAAACTAGCTGAGATAGGTCAAAACCTGCAATCTCTTATTAATACAGACAAAGTGTTGGATGAAAACGATAAACTGTTAGATAATCAAGACTTAGCCTTTTTGCTAAAAGCATCTTTCAGAACCCTACAACGCTATCGGGCAAAAGGTGTACTTCCCTACTTTAACATTGGACGGAAAACGTACTATAGAGCCAGCGTGCGCCCATAAGGATATGTATCAAATATCTCTTTGGCAAGAGATTAGGTAAGAGTTCTAAACACCTATCATCACCCGACTTATCTGAAACGGAAACGGGACAGGGAGTGTAGCATGTCGGGAAAGCCGTAAGTCAACTAAATATCAAGTTGCGACTGAACGGCAAGATGAAAAGATGAATATGAGGATAATGTCTGGATTGATAGAATGGTAGACCTATGACTCATCTGTAGGTAAAGGCGTAAGATATTTATAAACGTCTTTTTGTGATACCGTGGCTTATCGGATTGGCGAGTTTACGGCAAGAACTTATCACAACATAGCCGCAATAAGCGGAAAGGTTGAATGCCATATCCGACAATTCATCGCGCCAATAGTTGATACATATCTAAATGGGGATTGCCTAAACCGGAACGCCTGTTATCAGGCTATGAGGTATTGTCCTCTGAATATCCGTCATGGCAACGGAGCCTCCGTAGTAGTCCGAGTGAGGGAAAGCCTCATACATGGCGAAGGGAGGCAGTTAATATCTTAATACAATTAACGGAAAATGTGAGAGACATTATGAGAAATCCAGAAAGAGTATTAAAAAGCTTAGCTGAACACAGCAACACTTTGAACTATAAATATAAACGGTTGTATCGGATTTTATTCAATACAGAAATGTTTTATGTTGCCTACCAAAACATCTACGCTAAAGTGGGCAATATGACAGCCGGGACTGACGGGAAAACGGCTGACCGGATGAGCGTACCTCGTATTGAGGCACTGATAGCCTTATTAAAAGATGAGACATATCAGCCACATCCGGCTAAGAGAGTGTATATACCAAAGAAGAACGGTAAAATGCGTCCCCTTGGAATACCCTCTTTTGATGACAAACTGGTGCAGGAGGTGACAAGAATGGTACTGGAGGCAATCTATGAAGATGGTTTTTCCAATACATCCCACGGATTCCGCCCTGAAAGGAGTTGTCACACAGCCCTGCTGGCTATCAAGCGTGAATATACAGGAACCAAATGGTTTATTGAAGGGGACATTAAAGGGTTCTTCGACAATATAAACCATGAAGTCCTGATAAACATCCTCAAGGAAAAGATAGATGACGGACGCTTTATCCGCCTGATCAGAAAGTTCCTTCGTGCGGGATATTTAGAGAACTGGAAATTCCACAGAACATATAGTGGAACTCCACAAGGTGGCATTATTAGCCCGATATTAGCTAATATATACCTCGACAAGTTCGATAAATATATGCAAAGAATGTGTGATGTATTCCGTAAAGGAGGCAGAAAGAGACGGATGTTCCCGAAAACCAACAAATTATATAGTAAAAAGTGTCTGCTGTTAAAGTCCATTGAAACAGAAAAAGATGAAAAAGTAAAAACAGAGAAGTTAGAGCAAGTTAAAGAATACGAGAAACAGATAAGGAAAATGCCAAGTGGAGACCCTATGGATAGTAACTTCCGGAGGATGCGTTACATCAGGTACGCAGACGATTTTCTGATCGGAATAATCGGAAGTCAAAAAGATTGTCAAGAAACGAAAGAAAAGATAGCTCAGTGGATGCAAAATAATCTCAGGCTTGAACTGTCAGAAGACAAGACTTTGATAACCAATGCCCGGAAGCCTGCAAAATTCTTAGGATACGATATATTTGTCCGCCAATCAGACAATATAGAGAAAACTAAGTCGAATATATATGCAAGAATCCATAATAACAAGGTGGTACTGAAAATCACATCAGAAGTGATGAAAAAGAAACTTCAACAATATGATGTACTCGATTTTGAGAGGTATAAAGGCAAAACCATTTGGAAGCCTAAAGCCCGTAAAAGAATCACCAATAACTCCATTTTGGATATAGTCACGCAATACAATGCGGAAATCCAAGGACTGTATAACTATTATTCCATAGCCAGTAACAGCTGCAACCTGTACAACTTTTATCATATCATGGAATACAGTATGTACAAGACTCTTTCCCAAAAACTGAACAGTACGGTAAGCAAAGTGATCAGTCAATACAAAAAAGACAAGAATTTTGCAGTACCCTATATCGACAAAAATGGAAAGACCAAGTACCGGATATTCTATAATAAAGGTTTCTATCAAAGAGGGACAAGTAAATTCTATTCAGAAAAAGAGCCGTTCTTTACCAATGTTGGCGTAAAAGAACCAACATTAATAAGGCGACTTCAATCCTGCCAATGTGAGCTATGCGGTGCCAAAGGGGAAGTTTCTATGCTTCAGGTACGAAATCTTAAAACTCTAAAGGGTGATAATGATTGGGAGTGTCTGATGATTAAACGGAACCGGAAAACACTTGTCGTATGTGAAAAATGCAGGCAACGAATGGATAACGGCTAAGTTCATGGTATTAATGGAAAGCCGGATACATTGAAAGGTGTACGTCCGGTTTGGGGGCGAGCATCTGCAAACCCGCCATAGTAATATGGAAAAGGGCGGTGGGTGCTTAGCCTACGATATTAGGTCTTTCATTAGTGAACGTGCCGATTTCCAAACCTACAAACAGTTTGAAAAAGCCAATCAATTAGAGAATCAGCTTTGAAAGCAAAAGGTAGCAAATTTAGGAATGAAGCATTCCTGTTACTTCCTTGTGCTACCACCCTAATTTAGCTGAAACAGCTACGCCTTTCGGCTTCGCTTGTTTCGCTAAATTGAGCAAGAGGGGACTGGACAAGTCCTGTTCTTCCCTCTTGCCCTGCGGGGCAAAGCCTTCGGCTTTAGCGGTTTAAGTTAAACCGCTGTAATGACACCTGTAATAATCAATTTAAGTTTATTGCTTATTATCAGGCGATTAATAGAACGAATTTCTATAAAATTGTAATTACTCATGCAAAATAGCAGCAGGAAAACCATATTTACCACCGTTTCCATAGACAAGGAAACCGGCGGGTTAGTAGAAAAGATAGGCAAACGCTATTCGCTGAAAAAAGCGGAAGTAGTGAAACAGGCTTTCAAGTATATCGACAAGGCAAATATCAATCCTGCCGATGCCCCCGAATCGGTCAAAGCCGAACTTTCCAAAATCAACAAACGGCAGGATGATATTATTCGTTTCATTCGGAACTACGAGGAAAAGGAACTTAACCCGATGATACGGGCGACCAATTCAATAGCCGTCCGCTTCGATGGCATTGTGAAAGCATTGGAAACGCTTGTTCTTTCACAATTAGAGAAGAATCAGGAGAAATACAACGCCGTTCTGCAAAGGATAAGCGATAAATTTACCGAGCATGCCAATGTGATAAATGGTCAGGGCAAGCAAATCGGCACATTACAACAGGTACAGAAAAGAGATAACGAAAAACTTTTGAAGTTGATTAGCCTTTATGCGGAGTTGGCAGCTTGCGGAGTGATGGACGGCAAACGTAAAGAAAACCTAAAAGCAGAAATAACGCACCTGATAAACGAATAGTAAGCATGAATATAGATTTTCCGCCACCATCAAACGGAGTTTACAACAATGCAGGTAGCAGCCGACAGTTGGCAAATTATTGCGAGCATGAAGATTTGCAACGGATGGAGCAGGGAATTTATACCGAAGGCTTTTTCAACCTTACGGATGATAATGTCTATAAATCCCAAGTTGTAAAAGACATTGAGGGGAACATCGGGCAACTGCTAAAAACGGATGCCAAGTTTTACGCCGTCCATGTCAGCCCATCGGAAAAGGAACTGCAAGCGATGGGCAGCACGAAACAGGAACAAGCCGAAGCCATGAAACGGTATATCCGAGAAGTGCTCATTCCCGAATACGCCAAGAATTTCAATAAAGGACTATCGGCAGAGGACATAAAATTCTATGGCAAAATCCATTTCAATCGCGACCGTTCCGACAATAAACTGAACATGCACTGCCATTTGATTGTAAGCCGTAAAGACCAATCGAACAAAATCAAGATAAGTCCGCTTACCAACAACCGCAACACCAAGAAAGGCGTTATCACAGGCGGTTTTGACCGTACAACCTTATTTGAGAATGTAGAAAAAGGTTTTGATAAACTGTTCGGCTATAATCAGCAACTATCCGAAACGTTCGAGTTTTGCAACACCATGAAAAATGGCAGTATGACAGATAAACTACGGATGCAGGAACGGGAACTGAAAGCCCCCGAACAAAATTTTGCTGGTGAAAAGAAAAAGATTGTTGATATACAAACAGATGAAAATATAAAAACACAAATAAAAATATAAAAAACGATTTCAGATACTTCAATACAACAGCAAATCAGTACGTCAGTAAATCAATCAACTAATAATTCGGTAGGTCAATCAAACGATGGAAATGGTTTGTCTTCTTTGTTTTCGATACTTCCATCGGCTGCGGATGTCAATCCAGTGGATGAACAACAAGCATCGAAACCCAAGAAAAAGAAGAAACGAAGACCAAGATTTAGTTGAAAAAATTAGATTTATATTGTGCCAAAAGTTATCTCCCGTCCAACTTCGGTTATTTCCCGTTCATGGCTTCCCAGCCCGTTCTGAAGGGCGGAAGCCCCACGAGAATAACCGATAGTCCGAGAATTACTTTTGGCAGTGTAATGGCGATTTTATGCAGCTTCATAATAGCGTGGTTCAGAAGATTATTATGTGCTGAAAATCATCAAAATACCAATAGAAATTAGCATCTTTACTCAAAATTTTAGAAAATGAGCAATTATATCTATTTAGACTGGAATATTTTTAATAAGATAGAAAAAATGGATGACTTGGATGAAGAAGAGAAACAAGTTTATTCAACAATTGAAGGATTAATAGTTAGTGAGAAGATTACAACTCCTTACTCTAATGCTCATATTAATGATTTGCTACGAGGATATGCTAATAATCCTGTTTACATTCCACAGCACCTCAATACTATCAAGCGTCTAACGAATAACCTTTGTATTGTTCAATATTGGGGAAATACTCAATCAACATGGCATTATCGAGATGTTGATGAATTTTTCAATTCGGCATTAAATGAAAAAGACAGAACTTCTGATTCATTTCTTGGACTTATGGACTGCGATGACACAGGCTTGATGAGAAAAGCTATGGAAATGTATCGTTTTATCCATGTGCCATCAAATTTTAAAGAGATATACAAGGCTGCTCCAATTTTCAATTTAATGTTTCCACAAACAAAATCGGAAATGAATATGCTTGCACTGATGGAAGATATTTATAATTTTTCAAATAATGCAAAGAAAGATTATTCGCTTTACAAATCACTGAAGACGTATATAAATCAAAGTAAAACGAAACTTAAACAACAAAAAGATTTGTTTAAAGGAATTAATAAAGACCTCCCTTCATATTTGGAATCTGACAAATTTTGGGAAGAATATGCTCCGAAGAATAAAACAAGTGACAATCCTGCATATCAAAAAATTACTGATACTTATTTTAGAATTGATTTTAAAGGATACAAATCGGATGCTCGATTTTCAAATATGATTGATGATGCTTTACATGTGTTTTATGGAGCTCATTGTGACTACTTTCTAACCATAGATGATAAGTGTCATTATAAAGCGGCAGAAACTTATCATAAGTTAGGGATTATGACAAAAGCACTTAAGCCAACAGAGTTTGTTAACAATCTTGGAATATTAAAAACATAAAACGTTAATGTTCCATTTTGCGGCTGATAAACGCAGAGTGTAGTTAAAGGTATAAATATTATGGTTTAAAAATGACTTATATGAATAAAACAACAAGAAATAATGAAATAACAGAGGAAATGATGAAAGATTCAAGATTATTTCCCCTGTTCTGTGATACAACAAAATTATTATTTCAATTATTTGTATTAGAAATTAAGAATAATGACACCAATGAAAAAATATATAAGATTGTATATGGTTTGTGTATAAGAACTACTCGAGAAGATGTAAGTGATGAATACTTTTGTAGTGATTTCAACAAGGTTTATACTTCCATTAATAATACGTATTCTATTTCCAAAATCAGCATCTACAATTATCCTTCAATAATTATTGACTTAGTTAATGAGTTATTATTAGGAAAAAGCCTAAAAAATGCAAGTGACAAATTAAATGCTAATAAATTAAAATTTGATGTATTTTATGCGAAAAACTTCAGTATACGTCCTGTCATTTTCAACGAAACAAATACTTTCATTTCTCGCAATCCGTATGAAAAAAACGCATTGATTAGTCCATTTAAAGATATTCCTTCTTTTACTTTAATTATCTACAATTTAGATAAAATGAATGTTCTTTTTATAGATGAGAAGATAAAGAACTCTGCTTTATTATCAGTGCTAAAATATTTACAAGAAGAAACCAACTTGCCTTTTCTGACAACGGGTTGTGTCCGATTTGGTAATATTGAATTTATCAATACTCAATGCGCCGATGAATTTGAAGTCGGGTATGTAAATTCTGGAACTATTAAAGAAACTATCACAATTGATTGCAAAGAAGAATCCATTTGTAAGAAGATTTCTATTTCAATAAAACCCAATATTTATACTTGCTCTAAAAAACTGTTAATTAATTGTTTCTTGAAAAATGGGGAACAAGTGATATTAGATGAATGCAAGGAAATATTTCACGAAAAGGAACAAAATCTCTCAATCATTTTTGAGAGCCAAGAACAAATAGGGAGTATTTCTATAAGTATTTGGAAAGAAGAAAATAATGTATTTCAAATATGGTATAAATATTCTGTAACATTGTGCCGGCAAATTCAATTTAATATGGGAATGGTTGGTTTGCATGGAATTGTGCAATCTCCTTGGTTGGACGCCATTGAAAATAGTAATAAGAAGACGAAAGAAAAAATATCAGAGGCTAAAAAAATATCGAAAACATCATATCAATCCTCAACCATTGGTCAATATACTCAAGACCCTTGGGTGGAAATAGATAGAACTTTTTCCAAATATGTTAATCGAATAAATCCAAAAAAGTCTGATGCTGAATTCTTCCCACAAGGTTGGGATGCGAAAACGGAGGAACATGGCTCTATTTCTTTTTTAGAATGGTTTAAGGAACAAACAAAAAATGCTAAACAAGTAGTTATTCAAGACCCTTTTTACGATATTTTAGGATTAGAATTTCTTGTCCGAACAACGAATGCGGATACAAATTATATCATCCTTACTTGCACGCAAGTAACATCAACAGATGACGATAAAAAAGAAACAACTGATAGTTCTAAATTTAATTTATACTCTCAAATTTTTAGCATATTTCGAAAGAGAAAAAAACCTAAAAAGGATATAGAGCCTAATAGAGCAACTAGAATAAAGTCATTTATTTTTTCAAATCCTTCATTATGTGATTCACTGAAGTTAAGTATTTATGATATGAGGAGCACAGGAGGTGGAGATATAAATCTTTTGCATGACCGGTATATTCTAATTTTTAACGGAAATATATTGCAAAAGGGGTTCCATTTATCAAATTCAATACAAGGAGCAACGAAAAAGCAACCATTGCTTATCACGCCCATTCCAGAGGATGTACTTCAAAAAGTTAATAACCATATCAATGATTTAATCAGTAAAACAGAAATCGAAAATAGTGTTATTAAAATAATCCCATTGTATAATTATAAAGACACAAAAACGAAATTAGAAATCAATGATGAGGAAAAAATAGCTAATGCAAAATTGTATGAGCAATTGAAACTAGAAATTACAAAAGATGAAAATGTATCGAAAAATGTCATTGAAAATTTTATATCTAAGGCTTTATCGAAAAAAACATTTCCTGAATTTTGGGCAACTTTCGGATATCTATTAGCAACAACGACCCATGATGATAAAATCATATCTATATTAGAAACAGTAGATAATCCAATGTTTGCTGTTGAATTAAGAAAATATATGGAATCAACTATCTCTGCAAAATTTCCGCTTGGATTTTCTCAAAGAAGACGTTACCGAGAACATGATTTTCATTTTTTATTCATTGAAGAATTTAAAGATATTGTCGAAAAGATTGTACGATTGGGTGACTATATATCGGAAACTTATGGTTATGGTAATTATGGCGTCTATTATGGTTGTAGCTTACTTTTAAATATTAATTTTAATGAATACATTACACTCATAGAATTCATTAAAAATCAATATGCCAGAAACAAAAATAAAGATTTGAAAAATGCTCCATTGTCCAAGTTGTCAACGATTTTATTTGCCAACTTATTAGAATCTCTATTTTGGCGAGATGACTCAGGTGTTTTAACAGAAAAAATACTTCACAGCAATATCCCTTTTATGAAAGCAGTGGCAACATCTGCACTTATTTCTAATATTCTGAAAGAAACTCCAAGTATAACATTTGATAAATTTAAAAGATTGCTATTTAGTAATTTATCTATTGATGAATCACTGTGCGCTTTTGTTATCTGCTTGCTTAACCATAAATTCAGGAATCGACATATTGATACCCCTCTTGAATCTAGTGTTTTATCTTCTATTTCATCTGTTTTAGTTGAAAATTATAGCAAAGACCGACTTGAAAATATGTTTAGGCAGATATTGTATTCTCACTATCCATCGATTGAGAAAAAATTTGCAGAAGAAGTTTTGTTGAAATTAGAGGCAGAAAATTTAATTGATGCTAAAGCTATATTTCAATTATGGAGTGATGAATTTTTAGCATTAATCGGCAATTTCGATTCTGTTCGGAATTATTCGGGAATTATCGATATGACAGGTTGGTCTTTTCAAATTATTGACAAAGAAAATAAAGATAAGTTTGTTGAGAAATTGAGAAGATTATTAAAAAAAGAAATAAATGAAATCAGAAAACCTTTTAGAAAAGAAACAAAAGAATGGAGTACATCATTTGAAAGGATTTTATTGATTAAAACGGTTCTAATGATAGCCGTTTTATATACACGAGAAACAACCGATTGCTCTGATGAAATTCAAATAATAAACGAAATAGGCAAATTGGAGAGAGATTATCAATACAATAAAGATTATAGCACGATATATTCTTTTTCTCAACAAATTGAAACTGAATACGAAAAAGTAATCTAAGACACTATATTTCTGTACTATCGACAAGACAAAAATAGTCTATTTTCGTCTCGTCAACAGAACAAGAATATCTTCAATTCATCCCAAATATTTTATTTTGTTTCTAAAATGCACTATATTTGCAGCATAATGGAAACAAAATAAAGAAATGAAATTTCTGGAATTTAAGGAACAGCTATTTGATTTGGCATGCTTCAATATCTATCAGGTATATGCATGGCAACCGGATTTTGACCGCAACAACCTTACACGTTGGGCGAAGAAAGGATATCTTATCCGGTTACGTCAGAGGTATTTCGCTTTCTCGGAATATAAGAGCAAGCCGGATTATTCCCTTTATTTTGCCAATCGGATTTACCGTCCGTCCTATATCAGCCTGCACACGGCATTGGCGTTTTATGGGATAATACCGGAAGCAGTGATACAGATTACCAGTGTGACGTCATTAAAAACGGCATCATTCGCCAATGACTTTGGCGAATACTCTTATAAGAACGTCAAAGAAAACCTGATGTTCGGATACGAGTTAAAGCTAATGGCAGACAATCGCACCATACAGTTTGCCACACCTGAAAAGGCATTACTTGATTTGCTGTATCTTTATCCGTTCTATGATAGCAAGCAGGAATTGGAAGAACTGCGGTTGGATGAAAATTACCTGCAAGATGATTTAAACAAGGATTTACTAATGGACTACTGTGCCAAGTTTCAAAGCAAGGCGCTTGACCATCGGGTAAAGTTACTTTTTAAGACTTACGATTTATGATACAGATTGAACAAATAAGAAGTTATTTTCCGGCTCAAATCCGTGGAAATTCGGGTTTCGATAAACACATACTGAAAGAGTATTTACAGTTGATGATTCTGGATTACCTTTCTTCTACGCCAAGCATCCAAAAGATGGCTTTTATCGGTGGGACAAATCTGCGTTTGGTAAAAGGGATAGACCGATTCTCAGAAGATTTGGATTTTGACTGCAAAGACCTCTCGAAAGAAGAATTTATTGAAATAACAAACGGAGTAATTCAGTTTTTGGAACGTTCTGGGTTACGAGTGGAAGCAAAGGACAAAGAAAATCCGAAACTAACAGCTTTCCGGCGCAATATCCATTTTCCTGAACTATTATTCGATTTGGGGTTGAGTGGACACAAGGAAGAACGTTTTTTGATAAAGGTCGAAAGCCAAGACCAAGGAATCGTTTATCCTCCAGTTATCACAAATATTAAAGGCTGCGGATTCTTTTTCCCGTTTCCCGTTCCTTCCGATGGTGTATTATGCAGCATGAAAATTGCCGCTATGTTAGCCCGTGCCAAAGGCCGTGATTTTTACGACCTGATGTTTCTACTATCACAAGCAAAACCCGATTACGATTTTCTTTCAAAGCGTTGCGAAGTGCATAATTTGCAAGAGTTCAAGCAAGCGACAGCCGAATTGCTGAAAACAATTGATTTGAAGAAGAAGCAAAAGGATTTTGAACACTTGCTTTTCAATAAAGCAAATAGTGAGAAGATTTTAAGGTTTGGTGAGTTTGTAGATTCGCTTACAGAATAATTCAGTTCCGAAATGGGCATTTCGGAACTGACGGTTTCGAAACAAAGAAAAAGCAAATTAAACAGCCGTAAATTTTACCGCCATAAAAATTCCATTTCTATTTCTATTGTGTATTATTTTTACTGAATAACAGAAATAGAATGACTGATTGTTTCAACTTTTCGGGCAAATAATGGATTGATTTAATATTCTTTCTTACCTTTGCACTAACAATCGTGTTAAATCACGGGTAGAACGATGAGAAATAATCGTGTGCTAAATCGTGTGGATTTTCCAATAGAAGAAAAGATAAGTCGATGATTGTCAATGGTGATACGTAAAGCGTTCACTTTCTGGTGGCACCACTTTTAAAAGACTTCAAATTTGGTAAATCCCTGAAAATTAAACATTTCAGGGATTTTCTTTTTCTCC
>ERZ791808.1682-NODE-1682-length-15591-cov-12.940654_pt1 | contig 15591 bp, 13 predicted proteins | sample MGYA00510305_ERZ791808 | MGnify/ENA primary metagenome ERZ791808 (study PRJEB30046, sample SAMN00792024) | human gut metagenome | study: EMG produced TPA metagenomics assembly of the A metagenome-wide association study of gut microbiota in type 2... | reverse complement strand
CACCACAAGCGGAGCAAGTACGAGTCTGCGTGCCGTCTTTATAATCACTTGATGAATTATAAACAGCATCATTATTGTATTTCCAAGCAGACCAAGTGTGAGTGTGTTCTTCGTTTTTATTTTTGTAATAATATGTAACAACCGTTCCGTCCGAAACAATAGGCTTGTTCAAGCCGTCAGCCTTTACAAATTTGTAATCAAAAAGTGTTTTTGCCGGTGTTAAATCAAGCTTTGTGCCGTATGGCACGGTAAATGTTCCGCCGGCAGTGTTTGGAATTTCAGAGCCGTCCTCAAATTTATACTGAATTGAAACGGTTGTGTAGCGCTGTGTTTCCGTATTGTCGTCAGCAAGCACATTTCCGTTTTCATCGAGCACCTGAAATGCCACGGTATCGCCGCTCTTAAGCTGTGCATCAGACGGAATTTGATAAATAAGCGAGCAACTCTTTAAGCCTGAATTAAAGTCGCTTTTGATGTGATCCAAAGCACCGAGCGGCCAGAAATTTGCCTTATCATTCCAAACAGGAATGTCAAAGGTTTGTACTGTTTGAAGCGGATTCCCCGATGAATCGGTCGCAACGCTTCCGTCGGAGTGCTTTATCCACATTTTGAATTTTAATTGTCGTGCATTTTTATCTGAAATGTTTTGAATAACAGTTCTAAGCTCGATTTTTTTACCGTTCATATTAGTATTAAATCTGCTTTTGCTGTTGCCGCTCAAAAGTCGGTCATTGCGATTATATGTGTAATTATAATATGAACTTGTTTCAAGGTCGGTAAAATCAGACGGCTTTGAATAAGCACCCGTATATTCCTTAACCTCGGGAGTTGCAACATAAAGGTCTACATCCTTAACAAGCTGAGACATTCGCTTGAAGCCCTGCAAACGGCAAACCTCACAGAATTGATAGTTTGTGTCTCTCATTATGCACTCATAACTTGAAACAAGCATTTTTGAGCCGTAAGCATTGCGGCAGGTATATGTGTTTCTAAAACCTAAAAGCTGTCGCCATTTTATCTTTTCCGGGTCTTCAACCGAGGAAAGATTGAGTGATTTAAGCTCCTTATCGTCAAGCAAATATCCGCCGCTGTATTCATCACCGAGACCGAGCAAACCGTGTCCAAACTCGTGTGCAAAAGTTCTTGACGCACGATAGCTGTCTGATGGCGAAATGAAATAATGGAAACCGTATTCACGGTTATTATAAGCACCGCCGAAATCATTTGTTGTATTTACAACCATAGCGAACTGGGCAATATAATCGTGAACATAATAATAAGGCTCATATTCCGAACCGGACGGAATTGTGTTTGGATCACACTTTTTTTTGATATGAGCATCGTGAATTTTCTCGATAAATTCAGGACCGATACATCTCTCAAAAATATGATTTTTCCATTGACTTCCGTGGAGATTATTAGAAATAACAGGCGAATTATATTTGTCGACTATAACATCAAAGAAGGTGCTTCCGCCATTGTCAAAAGTCGATTCGGAAGCTGTGCAAAGAGCGTAAACATTGAATCTGTCGGCATAACTGCGATACGGTTCATATTTCATAGCGTCCTGCCAAAGTCGTTTGACATCATTGATGAATTTGCCCTGCTGACTTTTTGTGTATCCCTCGCCGCAAACGACAACAACCATATTTTCCGTGTCGCTGCGTGTTTTTTGGATGGTATAAACAGGGATGGTAGGATTAGAATATTTTCTGTCATTTGAATACCACGGGCCGAGGGTGAGCTGAATGCTTTGCTCGGTGCTGACATTCCAATCGGGATTTGCGTCCTCGGCAGGTTCCGAAATTGTATAATCATCCTCTTGTTTGTTTGGAGCAGAGCCGACATAAGGGTTGCTTTGTGAGCCGCTGCCGGAAGTTGCAACAAAATATTCGGAATCAAGATAAAATGCAGGTCTTACACCCAAATCGGAATACCACGGAGCATAACGACCGACCTGACCCGATGAACTGATATAACGCATATCGTGATTGCAATCGGTAACAGGAGTGCGAAGCCAATAAGGCCAAGCCATACCGTCATTATTATACGCAACATAATAACCTTTGAGATTTTTCCACACGGCATTAGCCTGCTTTACATCAAGAAGAAAAACCTTTTCGGTTGTAGTTTCAAAATATGAACTGTCGTAGTTTGCCACCGCTTCCGAAATATCGGTGTAGTATAACAAATCCGAATTTGCGTCTCCATCAACTATGCCCTTGTTGTATTCGGGATGAGAAACGAGAGAACGCTGGGTAACGGTTTTCATTGCCGCAATTTCAGATTTTGAAAAAGCGTTGAGAAAACCCGCTTTTTCGTTGTACGCTCCCACACCGCTTACATATCCGTCTTTCGGAGGGTTGCCGCAAAGCCAATCGACTTTGCCTTCAGCTGCGGTCGAATTTAACCAAGAACGCATATTGCTATCTTTCCAATAGTTAGAACCGTAATCATCACGCTTATAGCTTCGGCTGTGTGATTTTGAATTGCTGTTGTCATTTGTTTTGGCATCATATGCAAGGGTGTCAACAATTTTGTCTGCTAGCATTAGCGGTCCGTTATTGTCAATGCTTACACATCGCCAAAGAATTGAGGCATTGTTATACGTGCCCATTTTAACATAGTCACCGACTTTAATATCCGGCTTTGATGCCGCCTGAACGCTCATCGGCAAAATTGAGATTGCCATGCACAATGCCAACAATATTGCTGTTATTTTTTTCGTCATTAAGTCACTTCCTTTATAAGCGATATATTTGCTTTTATTATATCGTAAGGAATAATGTGTGTCAATGAAAATTCTGTTAATTCTTTGTCAATTTTGCAGCCGGTACATTTAATATTATACGAAGAAGAAAATCTTATCAAATATGCAAAAAGGCATCTGCCCAAAACAGGGCAAAAGCCTTAAAAATTATGCGATTTTTAGGTTTAGTTGCAAGCCAAGGGGGACTATTTCATCTGCCCGAAAACACGTTTTTGAAAAAAGTGTTGCAAAAGCGGTTGAACACAAAGATTTTCATATCCGATAAGCCTGAATTTTGCGGCGCAATCGGTGCGGGATTGTTTGCCGTTGACAGCGACAGATTGTTGGAAAGGCTCGAATGTAACGCCTTGAACATAAACCCGAAAAATCTTGTGATTTTAATCGGAACGAATGACATCGGCATAGGAGTTCCGACCGAGTACACCTTGAATAATATAAAAGAAATTTTGCAAAGAACGCAGAAGCTCTGCCCGAATACCGCCGTAAAAAGCAGTATTCGGGCATAAAAAAAGCCTCGAAACACGAATGTTCCGAGGATGGCAGCAGGTTCAAAATTGAATCCGAATGTAATCGGATCACCGTTAAACTTGCATTTTATGTTAATCCACGAATAACTTTCTCTGATAAGTCTTAAGTCTGCTGAATAATATTCAGCCATACCTTCAAGTACATATTCAAGAATTATGCCTTTTGAGCCTTCGCTAATGTTTTCGTTAGCGGATATAATCTTAACTCCGTTTATTCTATTGTCCATTTTTTACGGACTTGTTCAAATCGAATTCCATCCTTTTTGTATGTCTTATCACTTTTAGGCTTGTATGAGAATTTTAAGAAATGTTTTTTAAAATCTTTGATTTTTTAACAGTGCTTACGGTTGCCTGAATGATCGGACCGGAGAGCAAAACGGTGGCAATTGTGCAAATTCCGAATTTACCGCCGAGCAAAACGCCGATAATTACCACTATAATATCAAGAACCATTCGTACGATTTTGATTTTCCACCTGTTTTTTTCGGCAAGCGAAAATGTGACTGCTTCATATGAGCCCCTGCCGAAATCAGCGGCGGAGTAAAGCCCCGTTCCGAACGAAAATATAGCAATGCCAAGCAGCATTATAACAAAATTAACCGCTTTAATATCTGTATAATGCTGAATTCTTGTGAATACATCTACGAAAAAACTGTAAATGATTTGGTAAAGAATTGTGCCGACATTGATTTGCTTTCTGTCATAGAAAAAGGCAAAAATTATCATTGCCACAGCCACAACAAACGACGATGTGCCGATTGACATACCTGTCACATTCGTCAGCCCTTGCCACAATATCGCAAGTGTTGCGCCGCCGAAACCTGCGCCTATTGCAAGCGTAATTCCGTATGCGGATATTGTTGATCCGATAACGATCATCAGCGTTTTTGTTGCATATTTTTTAAATTTCATATGATCACCTACAAAAAAATAAGACTGTAAACTCTGCTGTTGTGTTCAGAAACAGCAAAATTTATAGTCTTCATCAGCCGAGACAGCTTTATTTTTTTGATTATACACCCGAGCTTTTATGAAGTCAACGGTTATAAATATGATTTTCTGTATTCGCTCGGAGTATTGCTCATTTCAATTCGTGTTACGATTTTGATTTAAGCGATGTGTTTCATTCAAAACGCCTCTTTTAAAAGTTGATTTTTACAATCTGCATTTTCATCATGCCGTCACCGACCCTGGCGAGAAAACGGAAAAAGCGGCTGACGGATGGGTCGCGCAGATCGTTGTAGCCCAGCATATAGCCGCGGCTGGTGACCTGCAAGCGGCTGTCCCACGGAGAAAGCTCGCTTTTTGCGTCCGAAACAGCAAAATATGCGCCCACTTCCTTGATCTTCGCACTCTTGAGCCAGGTTTTGGCGATCATTTTCACCGCCGTCCGGTTTGCCGCGTCAAAGACCAGCACACCGCCGGGGAAAGCGTCTGCCATTCGCTGCACCAGTGCCTTGACCTGCTCGGTCAGAAAATAATAGAACACGCCGGAGGCAAAGAACACCGCACCGCCGGAGGCATCGATTTTTGCAAACCACTCAGTATTATTCAAATCGCATGGAATGTTTTCCTCACGCTCCCCGGCGGGCAAAAGTTCGTTGCGCACGGCTATGACATCGGGAAAGTCCAGATTGTAAATTTTACAGTTGCCGTTGTCGCAGCTTCTTCCAGTGCTGTCCAGCCCGCAGCCCAGATTGACCACCGCCGCATTGGGGTGAGATTTCAGATAATCCCGCACCTCAAAAGCAAGGTCATTCTGCCGCATGGCCACCTCCAGTGAACCGAAACGCTGCATCAGGCTGCGGGAGTTTTTCTCCGCCTCTGAAAAATCGTAGTCGATCTCGTCAATCAGGCGAACCGCTGTTTCGTCCCGGTAGAGATTCGGGTATAGTTCTGAGCAGACCTTCCGCGCATACAGCGGAATGATCAGCGTCTCCTGTACGGTGTTTTTCTCGATTTTGTATTTCATGGGTATCACTCACTTTCTGATAAATGGCAGTTCCGGCATACAGTCACGCTCGGCGATGTGTGCCAGCATTTCGGCGAACCCCTTTGGATCGCGAATCTGATATTGCATGTGATTGTATCCCTCAAACACGGGATAATGGCCGCAGGGGTAGGCTTTCATCACTGCTTGACGGTATTTGAAATGATCTTCTATACTGCCAAACTGGAAATAGGTATGTTTTTGCAATCCTTTTGAAAGCGGCGGAAAAGGTTTATCCTCCAGACTGTCCGAAATCTGCCGCCGCAAATTTGTATAGGTCAGATTTTTCCCTGCGTCTATAAAATACGACTTTATGGAATCGTCGTCACACCACAGTATCTTTTTCAGCGTACCGCCCTTCGACCAATATAGGCTCTTGATGGCAAAATACAGAAACGGCGTCATGATACGGCGCGTGCCCTTTCCGATTTGGGCGAACTGCCCGCCGTCAAAGAAAGCGTGCTCCACGGGCAGCTTCGTCTGCGTCAGAAACGCCATGGCAAGGTCTGCACCGATGGAAGAAGCGACCACCATCGCCAGCCGCTCCACGCCCTGTCGATGCAGAAAGTCCTCCACCTGCCGTATTTCGTCCAGCTTGCTGACATATTTCTGCCCCTCGCAGTAAACGGTGGAGGTGGGCAAGATGCAGAAATATCGATCCTGCAAATACCTCGCAATCGGTTCGCTGCTCGCTCCTGTCACACCCATTGCATGAAAGAACAGCACGGCAGGATTCCTCCTGTCGCCATATGTTTGAAACAGCATTTCTATCACCTCATATTTTCATAAAAAGCATCATAATCGCCGCCAGTGTTGCCGAAATGACCGCCATACCAATTGTGCCGAACAGCCACTTTTTCACCTTGTCCTTAGTAGCGATGTATGGCTTTAAGTCCTCTGTTCCTGGAATTGTCCACGCCTTTGTGTGACCGACCCAAAAATCATCAACAAGGAAACGGTCCATCAGGTTCATCACCGATAAAATAACGAGCATTTGCCAGAAGCCCGCAAGAAAGCCCCGCGCACCGTTGAGCGCATAGACGCAGACCAGCACATAGGCGATGTATCCGGGGACGCAGACAGCTTTGAAAATCAAAGCATTTCGCTTAATTTTTTCGTGTGTTGTAAGTCCCAGCATTACGCGCCGCTCCTGCACCTCCGGGCTGTAAAGATGCACCATCCCCACCGCACCCTTGCGGATACCGATGGCGCAAACCAAAATGAGCAGAACGCCAAGTCCTATGCCTTCCAAAATCACCTGTAAAATCATCATTTACTTCCTTATCCCAGTGCCACATCCAGCACCATCATCACGCTGAAGCCTACTGCAAAGAACACCGTTCCAAGATTCGAGTGCCGCCCCTGCGACATTTCCGGAATCAGTTCCTCTACCACCACATAGAGCATGGCGCCCGCTGCAAAGCTTAGCAGATACGGTAGCGCCGGGATCACAAACTGCGCCGCGAGAAGCGTCAGCACCGCGCCGATAGGCTCGACTACGCCGGAAAGCACGCCGCCGAGAAACGCTCGGCCCTTGCGTTCCCCCTCCGCACGGAGCGGCATAGAGATAATCGCACCCTCGGGAAAATTCTGAATGGCAATGCCGAGGGACAGCGCCAGTGCGCTTGCCGCAGTAATTTGCGTATTCCCTGAAAGAAAGCCTGCATACACCACGCCGACTGCCATTCCCTCCGGAATGTTGTGTAAGGTCACCGCCAGCATCATCATGGTGGTGCGCCCAAGTTTGCTTTTCGGACCCTCGGCCTGTTCACTTCCCACATGAAGATGGGGAATCAAACGGTCAAGCAGGAGCAAAAACAGCACGCCGACCCAAAATCCGATAAAGGCAGGGAGGAAGGACAACTTCCCCATACTTTCAGATTGCTCTATCGCCGGAATCAGCAGACTCCAAATCGAAGCCGCCACCATGACTCCGGCGGCAAAGCCGGCAAGGGAGCGCTGCACCAGATCGCCAAGGGATTTTTTCATAAAAAACACACAGGCCGCGCCCAGCGTTGTGCCCAAGAAAGGAATCATGATTCCAAGAAAGGTTTCCATTTGTCTCACCGCCTTTGCATTGCGTTTTTATTTGTTTCTTCTGAAGCCCGCCTCACTTCCGCGCTGTGATACAGAGCCAGCTTTTCTTTTTGTGTATCTGCACATCGTGAAAGCCCGCCTGCTCCAGATACGCCTTCAGCTCGGCGTCCTTGTAGATGGTCATGCCGCCGATGATCTCCGTCCACTTCTTGTCCTTGTCCGTATCGCCGTTGCTTTCGTTGCAGATGAGAAATGTTCCGCCGGGCTTCAGCACCCGGTAAACCTCCCGGAAGCACTGCGGCAGATCAGGCCAGAAATAGACGGTCTCAAAGGCTGTGACCGCATCAAACCAGTCGTCTGCGAAGATCATATCCGCTACGTTGCCTTGCAGGACGGCGCAGCGGCCCTCCCCGATGGCGGCTTCGTTGACCTTTTTCGACTTCTCCACGCTGACGGGCGAATAGTCGATGCCCTTCACGATGCCCTGCGGACATTTTTTTAGAAGTCTCTTGATGTTCGCACCGCCGCCGCAGCCGCAGTCTAGCACTTTAGCGTTCGGAGTAAGTTCTAAAAAGCGAAGTCCCCACTGTGCCACGGCGCCGTGCCCGACGTTCATCATGGCAACCATAATTTTCCCGCCATAGCCTACGGGCTTGCGGGTATTTTCAAAGAATGACATATCAAACCTCCAATTTTACACACTCGGCATAGGTCAGAGGGAACGAGGCTTTCAGCATACCGCTTTGCCGCACCGTCCAGGCGTTTTGCCGCAGGAAACGCAGGTATTCCTCGCTCGTCCATCTGCTGTAGAGAGGGAAGCCCGCCAGCTTCATGAAAAAGCGTCGTCGCCACATCTTCGCCCCCGGTAGTTTTCTATTTCAAACAGCAGCCGTGAATCTTGATAAATGTTGAAAAAAGTTCGTTTATCCGTTTATAAGTATGATACAATCAAGTTAGCAACAACTAACCAAATTATATCAAAAAGCAGACAGAAAGTCAATTTGTTTGTCTGCACTCTGAAGTTTCTGTTATCAGTAGGGAGCGTACTTTCCACCATATAAACTTGTCAGATAAGTAATCCTGTTGATGGCTACCTTTGCATTTTTGATGGATAAACAATATAAAAGGCTAAAATAAAAAACGCCATGAAAATCAGGGCAGGACAAAAGAAAAAAGAGCTGAATTTTCAGCTCTTTTTTGTGGCAGATTATATCAACCTGTCAAGTCACGGTCGTATTTGCTTCGCAAATCTCCACCTTAAAGACTTGACAGAACGATGTTACGGGTTTAGTTGCATTATAAACCCGTAATAAGAACATCACCCATTTACAAAATCACAGATTTTGAATGGGTCCCGATAACCTTGTTACTCGCTTTGCTCGTAATAACGATTCTTCGAATCCTTAATTTCTTTTTGTAAAAGAAAAACGAGATACTCGCTTGAGTATCTCGTTCCTCTTTGGCAGAGGTATAAGGATTCGAACCTTAAATGACGGAGTCAGAGCCTCGCAATCTTTTTTCAAAACCGCCTATTTAAGCCATTTTTCAGGCTTTGCGTCTCTCAAAAATCTCTCAGAATTTTATTTTTGCTTAGAACAGCAAATTCGTATGAGGAATTGCGAACCTTACAATGAGGTGTATTAAGAAACTCTAAATCTGCATTATCTTTTACAGCAGGGTAGTGCATCATTTAGTGACGAAGAATATAAAAAGTAATTATTCAATCGGATTCAAACTGAATGCCGGTCTCATATATTCTATTGAAACAAAGTGCCCATGAATCTTGACTCGGAAGAACTGAAACATTCATAAACATAAATTTCCATAATTTATTTCTCCTTGTTTGAAGCCCTTTTTTAGTTGAAATATTCAAATCTTGAAGCTTTCTTCCAAACTCATCATCTTTTGCAACTTTTAGTAAATCTCTGTCCATATTATTAAGTGCGTGAAGAACGGCAGCATAATTTCCTATTGCAACAGACGGACTGCCTTTTTCAATATTCCAAAGAGTTGCTCTGCTAATATTCGCTCTTTCGGCAACCAATTCGGCCGATATATCTCTTCTCAAGCGAGCCATAGCACTATATCATAATCATAAGAGCAACTGTTCTTTTGTTTATTTGCTCGGATGATATCTAATTTGATTAATTGATATTTCTATTATTGTGATTAATCATCAATAAGAAACAGCTTATATTGTCTTATGTATATAAACTAATTCAACATTTTATTTAATATAAAATAAGTAAAAACCGATATTTATAGCACGCTGTCATTATTCATATTGACCAACGGCTATTGCTTATGTTACTATTGGAGTATAATAAAGGATTTTTATACAAAAAAATCACAAACAATTTTATATTTTTATTTATAAAGAAAAAGATTTGAAGGATTTGCATTATTGTGGACGTGCAAAAAATTTTGAAAGTATTGGCGATAATTATATTGTAAAAACTGTTTGGAACGAAAATCAAAGTGTTGACCAGGCAACCATAACAGTTGTTTCTTACTAGATCGTGGAGGGCATTTATCAATGAAGAGAAAAATAATAATTGTAGTACTTGTTCTGCTTTGCTTTGTTAGTATTATTTTAGGCGTTTATTTCATAGTTCACAATAATTCATCGGATAAGTATACGCTTGAAAGTATTCGCTATGAGTATTTGAATTCAGACAGAAAAGTTGTTGCTGCCGTTAATGATGTTGATATTACAAACAAAGAACTGTGCTTAATTCAATATTCAAGCCATACAAATAAACCGCTTGAAAAGGCTATTGAGCAAAAGGCGATTGTTCAATTGGCAGAGGCTGATAGCTTTTCACTAAGCGAGTCGGAAGAAAATAAGGAAATCGAATATATAACTACACAATATGAAAAATTAAATTTGCCGGATAATGAAGAAAACAATGCCTTTTGCGATGCTCTGATTAAAGAGCATTTAGAAATGACTACCTCTGTCAAATACCAATACCATATACAAAAACAGATTATGCGTCAAAGTTTCAGTAGTGATAATAAAGCTATAAATGAAAAATATGAAAAATATAAGTCGATTTACAAAGAATGGGAGGATGGAGGCAAGGAAAATTCAAAGTTATATAAAAAAATATGGTCATTAAGAGAGGAGATAGCTCAAGATTATATTGATTATAGAATAGATCAAATCCAAATTGAAAAATACTAATTACTAAAAGCTCGATAGAAAACTGAACTGCCCCAGATTGTGCAGACAGTACAAAAAAGCAGCCTAAGGTAGAATAATTTAATTTTAAGCAACAAACTGATTTCGTTTTTCGAGCGGAGTCAGTTTTGTTTTTGTTTGAATACGGTAATTGTTGTAGAAGTTGATGTATCCGGATTTTATTTCGGCTGTTTTTTTACAGCGCCTTTTTTCATTCTTGCTTTTTTTCTTAAACTTGATATAATGAAAAAAGTTAGAAAAGAGGGGAATTTTTTTGAAAACTTCTACAGAAATTCAATCCATTGTTGATGTGATTGGCGAAGAAAAAGCCATTGAAATGATTGCAAAAGCCGGCTTAGATGCGTGGGATTTTTCCATGTTTAATATGAAAAAACGCATGAATCCTTTTGAGGGGCTTTTTAAAAAGAAATATGCGCTTGTAACGAATGATTATCTCAAATTTGCAAGGCACTTAAAGCAGATTGGCGAAGAGAACGGCGTGGTTTGCAATCAATCCCATGCACCGTTTCCGTCACTCCATAAAAATGTTCGCCCTTATTTACAGCGTGCCATTGAATGTACCGCAGAAGCGGGTGGCAAGATTTGCGTCATTCACCCAGATAACCTTAAGTCTCCCAAAGAAAATGCCGAGTTCTTCTTAGAACTTTTGCCCTTTGCCAAAGACTACGGCGTAAAGATTGCAACAGAAAATATGTGGAATTGGAATGTTCAAAAGAATGAAGCAAAGTTTGCCGCTTGTTCTAACCCTGAAAGCTTTAATGCACATTTGGATGCCATAAATGACCCATATTTTGTAGCCTGTCTCGACCTTGGACACGCCGAAATGCGCGGCTTAGATACAAGTGCCGTAGAGATGATTGAAAAACTCGGCAGCCGTTTACAAGCCCTGCATATACACGATAACGATTTACACCACGATTCTCACCAAATTCCGTTTTCGATGCAAATAGATTTTGAACCAATTGTGAAAGCGCTCAAAGCCATCCACTATGACGGCTATTTTACCTTAGAGGCTGATCAGTTTATGAAAGCATACAATCGCAATAATGCCTTTGAGGGCGTAAAGCTTTTGGCAGAGTCCGCAAGGAAACTTGCCGATATGTATGAAAAAGCCTAAACAATTATAGTAAAAACCGCTGTCTTATAGACGGCGGTTTTTTGTTGGGAATTTTTCTCAAACAGCTTATATTTTACCGAAAAGAGGGATACACTAAACATAGCGCCAGACTGTACATAACAACTAAAAAAGGAAGATGTATTACTAAGTGGCCTTAAAGAGGTTTAAATATGAAAAAGAATCTTGCTGATGACTACCTTTGCATTTTTGATGCGTAAACAATATAAAAGGGCAAACTTAAAGTGAGGGTTTAAAGTTTTATTACTTTATGCCCTCTTTATTTTTTGAAATGTCTCTCAAATTTTTTGTTCATTTCAATTCGTGTTACGTTTTGATTTGAGCGATGTCTCTCAAAAATCTCAGTCATAAATGCCCTAAATCGCACTAAAATGACTTTGGAATTTTGAAATTTGCTGTCTCTTAAAATCTCTCAAAAACTCTCTGACTTAAAATCAAGGATTTTTTCAAGCACTTTTTCGGTGCTTTTTACGGCTGTTATAGACTTTTTAAGCCTATATGTTGAATACATAGGGAAGTGTTGAAACTCTACTGTATCATTAAGGTTACACTGGAGAGTCAGAGCCTCGCAATCTTTTTTCAAAACCGCCTATTTAAGCCATTTTTCAGACTTTGCGTCTCTCAAAAATCTCTCAAAATTTTATTTTTGCTTATAACTGCAAATTCGTATGAGGAATTGCGAACCTTACACTGAAGCGTCAAAAGAAACTCTAAATCCGCATCATCTCTTACAGCAGGGTACTGTGCAATTTAATGACGAAGAATAGAAGAATATAAAAACTAATTATTCAATCAGATTTAATCCAAACTCAAGTCTCGTATATTCTATTCAATAATTAGGTAACAAAAAAGCGCCGTATTTCTACGACGCTTTTGTCTTGCTCAGAAGATGGAGCAAGGGAATGTTATTTAATTATCTGTTGTACTTTTTCTTTCTGCTGGCAACCGTTGTAGCAAGGGTTGCGCCGCCGCTGGCTAACAGTAGGGAAATCCACAGTGCAAGGTTGCTTGTATCGCCGGTCTGCGGACTCTTATCGGATGTTCCCGGTTTGGTACTGGCAGGCTTTTTCTCAAGAGCAGCAATCGCATCTTCGATAGTCTTTGCCATCTTGTCTACTTCAGATTGCTCCGTAATATTTTTACCACGGACAACAGCCTTGACAGCAGCTTCCACACCGGAGAAATCCTTGTAGTCATTCTTGTTTAGCGCATTTGCTTTGGCAATGGCTGCATCTACCTTTGTGTAATCTGCATCCTTGTATTGCAGGGCAGCAATGGCATCTTCGATAGCCTTTGCCATCTTGTCTACTTGAGATTGCTCCGTAATATTTTTACCACGGACAACAGCCTTGACAGCAGCTTCCACACCGGAGAAATCCTTGTAGTCATTCTTGTTTAGCGCATTTGCTTTGGCAATGGCTGCATCTACCTTTGTGTAATCTGCATCCTTGTATTGCAGGGCAGCAATCGCATCTTCAATAGCCTTTGCCATTGCGTCAACTTCGCTCTGCTCAGTGATATTCTTGTCACGGACAACAGCATTGACGGCAGCTTCCACGGCAGTGAAGTCCTTGTACTCGTCCTTGTTCAGGGCATTTGCCTTGTCAATGGCTGCGTCGACCTTAGTGTAGTCGGCAGGTAGATAAGTCATTGCAATGGTCTGCGTATGCGTTGCCGCATCGGCGGTGATCGTTATATTGTCGGTGTATGCTTTGCAGTTATCGGCTGTTACCTCAACAGGGTAAGTTCCTGCTTCCAAACTGACAGAGCCGGTAACCTCCTGACCATTCACTTTAACAACAACATTGGTCAGACCGTCTGGCGTTACAACGAAAGAAACCGGATGGACAGCCTTTGTGATAAAATGGACATTCTTATAAAGTGCAAAATATTGGGTTCCGCTGGAAAGCAGATCAATTTCTGTTCCTTCCGAGTCTACGGCTTTTGCATAGTTCAGGTGATAGCCATCGGCAATCACAGGCACACTTTCATCGAAAATTGCAGGGATATTATTCTCATTCGTATTCTTTGCATCAATCTCTGCTTCTTCTACAGTGAAGGTGCCGTTACCGCCCATGGGGTATTTACCGTCAGTGGTTACTTTGGCACCACCCTTGATCAAAATATTGCCTCTTGCCCATAGCGCGCCGTCCGCAGTAGAGGTACAGCTTACCTGGCCGCCATCAACCGTCAAATTACCTGCGGCAAACAGACTGGGATAATAGCTTGTTGCTTTAACTTTAGATGCAGCAAGCTCAATATCGCCGCCGTTCCCTTCTTGATCTTTCCAGATATATGCTCCGTTACGTCCGTCCTGAGTCGCCTTAAGCGTAACATCGGCGCCGTTTATAATCTTCAGCCAATGGGCATCGATTCCGGCATACAAGCCGGTGGAATCCACTGTTGCCCCGTCAATTTTGACCATTCTTCCGGTTATGCCCAATCCGCCTTCAGAGTTTATTATGACCCTTGCTTTATCGGAAATCTTGACGTCAGCCCCTGTGCTAATTCCATCGTAGTTTTCCCCGATAACGTTGATCACCAGTGTTCCATCGCCGGTAATCTCGACAGAATTGCTGTAATTGAGGTATATTCCCACTCCTCCGCCGGGATCGGTTCGGGTAATACTATTTGTCCCGGTCAACCGTATCTTCAACGTACTGGGGATAGTCGTTTTAATACCGTAGTCTGACATGGTGTCGTTGTCAAGGGTAGCATTGTTCAAAAACAAGGTGTGAGTGGTCGGGTCATAACTTACTGTTCCACTGAAAAGATTATCCTTATTCTCAGATGTGACCTGTACGCCGTCTACCCAGATGTCGTAGACTGTGGGTTCCGCTGCCAGTGCTGTGGCAGGCAGGAGTCCAGCTACCATTACAATGCTGAGTAGGATTGCAAATAGTTTTTTCTTCATAACAGTTCCTCCATTTTTTAATTGTCCGCTATTTACTTTCTCCGACAGCGGACACGCCGGAGAAGACAGAAGGTTTAACCGGAAAAGATCGATTTGCCGGTCGTGGTTAGGACTTCAATATCAAACCACCATCCTTCCGGCAAACGCAAAAAGCCGAAGCCAAGGCATAATACGCCCTGTCTCCGGCGATTGGTTCGTTATAAATTGTATGAAATAAGACTTGACACGCTGAAAAAACGGCGCTATGCTCCTGCCCAGCCGAGCCGAGCCGACAATGATTGTCGCATTTCCGTTTGTCATAGACAAGTCCGCCTTCCATAATTCCTAAGGCAAAAAGGATATAAATTCCCCACTATATAATTATACAAAAGTATTGTAGCATATTTTTCCAGAAATTTCAAGAAATTTTCAGAATATTACACTTCTCTTTTTCTCAAATCATTGCCTTCTTCCATTACTCACGGAACTGTATGACTTCTTGAATACTTCCCGAAAAGGAAAAGCCGCCGTCTGTGACAGCGACTTTTCTATTTAGCGGGTAAACCGTCCGAGAAAACATTGTTTCTGCCTGCTTGTTAAGGTCTGTATGATAATCGCTCAGCCTGCTGGTAGTCAGCAGCTCAACATACAAGCGGACCTTACACTGAGGTGTATAAAGAAACTCTAAATCCGCATTATTATTTACAGTAAATAACTGCTTCCGTCATCTGCACTTGCTCCGTCTGTTTTGCCCTTTGGCAAAAAGGCATGGGGTCTAATGCTTTTAAAAAGAAGGAAAAAACGGAATTTACCTCTATTCAGGCATACAAACTGTTGACAATAAAGCTCCTATATAGTATAATTCAACAAACTACTATATAGGAGCATTTGCATGAAAACAAATGGCGGATTTCTTGTCACCAAAATAAAACAACTTGGAGACCGGATTTTTGAGAAGATTCTCAGCGAAAAGAATATTGATGCGTTCAATGGAGCCCAGGGGCGTATTCTTTATGTGCTGTGGCAGGAGGATG
>ERZ791808.1680-NODE-1680-length-15597-cov-5.147471_pt1 | contig 15597 bp, 18 predicted proteins | sample MGYA00510305_ERZ791808 | MGnify/ENA primary metagenome ERZ791808 (study PRJEB30046, sample SAMN00792024) | human gut metagenome | study: EMG produced TPA metagenomics assembly of the A metagenome-wide association study of gut microbiota in type 2... | reverse complement strand
TCTCCGCTTCTTCCACTGGAGATGGATGCCTGTCCATTTCAAAGTGATTCAGTTCATATGCCAGTTCCCACGCCAATTTGAACCCGCAAAGGAAACTGTCCACGGAGCGTTCCTCTGCAATCAGGCCCTGTGCGTCCATGATTCGGAGCACCAGTTTTCTCTCCGGTTTTTCCAGGCGCTCAATGAGTTGCCGGTGACAAGTTTCGATTTCCTGCTCAGCCTCTGACATGGGTAAAGCGGTATACAATCTGTCATACAGTAGCTTCAGTGTGTTGTTCATACGTCTCGCCTCCTTGTAGCAAGACACAATAGCACACGTAAGCAAAAATAGCCAGCCTTTTATGAATATTTCCGATGAAACAGTGGTGTTTTCAAAGTTTATATTGTTGCTCATCGTAATATTTTTTCATGCCAGTTAAAAGCCCTTTCAAAAATAGGACTGTTTCTTTTTTTATATCAATAAGCTGATCAATACTATAATCTCTGCCGCATTCTGCAAAGGACAAGGTCCCATGAGCAAGATCGTTTCGTCTTTCCTTTACTGTCTCAAGAACAATACCACCTCGGCTTCCTTCTTCAGCACTAAATCTGATTCCATGCTCATTGCATACATTCCGTATTTGTTGTGCGTCAAGGTTTCCACTAATGGCTGTGGCCTTTCTATCTAATTCAATTATCTCTCCATTAAGTATAGAATTAATAATTTCAAGCGCTTTGCTCTTGTATGAGTTAAAATGAGCTTGCTGATCATATACCTGCATGAATTTATATGCAAACCAAATATCCTTGATTTCTTTCCTAACTCCAGAATAAGTAAGACCTTCCTGTTTAACTTTATCGTATATCTCAAGGATTCCCCCCATTACGGTTGATTCCACCAGGTTGTAGATCATGAGCAAAGTATTGGCTTTTAATATTTTTATAAATTCTTCATTAAAATAGTGAGTATCGGTAGCGTGTCCAATAGAGCCCCTGTCTAATTCCTTTATCGCTTCGAAATACAAGTCAATTTCTTGAACACGCTCATCAAACATATCCAAAATAGCTTGCATTAATCAGCACCTTCAAGAAGCATATTTTTTACATAAAGAATGCGTCCGCTTACCCTTGCAGGGGAATTACTGGCATGGGTAGTTGTATGGCGTTTGAACTCCTCCGAATCAAGCCATTCCATCGACTGAGGAACCAAGTCAGGCTTTTCACGCAAGGCCAATGCGACACCAACAGAGATAGCTTCAAAGCGAACTCTTGGTGTAGATTTGGCCCGTGAAGTCTTCGCGAAACCAAATGGGAAGTATTTTTTTACAAAACTGAGCATTCGATCAAATTCTGTTTTCATTTTTTCGCCGTCAAAAGAATCTTTTGTGCTCTCAATGTAATCATCTAAAAAACTATCAACGCGATGATTGAACTCCTGATAATGGTCTAAAAATGCAAAGAATCTAATCACCAATTCCAACTGCTCATACCGTTTTTTCATAGTATCGCTTATAGGACACACTTCTTTGAATACATCGTCTTCAGTGCATGACATTAAGAAATCCATAAATGGACCCCTAAAACTCCCTCGACGGACTTCGCTTGGCTTAGCCTCTCTTCCTGTTGTGTTAATTCTGTTGAATATTTCCTGCCGGATTTCCAACGAAGTATCATCAGACAACACAATTACTCGCATATTGGTTTTATCAAATTTCTTGCGAAAATAGGCTGGTACATCGTTGTAGGAAAAGCCGTTTAATGAATTAAGTTTTTTCAGACCAGATAAAACTAAGTCGCCAGACATAAACTCTTCCATAGCTTGAGTTCGCTGCGCTCCGTCAATTATCTCACAACGGCCATCTTCAGTATCAGAAAAGAACATGAGCGGTATAGGAAGTCCTAAAAGAATTGACTCTACAAATCGATTTTTGTCCGCCTCATTCCAAATATACTGTCGTTGATATTCGTCGGGAATATAAAACTCATCAGACCTAAATTGTTGGATTAAGAAGTCTATCGTATAATCGCGTGTGTTATAGTCAATTTCTTTCCTCAATTTGCTAATTTGCTCTTCAGCAGCAACTTTTTGCGCCTCGCTAATAGTGACCTGCTTAGTAGACATTATCTCACCCCCATGTTATTTAAGTGATCCATAATGCTAAGTCCTATTGCTCGCCCCAATTCTACAGGGACGGCATTGCCTATGTGTACGCCGATACTTCGATTGGTCTCAAAATGTTCGGGATCAAGGAATTGATACTCCGGTGGAAAGGATTGCAATAATGCGCCTTCACGCATAGAGAGAGCTCGATTTTGTTCAGGATGCCCAAAGCGACCATTTCCATACCCATAGTACTGGGTAGTAATTGTCGGCGATGGCTTATCCCATTCCATACGACCATATACTGCACGATACCCTTTACCAGAAGCTTTTTTGTGACAAGGTAGTTTTAAATCATCATCCCAATCTTTCCATGATCCACCTGGCACTGATTGCCGAATTCTTCGTCTATTTGTTTGCGATAATCGACTGGCTCTATGAAGAGGGTCGTCAGGATCGACTGCACCATCTTCAAGATATGGTAAGTTTCCAATTGCATCTCTAACCGTTAAATAATGTTCCTCGTCAAATAACGGAGGAATCAATTCTATATTTCCAAGCCTTGATGCCAAAAGAACCAATCGTCGCCTGCTTTGTGGAACGCCATAGTCAGCGCAGTTAACGATTTTCCAGCAGCAATGGTACTGTAGTTCTTGTAACTTGCTAATGAAGTCGTTAAAAACTGGTTCGTGGGACAGTTGCGGAACATTTTCCATAGATACTACTTCCGGAAGTACGGCTTCAACTAAATTGGCAAAGTAGTATAGCAGCCGCCATTTATCATCCTTTTTACCGTTTTTATTGTATCTAAGCGAATATGTGGAAAACGGTTGACATGGGGCACATCCCACAAGTATTTTTGTAGTTCCTTCAGGAAAGTAGTTTTCTAATTCATCGCTTGCAAGTTGAGTAACATCGCGCAAAACAAATCGTGCACGATTATTATGTTCATATGCAAATTTGCATGAATTTTCAACATCAACACCTACAACTACAGGAACCCCTGCGAGTTCCAATCCGTGGGTGAGACCGCCTACACCACAAAATAAGTCTACCGCTGCAACTGGCATAACTATGGTTCCTCCTTGGACATAAGGGTTCTTTCACTATTTAACAAGCTTAATAGTTTCTCACTTAAGAACTCTTCATTTTTCTTCTTCAACTCGCACTCCCAAATCCGCAATACAATCCAGCCTCTTGCCTTAAATAGTGCGGTTACCTCTTGGTCATGCTTCATATTCCGTTCACGTTTCTTCTGCCAATATTCCTGATGGTCGGCGGGACGTGTATTCCGACAATCATGTCCGTGCCAGAAGCAACCATCCACAAACACAGCGATCTTTTCCTTGGGAAATACAAAATCGGGATGTCCCTTTACTTGATAGTTTCTTCGCCAGCCTGTGATTCCGTTATGCTTGAATATTTCAATCAAACGCAGTTCAGTGGACTTATTCTTTTTGGACTTGACCTGTCGCATGATGTCGGACCGTTTTTCCGCATCGAAAATATCCGCCACTACAAATCACCTGGCTTCAAACTCTATGCGGAGACTGGGATCTGTTTCTGCCTCCAGCACAATTTTGTTGTATCGGTCGATTATTCCGGAGAGAGTAGAGTTTCGCCTTGTCTCGTCGAAAAGGCTATGCTCATAAACGTTAGCAGATAAAAACTGCTGAACATCCCATACCTCTACGCGTCCGGCCAATCCAGCGTCTTCAGCAAGATTAAGAGCGGTATGTACGCGCTCAAAAATCGTGATAATGACGGGACGGCAACCAGCGCGGAGATTAGCCTTGCATTTTTCAATCAGCAAGGTGCCAGGCATGGTCGTACAATGGATGACCGTACTGCCGATGACAAAATCGCCGTTGCGATCCGTGGGACCATCGGCAACGGATGCCCCGTGAATTTCGAAAGAGTTTTCCGGCATGATCAAACAAAGCTTCGCCGCGACAAGATGCTGCAACACAGTACCGAGATACTGTGTACCGGGATTTTGACTCTGGCGTTTTTTCGCCTGCTCAAACAGTTCATCCAGATTTGCTCCGATAGTTTTAGACGTGTCTGCAGTCAGAACGAACGGCTGATTTCTAAAGTATTCACGCACCTGCTCGGCCCAAAAGTCCTCGATCACGGAAAAAACCACGGATTCTTCTGCATTCCATTCGTTCAAAAAGTCCACGTACTTAATCATCAGGCCCATGCTACCCCGGCTGGTTCTCCCGCCTTCGGAGGACAACTGTTGGGTAATGCCGTGTTCTTTTAGTATCTTTTTCAGATTGGCTCCACCAAGCCCGGCAACCTGCCCTTTACTGCTCGTCTGGAAGTCATCTGGATTCAGCGGAAAGTCCTTATCTTTCACCATACGGGTAAATTGTACGACCAAAGACAGGGGCCCCTTCGTGGTGATATGGTTTTCAGATTGAAACGCTTTCAGGCGTTCTTCAGGACTAATCATCGTATACAGCCTCCGCAATTTTTGTCAGGAAACGCTCTCCTATAAACCGTGCGACCGGGGCGGCCACGGCATCACCCATCGCTTTATATCCGTCGTTATAGCTACCTGGAAGTAGAAAACTGTCTGGTGCCCCCATCAGTCTGGCAGCTTCGCGCACGGTCAAGAGACGCGCGTGAGTCTGGCCGTTCTTCTTGACCACCAGATACTGCTTACTACTCCCGCCTTCTGGCGTTCGCAAGCAACCCGCAATCCCATCAAAACGCAGCTCCAACTGCTGTGTTCCGTTTCTCGTCCTACGATAGCCTGTGGCGTATACGGCATCGTGCGCACGCAATTTTGCTTGATGCCGCTCGGGAACCAGCCGTAAAACGTCATCTTTATCAAATGGCGCGCTGTCCTCCACAATATCTTTAAGAGACACAACACGGCGCGGAGGTTTTTCTGTATACCACCACACCCAGCCCGGCAGTTCGTGGCCCAGTTGTATCGCTGCATTATTGTGTAGCCAGCATGGTTCATCCCCAACCAATTCCTTTGGAATGGAACAGTCTTCTTGTACAGCAATAATGAACACCCTCGGTCGGGATTGGGGCACAAAATGGGAAGCATTCAGCAAGATGGCCCCGCAACGATATCCTCGCTCTACGAGCGCCAGATGAAGAACACGGTAATTGTCGCCACCGTTTGTAGACAGCAATCCCGCCACATTCTCCAACAATAGAATCTTAGGTTTTTCGTCCATCTCGTCCAGTACCCGTAGCCATTCCCAAACCAAACCACTGCGGGACGCATGGATTCCGCCAATAGAACCAGCCAGAGACAAATCCTGACAAGGAAAACTGGCCCAGGAGAGGTGAGCGAAAGGTAAGTTGCTCCCCCTGATATTCTTGATGTCGTCCAGCACAAACCGCTCACGCCCAAAATTAGCCTCATAAACGGCGGCCTTCTGTTCGCTGATATCATTTGCCCAAACGGGAGAGAACATTTCTCTTAGACCATACGCAACAAGACCACTGCCAGCAAAAAACTCATGCATCGTCCAAGGTGCGGAAGATAAATCAATATTCTGTTTTTGATACATGGTGCTTTTGAGAATCATTTCTTTCCCTACCTTGTCCTCTTTTATCAGTTGTCGGTTTTTCTGCATTGTCTGGAATAATCCAAATCCGACTCATGCGCGCCGCCCCAGCAACTCGGTTTTCTTTGCACAAAATTTGAACTTGTCGGGGGGTCACGCCCCATTTTTCAGCAGCTTCTTGCACTGTCATATATCCGTTCACTTGTGACACCTCAAAGTTTCTCTTATGGGCTTACACTCAATTATTATTAGTATATTCGTTTGAACGAAATTAAGCAAGACCATTTGAGCAAAAAGTTATCCCCACATCAGTGCCCACTTGTAGCAAAACGCCGCGTCACAAGTCGATAGAAAAAGCCATTGCAAATTTTGGTTTCTGCAAATGCTGTATAATCAATTTTTGGCATACCATACACCGCAGTCCGTTGGCAGAAAACTTACCACTTTGCGAGAGCGTACGGTTCGCATCCGTAAGGTCGTCGGTTCGATCCCGATTGGGTCCACCAAATGAATGACCCCACCCAATTTGAACAAACGCTTGTCGTTGTTCAGAACGGGTGGGGTCATTTTATGCCTGAACTCCTTGCATTGCAAGGGGTTCAGGCCTTTCTGTATTTCATGTCTTGTGTCACCTGAAAAATACAAACAGGGTAAAATCAAAACACAAAACGTGTAATCGACGAGATTCGAACCCCTGTTATGTCAGTAAGTTGCTCTCCTCATTTGCCGTTCATGAACAACTCTTCTACCTGACAAGGTGTTCGGTTTTTCAATGTGCGATGTGGCCGCTGTGTGTTGTAAAACTCGATATAAGATGCAAGGCATCGTTTGAAATCTGTTTCGGAAGTGTAGTCCTTCCTGTAAAGCTCCTCCTTTTTGAGTGTAGCGAAGAACGATTCAGCAACAGCGTTGTCATGAGGCCGCCCTGAATTGGAGAAAGATTGTACCACAGCGTGCTCATGTAGTAGCTGTTTGAATCGATGCGAGGTGTATTGAGCACCTCGGTCACTGTGAAAGATGAGTTTTGTTTCTGGGTTTCTTTGTGCCCATGCCATTTTGAAAGTAGATGTGATCAACTGGGTGCTGTTCTTTCTGGATACTTTGTATGCGACAATTTTGCGGGAAAACAAATCCAAAATCACACAGGTGTAAAGATAGAACTCCCCCAGCTTAAAACAAGTAACATCGCTGACCCAGATTTGGTTGGGCTTGTCCGCCTGAAACTGCTGCTGGAGGATGTTCCGTTTCTTTTCCGGTTCATGAAGTTTCATGTAGTCCTGTTTTGCAGTGCTGCGGATACTAGCTAGGCCCATCTCTCTCATCAGTTTTGCCACATATTCTGTGCTGACTTGATGGCCATGTTGGACAAGTATTGTGCGGATCTTTTCAGCACCCAGCACCTGGCGGTACTCATCAAATATCTTCTGAATCAGAATACGATATTCCTCCCGCCGCTTTTCGAACCAAGCGTTGCTCCGTTTATTTCGGAGAATGTGGTTATAGAAAGTCCCGCGGGGAACATTCAGAGCTTCACAAAGTGTATGGACATCATATTGGCCGTACAGTAATTCTAGCTCCGTCAGTCGCTCCTTCAACGGAGCATGGACGGTGCAGCCGACGGTTTGCAAAACGGCGACCATGTTTTCCAATTTAGAGACTTTGTGTAGAAGTGCATCATACTCTTTGACGGTGCAGGTGCGTCTTTCATCGGGAACCGCTGGGCAGTATAGTTTTGCCCAGCGATAGATCGTCCGTACGCAGACACTGTATTCTGCGCATAATTCCTGGATTGGCTTGCCCTGCCTGTACTGTGCGATGATATCGGTTTTCTCTTGATCTGTGTAGGTCATGATGTTTGCCACTTTCTTGTAATATGCTACTAGTGTAGCATGTAGAAAAAGATTAACACGAAGAGAGGCCGCCTGCCCTGCTAACAATACTTGAGCCTGGTATTGACAAAGGAATTATTATAATCAGTCTATTTTATAAAAAGCAAACTTCAAGAACTGGTCAAGGAATTGGACTGACTGCTTTGGTGTCAGGGAGTGAAGTTGTGAACCTGCAAATCAAGGATATCATCAATGAAATACGCCCTGTTGTGATAAATAAAAAGCGTACAGAACTGGATGCCCGGCACGATATAGGCCGAGAAAACAAAGTCACGGAAATCATGGAACTCATTTCTACAAAAAATATCGACCTTATGGAGTATTTGGAATCCATGTTATATAGGGTGATTCAGCGAGTAAGCATGCTCTCCAAAGAAAAATTTTCATCCGATTCGTCTGTAGTTTTGAAATCACCCATCTCCTTACTAAGAAGCAGGCACAGAAAAATGTGGACAGCTTGGGTGCTGCCTGTGTCTCTCTGTGCCTGCTTTTTTGTTGAGAAGTGGAAAAATTGTGATATAATATAAAAATAAAAGAACATTAGATTGGCATGAGCTGAAAATGAATGCGAGATGAGAATATGTCATACACTGTAAAATCATCTGAAAGATTAAGGAAATCTGGTTCAGAGGCAGAAACCAAGGCATTGCTTTATTTAATGAATTTCAGACCCGATAGTGATGACATATACTACTTTGTTGTAGATTTCTTTAATGACTTAACTGGGATGGACAACATGGCATCCAGATTGTGGGATGTGCAATCAAAAGGCGCACATCATGTTAGTCCCAAAGCTATCGGGAAAGAACTTGTCACATTGTTCAAGAATTATATGAGCCCATTAACCTTTGAGGCATATATTCTATTTATTGGCAGTGTGACCGGATCTCTTCGCAAAGATTCTTCTCTTACAACTTTTGGGATTGAAAATGTAAAGGATGCAGCGATAGAACAGATTAAGTTAGGCTTACATGAAGAAGGTTCCGCAAAAGAATATATTGATAGCACCGACTTGACCGATGAGAACATTAATGGTTTCCTGAGAAAAGTGTTTTTTGTCATTGATGATGGTAAAAAACCAAGTGAATATGTAAAAGCAATTATAAGGCAACATCCGAATATTATTCCAGAAGAAAAAATACTTAACGCTATTTTTAATGAGATAAGAGATAAACAGGCAAGCAAAAAAAATATTTCTTCAGTCGAGGGGATTGTGATTGAAACGACTGATGAAGCGTTAAACTATTGCAGGCACTTAACTAATAATGAAATTCGTTTAATGACTTTACAGCGTATTATCAATAGAGATCCGCTGGGTCAAGGAATACCACCATCTTTTGTAAGTATCTATAATACTTGGCCACCAGAAAGGCAGAGGGAAATGCTCGAAGATTGCCAAGGTGCCTTATGTAGGGCATTATTCAATAAAAATGCGGCAGATGGTTTTTGGTATCTATTTGAGAATACATATCAACTGATTGTCGAACATCCAGATGACTCTGTGCAGTCTCTATTTACAAAAATTCAGGCAATACCTAATTGTATTGTTCGGTGTCCTGACTTTGACGCCCTATCACTTAAGTACTTTATCTCTGTAGTCAAGGATGGTGTTCAACAATGAAGATACGGAAAGTAGCTGTAGGAAATGCTGCTGAAGCATTTATTGAAGGAAATTTCACAAATGGTGTGAACATCATTTCGAGCGACGATAATAATAAGGGAAAGACGATTGTAATCCAATCAATGATGTATGCTTTAGGAAATGAACCAACATTCCCTACATCATTTGAATTTCAGAAGTATTATTACTATATCGAATTTGAAGAAGCTGGGATTATATTCAAACTTTGCCGATCTGGCGATGGATTTGTATTAAAGCGTGAATCTACTGTACTTATTTTTGATAATGTTTCTGAACTTAAAAGATATTGGAACAGGAATATATTTCCACTTCCGTCAATAGCAAAAAATCAACTTTTAAGGATTGTAGATCCAGTACTATATGTCCAGCTTTTCTTTATTGGACAAGATAAGAAGGACACGTCCAATATCGCCAATCACGGCTTCTATAATAAACAAGATTTTATCGATATGCTTTACGCATATGCTGGTTTAATTGGAGAGCAACTTCCACAAGAGAGGATTGATGAGATAAAGAGTCATATAATAACTCTTTCTGACGAGAAAAAGCTATTGCTACAACAACATAAAATACTTAAATCGAAAAAAACACCTGTTTCATATCTTAGCGCGGAGAGTGACCGCCTCGCATTTGGTAAAAAAATAGAGAGTCTTGAAAGAGTCCAAAATAAAATTGCGGAATTACGGAAGGCTCGTAATAGTGTATCTACTCGTAAGAGTAAATGGGAGCATACGATTAACGAACTTCGCTCTTTAAATCGCACAATATCGTGTGGAGAATTACGATGCATGGATTGCAACTCTACAAATATCTCGTTTAGTACTGGAGAGTCAGTTCAAACATCCTACTCGTTTGATGTGTCTACAGTTGAAATGCGAAATGAAATCATTCATTCTATTTCAGAAAAAATTTCTGCTTATAGCGAAGAAATTGAACGGCTTTCTGCAGAAATAATTATAGAGCAAGAACGTTTGCAATCTTTAATGGATGATGAAAGCGTCTCTCTTGAATCTATTGTCGCTTACAAGAAAGATATTTTTTCGGCTTCAGATGCAGAAGCCAGAATTAAAGAGATAGACATGGAAGTCGCTACATTAAAGAGTCAACTGTTAGCCAGTGAAAATGCATCGATTGAAACGCAAGAGCAAAGAGTAGCTTTGTTATCAGCAATTATAGGCAAAATGAATGAACTTTACCATCAGATTGATCCGGATGGTAATATAATATATTCAAGCTTATTTACTCAGCGAAATGAGGTGTATTCTGGAAGCGAGGCGACTATTTTTCATGTGGTGAAATTGTTTGCCTTACAATTTGTGTTGCGGCACAGTTTCCCAATAGTAATGACTCCTTCCGAGCAGAAGACTTATCGACTGGAAAAGAAAATACGGTGCTTGAAATCTCAAAATCAATTGATAAGCAAGTAATACTGACAACAACATTAAAGCATGAAGAGATAGGAAAATATGACGACCTTCCAGATGTGAATCATATAAATTATCAATCTCATACTCCAAGCAAGATCCTTGATGGTGCTTTTGTAGAATCCTTTGTTGCATTGTTGAATGACCTTTCGATTGAGATTTAAATGGGGTATAAAAAGTATTGACTCACTATATTAGATCGCCCCTTGCGCTAGCTTTTCATATCATATTATTTTTGGGGGAAAAGGTGACTACGCCTCACTTCCACACCGGCCCCGCTACGCTAGGCCCTAGTTTGGAGTTGGTGCAGACTGCATCTTTTTTGTCTACACATTCCATTGTAGACAAAGCCTGCGTTTAACGATAGTTATACGCAGGTTTTGTTTTTACTTGGCGATATAGCACAAAATGGCGAGATACAAATTAGTTATAATTACATATCACATGTGTCAACAAGCAGGTTTAAGGAAAAGGTATCTTCCTTAAACCTGCTTTTATTTATGTTTTAAAAAGTGAGGCAACTATGAAACTTCCATATGGCTATGTTTTGATTGGCAAGGAAATCGTTATTCATGAAGAAAAGGCGGATGTTGTCCGTAGCATTTTTGATGATTACCTTGCCGGAGCCAGCTTAGGCAAGATTGTTGATCTGCTTTTCAAAAAAGGGGTGGTTTCTCCAACTGGAAAAGTAAAATGGACGAGGGCGGCCGTGGATAAACTTCTGGCGAACAAAAAATATATCCCCCTGGTTGGTATTAAGATATACATGGATACTCAGTTTGAGAAAGCTCGACGTTGCAATGTAGACTATGATAAAGCCGGGTATCCACGAAAGGCAGTCAGGTATCAGTCTCCAGTTTTTGATACAAAATGAGACTATACAGAACCCATTTCTCTTGTTATACTAAATAAAAAGGAGAATGGGCCATGAACGAGAATGAACTACATGAGCGATACATACGCTTGGCATTTCAATATGAGTCTGCCATTGATGCCCTTCTGACAAAAGGATTGGTCGATATAGAAGCGGCCGACGCCGCAAAAGAGAGATTCTATGATACATTGAATGAGGAAAAGCTGCGGACCACACAAAAAATCAGGGACTATCATGAGACCATCAGCCTGTATATGAGGATGCTGGCCTATGATGGCATGGTCTCCCTGACAGAATTGGCAAGGCAGTATTCCGATGAGTCGCCGGGATATGTAATCCAAAGCTGGATGCGCAGCCGCAACACATTAGAGTTTCTCCGCCAATGGGAAAATGACATGAATGAAGGTTTTGATGATAGGGCCTGTGAGGAACTGATTCATCAGGGACATACGACATCACTGACCATTACACCATCTCTGTGGATTCGAAAGACTCACGCTGTTGGGATACAGGTAAAGCAAGGTAAAGGTGGAGGCGTGAGTGCTTACCCTGAAATTGCTGCAGGCTTCCAGCTATGGATAGATCCGAAGGTTCGGTTGGCAATCGTTAGGAAACATATGTAAAACAGAAATTGATTAAAGTGCATGAGTGGATGGAGAATGGTATGTTTCGTATCAAACCAGTTTACTCCTTCCACCTGCTTATGAGTATGGGTACGATTTGCTTCTTTTCCACAATGCACTTTTCTTAAGCAGTGAGTATTCGATTGCCCGGTATGCATATCCGCAGGATTACTGAGGCGTGAAATATGGGTAATATCTCTGAATTAGAACGGCGTATTTCCATTCGCATTATACTGGAAGACGCTGAGATAATTTTCGCGCTACTATCAAGTGAACAAGATATTAGAGTATCACATAAAAGGAACGTCTCAAATACTAAAAGCTGATACATTACTTATTTGTTAATTATGGAGGGAGCAGCTGCTCCATCTACCAATGTGAAAGAAATCATTACAAAACGATTTTAAACAACTAAATTTGGAAATCTCAGTATGTGCCAGAGTTTGACAGATAGTTTAGTGGAGTGGTGTTGAATATGAGATTTGAAGTAGTTCAACGAGGACAAATCGAACGTGTTTTTACAAAAAATGTGATATACCTCCACAAAGACGGTTGGAATGACTGGTTTAAATATGAGACGATGTTTTATCTTTCCTATTCTGATGAAAAAGGGAATACAGTGGAGTTGGGGAGCATTAAGATCGGTCAGATAGGAATGGAGCAGAGGACCCCTGATTTGCCGAAAACTTTTGAAACGTTAACCGATTCGTTTTTTACACTGGGGCAAAGTGAAGATTATTATGAAAATGTCAAAAAACTGGAACACGGAGAACTACGAGAGGATATTTTAACTGCGTTAAGAGATATTGCGTATAATCTGACAATTTTTGAGGCAGTGAAACAGGAAAATGTCACGCGTGAATCTCTTATGCGCGATCTTGGCTCCAGAATCATCAGGGAACAATTTCATCGAATCGCTAACGGGGGCGCGAAATTGACCCCTTTTGATATATCCTACAAGCTCCCAGGTCAGGTCGGAACCGATTACCAACTGGAGTTTCATGTAGTCCCGGATTCCAACCCACCGACTAACATCCATGTATTGATTGGGAGAAACGGCGTCGGAAAGACCCATATGCTTACGTCAATGATACGTTGCCTTTCAACAGGCAACCAGGATGGGCAATATGGAAAATTCAGCTTTGAGCATCGCACAAAATTTTCAAATTTTGTATGTGTAGCTTTTAGCCCGTTTGATACCTACCCAATGCCGGATGACATAGAAGAGGATGAATATAGTGGAAAATACACATACATTGGTTTAGGCAGCGGGCAGGAGATACGGATGCAGCGGCTGGAGGAGCAGTTTATTGCGGCGCTGCGGTCATGTAATAAATATAAAGAAAAGCGCACATTATGGATTGCTACTATGACGCTACTGAACTCAGACCCCATTTTTGCGAACAATGGTGCCTCCGCGCTGCTGTCTCCACAAGGAACAGAGGAAGGTGAACTGGTTGTCTCTGCGCAAGAGCTATTTAGCCGTCTAAGCTCTGGCCATAAGGTGATTTTGCTGACCTTGACCTGTCTGGTAGCGATTACGATGGAACGCACTCTTGTGCTCATGGATGAGCCGGAAAATCATCTGCACCCACCGTTGCTCTCTGCATTTGTTCGGGCGTTATCTGCGTTGCTGATTCAAAAAAACGGACTGGCTATTATTTCTACGCACTCGCCTGTTATTTTGCAGGAAGTACCTAAAAACTGCATCTGGCAGCTTTACAGAAACAACACAATACTGCGTGCGGTACGACCAGAGCGAGAAACATTCGGTGAGAATGTTGGAGTCCTCATAAACGATGTCTTTGGGCTTGAAGTGACCCATTCTGGCTTTCATGGTATGTTACTTCAGATGGTTGAAGCGGGCTTAACATACGAGGAAATATTAAATAAATTCGATTTTCGGGTCGGTATGGAAGCGAGATCGATTTTGCGCATCCTGCTTGCAAATAGAGAGTATGGAGGTACCGAATGAGAAAACTGAACGCTCCCGGCGATTCGGTTCAAGATGTATTTTCGACGTGTATTGAAAGCTATCGGGATGCCGCGTTAAAAAACCGGCTCAGATCGATAGTTCCTGTTCTCTCTGATGAGGCATCGCGCTTTGAAGACTGTGTATTAACATCAAAGACCCATACTATTCCAACGGCGGACAATGTAGGCGGGGTGGTTAGCAAGGCTGAGATGTTGGACATTTATGAATCCAAGTTTGTAAAGGGGACTGGCCGGCCATATTACGATAAATATATGTCGCTCCCCACGAATGGAAAATGTCCATTCTGTGGGATTGGCACTGTGAGCACGTTGGATCACTATTTGCCGAAATCCAAATATCCTGCACTGGCAATCACACCTAAAAATATGATCCCGGCCTGTCGGGACTGTAATTTGGGAAAGAAAAGGACATTTTCTCCTCAGAACTCAGAGGAGGAACCGTTACATCCGTATTTTGACGATGTTGAACAGGATATCTGGCTGTCCGTGAGATTTGAAGTTGCGGGCAAAGAGTTAGTTCCTACCTATTTTGTGCGGAAACCTGTAGCGTGGAACGACTTGCTGTTCAGGCGGGTTGAGAATCATATGGTTTTATATAATCTATACACATCCTACGCAGTGCATGCCGCCGAAGAAATTACAGGCCGATCGGGTATATGGCATGTCTTTCTCGATAGATGTGGTGAAGATTTCCTTGCGGCATCCTTTCATGACGAGGCGGTTAGCAGGGAACAGTTGTTCTTAAATTCATGGCAGTCCGCACTTTACCGCGGATTGGAGGAGCATATTGATTTTGTAACCCAATGGCTGCGATTATGAACACCCCCACCTAATCCGAACAGTTCCCATGAAACTGACGGATTAGGTGGGGCGTTTTATGACTGAAAGATTTATCATAGCAAGGTTTTCGGCCATTTTCATATTTACGATGGAAATGAAATATAAAGGCACAAAAAGTTTGAAATCAGCTTTCAAAACTGAAATTTTCGGAATCCGAACCCCTATGTAGCATGAATACATGGCTCACCTTTAATACACTTTCGCCATTTGATATGGTATCCGGTTTTTCAATATGCGATGAGGTTGCCCTGTATATAGGATTTGATGGAAGAGTCAATCTCTCTTGAATCCTGTTTCAGAGGCATATCCCTTCGATAAAGTTATTCCGTTTTGAACGATGCGAAAAATGATTTGGCGACTGCATTGTTATGGGGGTTACAGAGATAGAAAATGACTGTACCATTGCATGCTCATAAAGTAACTGCCAGAAACGATGGAAGGCATATTGTGCCCCTAACCATTGTAGAACAGAAGTTCAAGTTCAGAATTGAGTTACATCCTTGCGCCTTTGAAAGTGGAGGTGATGAACTGTGTACTGTTCCTAATGCTTTGAATAAATTTATAAGATTTGGTCAATAATGAAGATATGGAATTTTGGGGTAAATGCTTTGCAACTGCATCTTTTTTGTCCACACAATACAAAACTAGAAATCGCTGCAGTTTTTACTGCGGCGATTTCTCATTGGATCGCCCC
>ERZ791808.1671-NODE-1671-length-15665-cov-9.031967_pt1 | contig 15665 bp, 14 predicted proteins | sample MGYA00510305_ERZ791808 | MGnify/ENA primary metagenome ERZ791808 (study PRJEB30046, sample SAMN00792024) | human gut metagenome | study: EMG produced TPA metagenomics assembly of the A metagenome-wide association study of gut microbiota in type 2... | reverse complement strand
AACACCTCGGCCTCGTGCAGGAACTTCTTGTCGCCCTTGGCGGCCTTCGTGGCCTTCTCCACGCGGCGGTTTACCATCTCGAGGTCAGCCATGATGAGCTCAAGGTCGATCGTCTCAATGTCGCCCAGCGGGTCGACCGGCGCCGCGACGCCCGCGTCGGCCACGACGTGCATGATGTTCTCGTCGTCGAAGCAGCGCACGACGTGGACAATCGCGTCCGTGCGGCGGATGTTCTCGAGGAACTTGTTGCCGAGCCCCGCGCCCTGGCTCGCGCCCTTGACAAGACCCGCGATGTCCACAAACTCGATGACGGCGGGCGTTTTCTTGTCAGGGTGGTACATCTCGGCGAGCTTGTCGAGCCGCTCGTCCGGCACGGCGACGATGCCGACATTCGGCTCAATCGTACAGAACGGATAGTTGGCGCTCTCCGCGCCCGCGCCGGTGATGGCGTTGAAGAGGGTGCTCTTGCCCACATTGGGCAGCCCCACGATTCCTAATTTCATTTGTACTCATTCTCCTTCGGTTTTCCTTGATTTTCAAGGGGTTTCAGCGTTTGGTGTCTTGGCTGTTACACCATTTTTACACCATTTCCGCATTTGGCTTTATTGGATTTTATCAGACTACACCATTTTGCTGAAATTGCTTGATGGCATAATCCAGCGATTCGGCAGTCACATGAACATACCGATCCATTGTTGTTTTGATGCTGGCATGACCCAGCAGCTTTTGCAGCACCTTCGGCTGCATCCCGCTTTCGATTGCTCTTGTAGCATAGGTATGTCGCAGGGCGTGCATACAGAATCGCCGGATTCCTGCCTCATCGCACAGTTTGTAAAGGTGGGTATCATAGGAACTGTTCTTTGCCGGTTCCCCGGTACGCCAGTTGATAAAAACAAGATCACGCATGACCAGCCGGGAGATTGTCCCCGTTCGCCGGTCGATATATTCCAGTGTTTGCGAGAGCAGCGGAGATTCCTTTTGCCAAGGGCGCTTATCCTTGATTTCTTTCAGAATTTCATAAGCCCGATCCGTCAGCGGTATTGTGCGGTAGCTGTGCTGCGTTTTCGGAGGCCCCGCACGCCAATACTGCTCACCGTGTCGAAACTCCAATGTTTTGTTGACCGTGAGCGTGCGCTTTTCAAAGTCAATCGCGCCCCACGTCAGTCCGATCATCTCTCCGGTACGCAAGCCGGTTTCAAGAAACACGCGCTGCTCGTCACGGGTGAGGAACTTAATATCGTCTGTTGCACGAACGGGCTTTGTAAACCGCACACCGTCCATTGGGTGCTTGGCAATCAGGTCATTCATCTTCGCAGCCTTGAACATTGTTCCCATTGTGATATAGGCTTGACGGATGGTGGAACCCGCATAGTCAGCATCCATCTGTATGAACACCCTTTTGCAGTGCATCGGCTTGACGTTGGCAATCATCATTTTGCCCATAACAGGCCGAATATTGTGAACATACCGCTCCCGATAGTTGCGAAGCGTATTAGGGGCTAAATCACCCACAATATTCTCAATCCAGAAGTCAAACCATTGATCCACCGTCGTATCGGTGGCTACGAAAACATCCTTGTGCACATCGGTGTATTTTGATTCTTCAATCCAGTTGCGAGCTTCGGGGAGCGTCGGAAGATACTTCTCATGCCGCTTTCCTGTCTTATCTACGAACCGTGCGTAATATAAACCGTCCTTTCTCTGGCAGATACCCTTACCACATTCTTTGCCTTTTAGATTCTTACCCATAGATTGTATCCTTTCCGCGCTTGCGAAAAAGGACGCACTACTACATATAAACTATAGCATATAACGTCCCTCTTCTCAAGCCATCGTGTGAAAAAAACTCTCCACTTATTTGCAAATCTTCCGAAGCCACTTATATCACCAGTTTTTCACTGATGAACTGTTCAAACTCCTTTCGCTTGACCAGTTTCTTTGTGCCGACGAAAAGCACGAACGGGCAGTTGGGCGTTCTCAGCATACTGTCAATCTTGTTGATACCGATATTGCTGTATTCTGCCGCTTCTCTGGCGGTCAGCGTCATTTTAAGGTGGATGAGGACGGTGCCGATGCAATTCTCCATGTAAAAGCTCCTTTCTTTGGTTTATCAGCCGAGCAGACGAGCCGCCGTTTTCAGATTGTCGGCAGCGGTGCTTTTGCGGAAGCTGTCTCCATCGAACATGATCGGGACGCAGACCTCCAAGATGCGGTCATAAATTCGGCGGTCATCCAAATCGGTAGCTTGTTTCATAACGGAAAGCGGGATGTTCGTGGTGACGATCATGGGCTTGCCTGTCAGCAGCCGCTTGTCAACCACATCGAATACGCGCTCCTTGCCGAAGCTGGTGTTACGCTCTGCCCCCAAATCATCCAGAATGAGGAGGTCGGGGCGCATAAGCGATTTCATGTAATGGTCGCGATCCGTGCCGAAATTACCCTGCATTCGATTGACCACATCGGACATTCCCACAAAGAGGACAGACTCCAGATGGTCAATCAGAGCGTTGGCAATGCATCCAGCGGCATAGGATTTTCCTGTGCCAACGTTCCCGAACAGGAGAAGCCCGATCCCCGCTTTTTTGAACTCGTCCCAGTTCTGCGCGTAGCCCCTCGCCTTTTCAAGCTGGGGTGTCGTAACTGCGGCTGCCTCAAACCGCCAGCCAGCGGCGGGCATATCGCGGAACGCTTCACTGCGGAGCATTGTCATGTAGGACATTCTCTCGTATTCCCGGCGCTCCGCTTCTTCCCGTTCTCGGCGTTCGGCAGCGCACTTGCACATAACCGGGTGCTTGGTAAAGCCCTGTGCCTGAAGGTCAGCGGAAAAAACGCTTCTTTCGGCGTATGACACTTGCCGCAGTATTTCAGCCCATCAGCGGAATTGATGTAATCGTCAGGTGCGGCATTAGCCGCTTCAACGGCATCAACCATTTTCGTAAAAATCGGATTCATAGACACTCTCCCTCGTTATCGTCGTAAGTGTAGTTTTTCGCGCTCCTGCCCTTGCTGTCCTCGTCCAGCCACTTCTTGATGGTGGCATAGTGATTGGCATGAAGCCATGTACCGGGACAGCCGCTCAATGTATTCGGCAGCTTTGCCGGGATAAGCCGCTTCCAGCCGGATACATTCCTCGCCCGACAGGAAAACATTTTGAAACTCTCCATATCGGCGGCGCGCACTCTCTACTCTTTCGGTCTTACTATGTTCTTTATACTCTGTATCAGTATTACTTGCGGGCAAATTCTGCCCCATGCAAGGGGAAGAATCCTGCACATCCATTGGGCAGATATTGCCCTCTGGACGGGAAGAAACCTGCACCCTGTCCGGGATTTGCAAAAAGATGCGGTTCGCCTGATTCCATCCCTGACGGACGCGGGTGATCAGCCCTGCATTTTCCAGTTCGCACAAGGCAGTTTTTACCGTTCTTTCGCTCCGATTCAGGTCATTCGCCATCTGCTTGATTGTGTAGATGACATACACATTTCCGTCCTCTGATACCCACCCCGATTTTTGCGAAAGCATCGTGCGGTTCAGCAGGAGGGCATACAGCAGTTTAGCGTTGATGGATTGTTCGCTGACTACCATAAATTGTGGCAAAGGAATGAACGGTGGGAGCGAGGTATCAATCTTGATATAGATGGCGTATCACTTCCTTTCGGTGTCTGCGGTATTCATGGTGGTGTTCCATCGGGTCCGCGAGGGGAGTACGCAGATGTACCACCCTTTTTTGCCCTCTTGGATTGATAATGCGGGCAAATAACGACAACTGCCCGGAAGCTCTGCTTGCAGTCATGGACGCAGCGGCGGCAGAGCGTGTTATACGCCTTGCGTCCCCGGTCATTCAGGAAGAACGACCATTCCCGCTTTTTTGATTTGCTCATGCGCGGCATATCTGTACTCCTTTCCCGAATTACAATTCGTTTCTCTGCCGCGTTTTCAGCAGCTCCCAGATCTCGGCTTGCCGCACTTTCAGCTCGGCAACGTCGGCATCGTAGAGATGTCCGGTGCTGTTGATGCGGCGGCAGACATGGTTGATGTTGGCGGCAATCCTGCTGACAGCGGCAGCTAACTTTTTCTGCTCTGTGTAATCGACCTTGATGATGTACCCGTCAATCAGCATTTTCCGGGCATACGCGCCGAAGTTGTGCGTCCCCAACTGGTGCATCTTGTGCTGGATGAGATTCCATTCCGATTCATTCAGACATATTTCCTTGCGGATGGGTCGTGTGCGGTCTGGCATATCAAAGAACTCCTTTCACTTTACAACGGACATTTTTAAGTCAAAACGCAGGTATCGAAATGAGAAATTATCAAAAAATTTGCGCTCCTGCTTTTGCGAAAGCGGGAGCGCGGTGTATCTGCGGATATGAGATTTGAGAGAATAGCAAGCACATCCGGTGTCCGTACACACCGGAAAAATGAGTGTTTCAACCTTGCAGCCGATACGCCCATTTTGATTTTTGGGGAAGCCCCAAACCCTTAATTTCCGAATTGAAAATACTTCCTGAACTTTTCCGGAAAGTCCTTGCTTTTATTCGCTTTGACGATTATAATTATACTGTGATTTTATAAGCAGACGCAGAAATGAGCTGCGACAGGAGTACCGATTATGAAATACTTATCCATCACGCAAACCGCCGAACGCTGGGGCATCTCCACCCGACGTATTCAGATTTTGTGCGGCGAGGGGCGCGTTCCCGGTGCTATCCGCATTGGCTCGGTCTGGGGGATTCCAGAGGACGCGGCGAAGCCAGCGGACGCAAGAATCAAGAACGGCAAGTATATCAAGAAGCCTGCCGAAAATGAAAAATAAGCCGCAGATTATATCAGCGACTCTGACTCGAAATAATGGGGTCTATTCTATCTCGCGGGTGCGAATGGGCGCACTGACCCCTTGTCACGAATCTACCTAAATCGTCGATTCGACAAACGATGACAGTGTTTGACAAAGATTTAGTCCTTCCGAGACAGGATAGGTCTTTCACCACAATAACCGCTATACAGACATAGCCAGAAGTGACCCTCATTACTGATGAGGGTCAGGGTAGAAAAACCCTCATTTGAAATGAGGATAACATGATTACGGAGGAAATCAGCCATGCCGACACTTGAATGGATTGGAAAAAGCAAGGTGATCAATCACCATCAGGACGTGCCGTTTCGGGTGTTGGAGCGCAAGTACAGCTTTGATGAAAACGGACAGACAGATGCGGACAACGGCAGCGAAAACATGATCATCCGGGGCGACAATCTGGGAGCCCTGAAAGCCCTGCTGCCCCGGTATGAGGGGCACGTCAAGTGCATCTATATCGATCCGCCCTACAACACCGGCAACGAGGGCTGGGTCTATAACGATAATGTCAACGATCCGAAGATCAAAAAGTGGCTGGGCGAGGTCGTCGGCAAAGAGGGCGAGGACTTGACCCGCCATGACAAGTGGCTGTGCATGATGTACCCGCGCTTGAAGCTGCTGCAAAAGCTGCTGGCGGAGGATGGCGTTATTTTTATCAGCATTGATGATAATGAGCAGTCTAATTTACGGTTGATCTGCGATGAAATCTTTGGCGTAAATAGCTTTGTTGAATCTATCGTATGGCAAAAGCGCACTTCGCCGGACGCCCGAAAGAAATTGAGTAGCGGTCATGAGTACATTCTTATATATGCAAAGAACTCACAGAATGACTGTTTTAATTTGCTCGATATAGAGGGAAAAGATGCTGCAAAGTTCAAGAACCCTGACAACGATTCCCGCGGTCCTTGGGTTTCGTCAGATTTCACGGCTCAGGGTTGGCGACCAAATCAAATGTACGAAATTACGACCCCCAGCGGGATGAAAATGTTGCCGCCCGAAGGACGTTGCTGGAGACATCTTGAAAGCGTATACAAAGAATTACTTGCCGAGGGGCGTCTGTGGTTTGGTGCGGACGGGTGTGGAGTTCCTCGAAAAAAGACATATCTAAACGAACGTGAAGGAAAAGGGACTTGGACTTGGTGGACAAATACGGAAGTTGGACATACGCAGGAAGCCACACAAGAGGTTGCTGCGATTTTAGGCAAGGCTGTTTTTGATTATCCAAAACCGGTTCGACTGTTGCAGCGCATCTTCAAATTAGCTGCCTCACCAAACTCAATCATCCTCGATTCCTTCGCCGGTTCCGGCACTACCGCCCATGCTGTCCTTAACATGAACAAAGCGGACGGCGGACACCGCAAGTTCATCCTTGTCGAGATGATGGACTACGCCGACAGCATCACCGCCGAGCGCGTCAAGCGCGTGATCCGTGGCTACGGCGAGGGCAAGAACGCCGTGGAGGGCACGGGCGGCAATTTCAGCTTCTATGATCTGGGCGAACCACTGCTGGTGGGCGATTGCCTGAATGAAGCCGTTGCCCCGGAGAAAATCCGGGAATATATCTGGTTTATGGAAACGAAGCAGCCCTACGCCCCGCCCAGTGGCGGCAATCCGTATTACCTCGGTCAGCACAACGACACGGGCTATTACTTCTACTACGAGCCGCAGCGCGTAACGGTGCTGGACTATGCGTTCCTCTCCACCATTACGGAAAAAGCGGACGGTACGGTGATCTACGCCGACCGCTGCTCTATCAGCGAGGACAAGCTGGCAAAAATGGGCGTTACATTCAAGAAGATTCCGCGCGATATTAGCAGATTGTAAGGGGGTGTTCGCTGTATGGAACTGAAATTATATCAGAAAAAGGTGATAGCGGACTTGGCCCGCTATCTGGAACTGCTGAACGAAACAAAGAGTGACGCAGCGGCGTTTCGCCTGTTCTGGCAGGAAAAATCAGCCCCGACTTTAGGGCGATACCAAAACGTGATACCCGGTGTCCCGAACCTCTGCTTCAAGGTGCCGACAGGCGGCGGCAAGACCTTTATTGCCTGCAACGCCGTTCGTCCTATCTTTGACGCACTCCCCGCTACCAAGACAAAGGCGGTCGTGTGGCTTGTTCCCTCGGACGCGATTCTGACGCAGACGGCGAAAGCCCTGAAAGACACCTCCCACCCCTACCGTCAGAAAATCGACGTGGATTTCGGCGGGCGCGTGGAGGTCTACACCAAGCAGGAGCTTTTGAATGGTCAGAACTTCAACCCCACCGCCGTAACGGAGCAGTTGTCGGTTATGGTGCTGTCCTACGATTCGTTCCGTGGGCGCGGCAAGGAGGGCTTGAAAGCCTATCAGGAGAACAGCAACCTTGCCGAGTTTGCAAAGGTGCTGGGCAAGCCCGACAGCCCCATTGAAAAAGCAGACGAAACCGCCCTATTCCAGATTATCAACCAGCTTAACCCGCTTGTCATCGTGGACGAGAGCCACCATGCCCGGTCGGAATTGAGCCTTGAAATGCTGGAAAACTTCAACCCCTGCTTTGTGCTGGATTTGACCGCCACGCCGAAAAAGGAGAGCAATATCATTTCCTATGTGGACGCGGTGCAGCTGAAAAACGAACACATGGTAAAGCTGCCCGTGATCGTCTATAACCGGGACAGCCAATCCGAGGTGCTGATTGACGCGATCGACCTGCGGAACAAACTGGAAGAAATCGCAAGCGCGGAGTACACCAAGACGGGCAAATATATCCGTCCTATCGCGCTGTTTCAGGCACAGCCGAAGGGCAAGGAGGACGCGACAACCTTTGAAAAACTGCGGGACAAGCTGGTGGACAAGGGAATCCCCGCCGAGCAAATTGCCATTCGAACCGCCGATGTGAACGAGCTGAAAAACACCGATTTGATGTCCCCAAGCTGTCCGATTCGCTATATTATCACGGTCAATGCGCTGAAAGAGGGCTGGGATTGCCCCTTTGCCTATATCCTTGCGTCCCTTGCCAATAAGACAAGTCAGGTTGACGTGGAGCAGATTTTGGGCCGGATTCTCCGTCTGCCCCATACGAGCCAACACACGCAGAGTGCGCTCAATATGTCCTATGTGCTGACTTCTTCCAACGACTTCAACAATACTGTGGCGCATATCGTCAAGGGCTTGAACAGCGCAGGTTTCAGCGATAAGGATTATCGGATCGGGGAGCCCGTAAAACCGAAAGCACCTGAACAGCCAGCGGAACAAATTACGCTGCCTGACCCGCAAGGAGTTTCCGAACCGGAACCCGCAGAGGACGATTTTGCATGGCTGAACGATAAATCGATTGAGGAAGAGTTGGAGCGGCGCAGAGAACAGGCGCAAACGCCTGAAACTGCCCCGAAAGCCGACACCATGCTGGACGCTGCCGCAGAAGTCGAAAAGGCATATACAGATGCAATCCAGCAGACCAGCAATGATCCGGTGATGGACAATCTTCCGTGGGAGGTGCGGGATAAAGTGAAATCATTTGGGGTAAACCAGCAGTTCCGGGAGGATATTGAAACGCTGCAAATCCCGCAGTTTTTCTTGAAAATTGAGAAAACGCTGTTTACGGACGATTCTTTTGAACTGCTGGACAAGGAAATGCTGGCAGAGGGCTTTACCCTCAAGGGCAAGGCATACGACATTGATTTTGCGGCGGCAGACGATGAAATCCGCGAAATCGACGTACGGGAGCAGGACGGCGGTTTGCCGAAGGTGTTCAAGATGGAGAGTGCCGAGCAGCGGTACTTCAAGGAGTGGTTCAACAACCTGCCGCCGGAGAGCCGGGTGCGTCAATGCAAGGAAATGATGTTCAAGCAGCTTAACAAACTGAACATGGTGGACGCCGCCGAATTGAAAGCCTACATAGACCGCATTGTGGACGATATGGATAAGGCGCAGCTTGCCGCTATGGAGAAAGCCCCGTTGGGCTATGCGGCGAAGATCCGTGACAAGATCGAAACGCTGCTGGAAACCCACTATCGGGAAACTTTTGATAAGTGGCTGGAAACGGAGCGTGTTGTCTGTATGCCCTCGTTCCGTCTGCCCCACGCAATCCATCCTACCACCCATACTGACATATACGCCCGTTCGCTGTACACGGCGGAGGACGGCGACATGAACAAGCTGGAGCAGAAGCTGGTTGTGGAATTGACCGCCCTGCCGAATGTCCGCTGGTGGCACAGGAATATTGCCCGTCAGGGTTTTGCAATCAACGGCTTTATCAAGCACTACCCCGATATTCTGATTATGACCCAAAGCGGCAAGCTCATCTGTGCGGAAACCAAGGGCGATCACTTGAAAAACGACGACAGCCGGGAGAAAATCGCACTCGGTCAAGCGTGGAGCAGTCATGCGGGAAGTCAGTTCCGGTACTATATGGTGTTTATGGATGATAACGATCTCCCCACGGGCGCTGTCAGTATGAGCAAGTTCTTGGAGATCACAAAAGCACTTTGAATCACAAAGGAGGTCTTAAATGTGAAGTTTTGCAATTTTCTTCTCCGCGTAGGTGGTATTCGTGAAGCATCGCTGGAAGACTTCCGGCAAGTGCTTTCTAAAGGTAACCGGACTTACAAACCGGAACGTCAAAAGTATTTATACTCTATCGATATGGAAATTATAGATGATCGGTACTTTTGGATGTCTTGTGATTACGATGATGCAGTTCGCTTTAGAGACTATGTGATAAACAAGGAAACAGGTGAAAAAGAACCCAATCCGCGCTCAAAAGAGCAAATAGAACCACGTCAGCAGTTCTTTGCTTGCTATGATTGTGATACGCATCTGCTGTATCTTAATGACCTTAATCGGCGCAAATTTTTGCAACAATACCTCAGCGAAACACTGCAAAAGGAATTTCAAATCAACAACATTTATACATCCGTAGATGAGTTTTGTAATAAAATAAAAACCATACGCGGATTTCAGTACACGCAGGTCGATAATCTGTTTAGTCGAGGGGGAGATCTTTTTGCTCGGATCGGAAATATGTGGGGACAAGATTTGCCGAGCAAAATTCAGTTGAAAATTGCTTATGGCGATATTCCTGTGCATGGAGGAGGACGGCAGATCATAGATATTTTCAGCCGACACAGGAATGAATTTGATACTGTCGTAGTGATAGGGTGTGACGATGACGGTGTCGAGCATACATTTGACTTTTCTTCTGTATTGAAACATATTTCCATATCTCCATCCAAAGATGAAAATGAACATTTTGATCCGACAGAAGTTCGGGCTTTGCTTCTTCATGAGCTGAGGTGATTTTCCGTGTACAAACGGCATAAGCTGCTTCTTTTTGCGGTTTTTGTGGGGAGCTTTTTCATAACATTTCTCTTAGGCTTGGATTTTTCTCCGATGGCAGAAGCCGCCATTACTGTTGCATCTATTGCAATGGGCGTATATATTGCTGCCGTGTCAGCCTTGCTCGGGAGTGACTATGCAAAAAAACTAAAAACAACGACAGACGAGGAATATCCCACAAAAACCCTTTTAGGAGTTCTGGCTGATTATTTCCGTATTGCCGGTTTGTTTTGTGTGGTGCTGATCGTTGCTGGGTGTTTATACTTGATCCCTACGGTATGGAATGCAACTGGCCACTTTGCTACTAATATATTCAGATGCGGTTCAGCGTTTTCTTATGCCGTCTTTTCGGCTAATATTCTCTTTCTCTGGCTAATCTTGGTTTTCTTAGTTAACTCTCTAAGCAAATCTGTAAAGCAGTGAGCAAAGCCCGGCATCGCGCCATTTGACGTGATGCCGGGCTTCGTACTTAATTCCGTTCCTCAGCCAAGAGGAAATCACGGATATTCCGGTGCTTGATCCCGTTTCGGCTCATGTCGAACTCATCGAGAGAAACAACGTACTTCGGGAAGTTATCGCGGATGTTGTCATACGCGCCGAACTCGCGGTTGACCGTTTCGTCGGAGGCGAGCAGATAGCACACCTGAACGTACAGCTTTTCGCCGCGCTTGTCGCATACAAAATCAATTTCCTTATCGCCTGTTCTGCCGACAGTCACTTCATAACCCCGGCGCAGCAGCTCAAGATAGACGATGTTTTCCAAAATGAGGTTGATGTCCCGCATATTGCCGCCAAAGACCGCCTCGCGGATGCCGTGATCGGCAATATAGTACTTCTCATTGGAGGCAAGGATCTGTTTGCCCTGCAAGTCCTCCCGCTTCACCTGATAGAAAAGGTACGCCTCGCAGCAGTATTTGATATAGTTCAGAATTGTTTCCGGGGCGACGGTGCGCTGCTCGTTTTTCAGGAACTTTGCAAGAGAGGTCGCCGAGAAGGTCGTTCCCACATTGGCGATCACATAGGCAATGATCCGTTCCAGCAAATCTACATCCCGGATTTTATTCCGCTTCACGATGTCCTTGAGCTGGACAGAGTTGAACAGATCGTGAAGATATTGCTTGGACGGCGCATCCGCATATCGGAGATTTGCGAGATAGGGCATCCCTCCGGCGAGCAAATACTTTTGGAAACACTGCTGGATGGACGCATCAGGCGCAATCGAACGGTAAAGCTCCATGAACTCCCCAAATGAGAACGGATAGATCACAAACTCCACATAGCGTCCACCTAAATAGGTCGCAAGCTCACCGGACAGCAACTTTGCATTGGAGCCGGTGATGTAGATGTCGCAATCCAGCGAGACGCGGAGAGAGTTGATGCACTTCTCCCAGCCCTTGACCTCCTGAATCTCATCGAAAAAGAGGTAGATCTTGCCGCCAATCTCCTTGGCGCGCTTGGTGATTTCATCGTGCAGCGCCTGCGCGGTTTGCAGGTGGGAATAGCTCATATCCTCAAAATTGATGGAGATAAACTGCGCCCGGCTGACGCCGGACTCCGCAAGCTCCTGCTGAATCAGCTCCAACATGACCGACTTTCCGCAGCGGCGAATACCGGTCATGACCTTGATCAACTCCGTTCCGATGAATGGGCGGATGCGGCTCATATACAGTTCGCGTTTGATCATAAAACTTGACCCTCCTTCTGTGGCTGGCCACAGTATATCACATTTACGATTGAAACTCAATGGAGAAATTGCAAAAATATAAGTTATAACTGATAAAATACAAAATTCGACAAATGATTTCAGATAAGGCTTTGCTATTCAAGCAAAGCCTTGCAAAGGTAAGATTCTACCCTTTATTGGCACACGAAATGCCGTTATCACAAGGCGGAGTGGCAAGATAGGAAGGAAAGCCAAGCGACGTACTGGCGATATTTTTCTCCATATTCGCCCCGAAATGCAGCAGAAAATGAAACAACCATCGGCATATCCGTTGAGCGGTTAGGCCGATGGTTGTGCGCTTCCCCAGAGCTTATATTCGATTTTTTGTGGGCAGTAGTAGTGAGTCTTTTCCGCGCCTGCAATCCAATTTTCATACACCATTTTTACACCATTTTGGCGTGGAACAGTATAGAATTACATGAAGTTATATAGTGGATATTTGTGCAGAAAACACGCTGAAATCAAGAATTATCGGTATTTATGGAGTGATATTGAGATATAGAATCAGGTGAATCGCCCTCGATACCTAATTTCATTTGTACTCATTCTCCTTCGATTTTCCTTGATTTTCAAGGGGTTTCAGCGTTTGGTGTCTTGGCTGTTACACCATTTTTACACCATTTCCGCATTTGGCTTTATTGGATTTTATCAGACTACACCATTTTGCTGAAATTGCTTGATGGCATAATCCAGCGATTCGGCAGTCACATGAACATACCGATCCATTGTTGTTTTGATGCTGGCATGACCCAGCAGCTTTTGCAGCACCTTCGGCTGCATCCCGCTTTCGATTGCTCTTGTAGCATAGGTATGTCGCAGGGCGTGCATACAGAATCGCCGGATTCCTGCCTCATCGCACAGTTTGTAAAGGTGGGTATCATAGGAACTGTTCTTTGCCGGTTCTCCTGTTCGCCAGTTGATAAAGACAAGATCACGCATACACAGGCTCGCAGTTTCTCCCGTGCGCCGATCCATGTATTCCGGCGTGGAGTTGAGCAGTTCAGATTCCTTTCGCTCCGAAACCTGAGAATAGAGCTGTTTCAAGATGTCGTAAGCATGGCTTGTCAGCGGGATGGTGCGATAGCTCTGCTGCGTTTTGGGAGGACCTGCGCGCCACACCTTCTGTTTATGCCGAAACTCCAGCGTCTTATTTACCGTAAGAGTTCTTGCTTTCCAGTCGATGGCGTCCCATGTCAGCCCGATCACTTCACCTGTCCGCAGCCCTGTTTCTAAAATCAAGGCATACTGCGCATAGTTGTGGGAGCGTTTGGCCGCCTCCATAAATTTCTGCTGCTCATCCGTTGTAAGACATTTGATGTCATCCACAGCACGAACAGGCTTGGTAAAGCGAACGCCGTCCATCGGATGCTTCTGGATCATGTCGTTCATCACAGTAGCCCGAAACATCGTTCCCATAGCAATATATGTCTGGCGGATCGTTGAACCGGCATACGATGCTTCCATTTGGTTGAAAACCATCTTGCAGTGCATCGGTTTGACATCTGTGAGCCGCATCTTACCAATCACGGGCTTTACATTGTACTCGTACCGCTCCCGGTAAGTTCTCTTTGTGTTCGGCGCTAAGTCTCCCACGATGTGGCTGATCCAGAACTCAAACCATTCTGTTACAGTCATATCCGGCGGAGCAAACACATCCTCATGACGGTCTGCATACTTTGCATCTTCCAGCCAGTTCCGGGCTTCCGGAAGTGAGGAAAAGCACTTGATCTGACGCTTTCCTTCACTGCTTACAAATCTTGCGCTATATAAACCGTCCTTTCTCTGGCAGATACCCTTGCCGCATTCTTTGCCTCGTAAACTTTTACCCATTCGGAAACTCCCTTCCCACTATGAAAAGAAGCCCCTATGCATTTTATAATTGTAGCACAAGGATTTTCTTTTCTCAATAGTGAACTTACCTTCAAATTGCCATTGTACGGCTGATGTACTGTTCAAACTCCCGACGCTTGACCAGCTTTTTCGTCCCAACGAACAAGACAAAGGGGCAGTTGGGCGAGCGGAGCATACTGTCGATCTTGTTGATACCGATATTGCTGTATTCTGCCGCTTCTCTGGCGGTCAGCGTCATTTTAAGGTGGATGAGGACGGTGCCGATGCAATTCTCCATGTAAAAGCTCCTTTCTTTGGTTTATCAGCCGAGCAGACGAGCCGCCGTTTTCAGATTGTCGGCAGCGGTGCTTTTGCGGAAGCTGTCTCCATCGAACATGATCGGGACGCAGACCTCCAAGATGCGGTCATAAATTCGGCGGTCATCCAGACTGGCAGCCTTTTGCATCGTGACGATTGGGATATTCGTGGTGATGATCATAGGCTTGCCAGTCAGCCGCCTGCGGTTGATGACATCAAAAACGCGCTCTTTGCCGAAGCTTGTATTTCGTTCCGCGCCCAGATCGTCCAGTATCAGCAGTTCCGGACGCATGAGAGATGTCATGTAGCTGTCATGGTCTGTGCCGAAATTACCCTGCATACGGTTGACCACATCGGACATTCCCACAAAGAGGACAGACTCCAGACGGTCAATCAGAGCGTTGGCAATGCATCCAGCGGCATAGGATTTTCCTGTGCCAACATTCCCGAACAGGAGCAGCCCGATTCCCGCTTTTTTGAACTCGTCCCAGTTCTGCGCGTAGCCCCTCGCCTTTGCAAGCTGGGGCGTTGTAACTGCGGCTGACTCAAACCGCCAGAGTGCGGCGGGCATATCGCGGAACGCCTCGCTGCGGAGCATCGCCATATAGGACATTCGCTCATATATCTGATTTCATTCCTGAATTCTTCAAGCACGGGGCTTTTATCCCCAACATACCAATAACCGCCGCCGCGTAGCACTTCGGTCTGCATGCGGATAAGCCTTGCATGGGTTGACTTTGCACATACCTTCTGGCATGTGGGCTGTGTGCGGAAGCAGAGCTACAACGCATTTTCTGAGCGTTACCAAAAATGGTGCAAGCGCCATGGCTATTTCTTCAAACAAAGCAATGCCGAGGAAGTGTATGCCCTTGCGAAAAACGCTGTTGTTCTGGTTCCTAAATCCGGGGTAACGAAAGTCCTCGTATCTTTTTATTTCCTTGTCCAAGATGTATTGCAGTCCTACAGGACGGGCGCGCCGCCCCGGGCGATTTGCCTTGTTTTTGCGCCGTAAACATGCTACAATGGACACATTCCCACGACAAACACATCAAATTAAGGAGTTGGATATATGAAAAAAGAGCTGCAGGATATTCTCAGCCGCGTCGACCACACGCTGCTGAGCCAGACCGCCACCTGGGCGGAGATCAGGACCATCTGCGACGACGGCGTGAAGTACGGTTGCGCAAGCGTCTGCATCCCGGCGAGCTACGTCCGCCGCGCGGCGGAGTACGTCGACGGCAAAATCGCCGTCTGCACGGTCATCGGCTTCCCGAACGGCTACGACACCACGGCGGCCAAGTGCTTCGAGGCGGCGGACGCCGTGAAAAACGGCGCGTCCGAGATCGATATGGTCATCAATATCGGCTGGGTCAAGGACGGCCTGTATGACGACGTCCTCGCCGAGATCAGAGCCGTGAAGGAGGCCTGCGCCGGGAAGCTCCTCAAGGTCATCATCGAGACGTGTATGCTCACCGATGCAGAGAAGATCGAACTGTGCCGCGTGGTGTCTGAGTCCGGCGCGGACTATATCAAGACCTCCACCGGCTTCGGCGGGGGCGGCGCCACGCGCGAGGATGTCGCCCTGTTCAAGGCGCACGTCGCCCCGCATGTGAAGATCAAGGCCGCCGG
>ERZ791808.1662-NODE-1662-length-15744-cov-3.710944_pt1 | contig 15744 bp, 9 predicted proteins | sample MGYA00510305_ERZ791808 | MGnify/ENA primary metagenome ERZ791808 (study PRJEB30046, sample SAMN00792024) | human gut metagenome | study: EMG produced TPA metagenomics assembly of the A metagenome-wide association study of gut microbiota in type 2... | reverse complement strand
AACCTATAACAGGATTTTTTTAATACACAGTCAACCAAAATCAGGACGAGACATGTGATAGAGAGTGACACAGGAGTGATGGATGAAAAGGGCATCTATCACACTCAATACATGTTGATATACAAAGGATGCAAGAAAAAAAGTGATAGAGTGACAGTAAATACGCGAAAATCTATTTACGGCGTTCTACGATGTAATCGGCAAGCAGCAGCAAACCTTCGCGTGCTTCCGATTCAGGAAGTGTCATCAAAACCTCGACCACTTTGTCATGATATACCTGCATACGCTGTTCAGCATATTCGATTCCCCCGTTCGCTTTCGCAAAATCAATCAGCAAATCTATATTCTCTGTGGTAAAGTCTTTTTCATTTATGATATGAAGGCAATGTTCTGCCTCTTCTCTCCTACCCGTCTGCAACGCGTGCAGCAAGGGGAGCGTGACCTTTCCCTCCCGGATATCGTTGCCGGTCGGTTTGCCGATATTCGCCTCTTTGAAGTAGTCGAAGATATCATCTTTGATCTGGAAACAGTAACCTAAGTATTCGCCGAACTCACGGCATTTTTCCACCATTTCACCGGATGCCCCGGCAGAGATGGAACCGATCTCGGCACAAGCGGAAAGCAGCATGGCCGTCTTTTTCCGTATCACCTGCATATAGCAGGATTCGTCGATGATGCTTTCTTCGGCCGTTTCCAACTGCTTGATCTCCCCTTCCGAAAGATCGCGTCCGAGATTGGAAACAATACCTATGATTTGCAGATTACCTGTCTGGATAGAACGGATCAACGCGGTGGAAAGGACATAATCGCCCACTAAGACAGAAATGCGGTTATCGAATATGGCATTCAAGGAAGGAACCCCGCGACGCTGTTTTGTCTCGTCGATCACATCATCATGAATCAGTGTGGCAGTATGAAGCAGTTCCAACAGAACAGCCGAATTGATCGTATTATCCGTTACCTGCCCACATGCTTTAGCCGTCAAAAGTACTAATAAGGGGCGGACATGTTTTCCGCTCGCATTCAGTATCTGGTCAATAGCTGATTGCAAACGATTCGTTTCGCTTCGCAGCGAAGCAGCAAACTCATCATTAAAACGTTTAAACTCTACGGCAACCGGTTGTTCTATTTTACTTCTATCCTTCATAATTGATCCTAAGATGCGCAAAAGTAACAAAAAGTATCGAGTAAGCGAGTTTTTTCGTACATTTACCGACAATTGTCACACTAAAACGTGTTAAAAGAGATGAAGTTATTCCTCATAGATGCATATGCATTGATTTATCGGTCTTACTACGCTTTTATCAAGAACCCGCGTATCAACTCCAAAGGCATGAACACTTCGGCCATCTTCGGTTTTATCAACAGCCTGGAAGATGTCCTGAAACGTGAAAACCCGACCCATATTGCGGTAGGCTTCGACCCGAAAGGTCCGACTTTCCGCCACGAAGCCTACGAACAGTACAAGGCGCAACGGCAAGAGACGCCGGAAGATATCCGCAAGTCGGTCCCTTTCATCAAAGACATCATAGAAGCCTACAATATCCCGATACTGGAAGTTCCGCGCTATGAGGCCGACGATGTTATCGGCACGGTTGCCAAGCAAGCCGAAAAAGAAGGTTTCGAAGTATATATGATGACACCTGACAAAGACTACGGCCAGCTGGTATCCGAACATATATTCATGTACCGCCCCCGCTTCGGCGGTGACTACGAGATTATGGGCGTACCCGAAGTACTGGACAAATACGGCCTGACATCCGTCGACCAGGTGATCGACCTTTTAGGACTGATGGGCGACAGTTCCGACAACATCCCCGGATGTCCGGGTGTCGGTGAAAAGACCGCCCAGAAATTATTGGCCGAATTCGGAACGATCGAAAATCTTTTGGAGAATACCGACAAGCTGAAAGGCTCCCTTCAAAAGAAGGTCATGGAGAACATGGAGCAGATCCGCTTCTCCAAATTCCTGGCAACAATCAAGACGGATGTACCGATCCGGTTCGATGCTGCCAAATGCATCCGTGAAAAGATGAATGAGGAACGTCTCGTAGAGATTTACACTGAATTAGAATTCAGAACATTTATTAACAGAATGAGCGGAGAGCCGGAAAAAGTCAAAACGGAGTCCAAAACAGCACCGGCGCCAGCAAAAGCCGATACAAGAAAAAAAGCAGCTCCGGCAGGCCCGATTCAAGGCTCGCTCTTTGAAGAATTTGCGACCGAACCTACAGCTGTTCCCAAATATTCGACTCTCGCGAACTTAAAGTCTACTCCTCACACCTATTATCTTGTTGATACAGAGGAAAAAAGAATAGAATTAGGGCGGTTTTTGAACGAACAGGATTTTTTTGCTTTTGACACGGAAACAGATGGTATAGATCCATTGAAGGCCGGATTGGTCGGAATGTCGTTCGCCGTGAAGGAAAACGAGGCTTGGTACGTCCCTGTTCCGGCAGCCCGCGAAGAAGCCGACAAAATTCTTGCCCACTTCTCCCCCGCCCTGCAGAATCCGAAATCTCTCAAGATCGGACAAAATATAAAATTCGACATCCTTGTCGTCCGCAAATATGGAATCCGGATAGCCGGCCCTCTATTCGACACGATGATCGCCCACTACCTTCTGAATCCCGAACTGCGTCACGGTATGGACTACCTCGCCGAAACATACCTTAAATATAAAACAGTACGGATCGAGGAACTGATCGGCCCGAGAGGAAGGAAACAACTTACCATGCGTGACGTCCCGGTTGCCCAAGTAGCCGAATATGCCGCCGAGGACGCGGACATCACGCTCAAGCTGAAAAACTATTTTACCCCCTGTCTGGAAAAAGAAGGACTCGAATCGCTTTTTTATGACATCGAGATGCCTTTAATATATGTATTGGCTGAAATGGAATATACGGGAGTGACGCTTGACACCGTCGCCTTGAAACAATCGTCCGAGGAACTGACGACCGCACTCAAGAAGTTGGAGAAAGAGATCTACGAACTGGCAGGAATGAAGTTCAACATCAATTCTGCCCGCCAGGTCGGCGAAGTCCTTTTCGATCACCTCAAGATAGAAGAGAAAGCGAGGAAGACAAAGACAGGCAGCTATAGCACGAGTGAAGAAATACTGGAAAAAATGCGTTCCAAACATCCCGTTGTGGGAAAGCTGCTCGAATATCGAGGGCTGAAGAAGCTGCTCAGCACCTATATCGACGCCCTGCCCGAACTGATCAACCCGGAAACCGGCAAGATCCATACATCCTACAACCAGGCAGTCACCTCGACCGGCCGCCTCAGTTCCACCAATCCGAACTTGCAAAACATTCCGGTACGCGATGAGTTGGGACGTGAAATCCGGAAAGCCTTTACAGCCGAAAACGAAGACTGTATTTTCTTCTCCGCCGACTATTCGCAGATCGAACTTCGCATCATGGCCCATCTGAGCCAGGATGCCCACATGATAGAAGCCTTCCGCAGCGGAGCCGACATTCATGCCGCCACAGCCGCCAAGATATACGGTATTCCGGTTGAAGAAGTCACTTCCGATATGCGTCGGAAAGCGAAAACGGCCAATTTCGGCATTATCTACGGAATCTCTGTTTTCGGGTTGGCCGAACGGCTGAGCATCCCACGCGCAGAGTCAAAAGAGTTGATCGAAGGATACTTCAAAACCTATCCGGACATCCGTGCATACATGGACGAAAGCATCGAGGTGGCGAAAGAAAAAGGATATGTAGAGACGATCTACAAGCGCAAACGTTTCCTGCCGGATATCAACTCCCATAACGCGATCGTACGGGGATATGCCGAACGAAACGCGATCAACGCTCCGATCCAGGGCAGTGCAGCCGACATCATCAAAGTTGCCATGGTTCGCATCTTCAACCGTTTCGAAACCGAAGGTCTGAAGAGCAAGATGATCCTGCAGGTACACGATGAATTGAACTTCAACGTCTACAAAGACGAATTGGAAAAAGTGAAACAAATCGTGTTGGATGAAATGGAAAATGCAATCAAACTGCAAGTTCCCTTGATCGCCGACTGCGGTGAAGGGGTAAACTGGCTGGAAGCGCATTAACAAAAACACATAAAGTTTATAAATCACAGCATTTATACACTATCTTTGTCGTGAAATTTATTGCAAGGAGTTGCAATATCACATAGTAAAACAGAAGCGTTATCATATTGTCCTTAAGCAAGAAAATCGCCAATTTTTCATCCAGCAAGGACAGTAGACAACAATTGCCTCACGTTTTTTGTATATATATACATAATATATAAACATCAAGCGTGGGCTGTTGTCTATCTGCTGGATAGGTGTTTGGCGATACCTCTTGCTTGGATAGATGGCAGTTCCCACGCTTTTATTATATTTTCCGTCTTAGGGGGACAGATGGAGCAATTGGAAAATTATGTATTTCATATTCCCTGACAATCTTCCGGCATCCGTACAAAAAGCAGCGTTCGAATTCACATCCGGACAGTTCCCCTTGTATCGTTACATAACACCGGATACAGAGATACTGAATCGGGGTATTTCAATCGCTATCCCGGATGAAGCCAGCCACATCCGTTCCATCCGCCTCACGACATCACTGAGCCATTTCACTTACTATTACCCCGAAAAAGGATATAAGATCGCGCAAGGTATCCATCTTCCCCCTTTCCGGGTTCCGGCAGTCGGAGATCTCTATGCAAACGGCGTGATCATACAGGCTGGAGCAGATTCTCCCGGTCAGCATATAGAACCCGATATAGCCCCTTATAAAGGTTCGGTAATGGAGATACGGGAACAGACACTCGATTATTTCGATGCCTTGATCTATTGCGAGTCCATTTCCGAAGGGACCTTAGACAACTGGCATCTGCCGGATATGCTCAATCTGGTATTACTGCACACCAGGCAACGGGAATTCAACATGTTCCTCGCCAAGTATCAAGGAACTTTTTTATACGACGAGGAATACTGGTGCAAAGACAACAGCGTGATCGATCTGGGAGTAGCATTCAATATGGCAAACAGCCGCCTCGCTATATGCCCCAAAAAAGAAAAGCGGCAGGTTCGGGCCATACTGGATTATTAAAAGACTCAAATTCCTCTCCCGCTTATTCGCCCAAACAATATTTTCTATATCCGGTTCGCCTGTATCCGGCAACATAAATACAAAAGATTGTATATCTTTGCAGTCTGGAAACAAAGTTTGAATAAATCATAACAACAAAATAGAATGGCATTACAATGTGGCATCGTAGGACTTCCCAACGTAGGAAAGTCTACTCTTTTCAATTGCTTATCGAATGCAAAAGCACAGTCTGCTAACTTCCCGTTCTGTACGATCGAACCGAATGTCGGCGTGATCACCGTACCGGACGAACGTTTGAACAAACTGGCAGAAATCGAACATCCCCAGCGTGTTATCCCTACTACGGTGGAAATCGTAGACATCGCCGGCCTTGTAAAAGGCGCCAGCAAAGGAGAAGGGCTGGGAAACAAATTCCTTGCCAATATTCGCGAAACAGATGCAATCCTGCATGTACTGCGTTGCTTCGATGACGACAATATTGTTCATGTGGACGGCCGTGTCGATCCGGTTCGCGACAAGGAAATCATTGACACCGAATTGCAGATCAAAGACCTGGAAACCATTGACAGCCGTATTGCCAAAGTGCAGAAACAGGCTCAGACAGGCGGTGACAAGCAGGCTAAAATCGCTTATGAAGTACTTTGCAAATATAAGGAAGCACTGGAACAGGGTAAAAGTGCCCGCACCGTTTCTTTCGAGACGAAAGACGAGCAGAAGATCGCACACGATCTATTCCTGTTGACCGACAAACCGGTAATGTATGTCTGTAACGTAGATGAAGCAAGCGCAGTCAACGGTAATAAATATGTGGATGCTGTCCGCGAAGCCGTAAAAGACGAAGGAGCTGAAATATTGGTCGTAGCGGCCAAGATCGAAAGCGAGATTGCCGAATTCGACACCTACGAAGAACGCCAGATGTTCTTACAGGAGATCGGTTTGGAAGAATCCGGCGTTGCCCGTCTGATCAAGTCCGCTTACAAACTCCTGAACCTGCAAACATTCCTGACCGCCGGTCCCGACGAATGTCGTGCCTGGACTTTCCATAAAGGATGGAAAGCCCCGCAATGTGCCGGTGTGATCCATACCGACTTCGAAAAAGGCTTTATCCGCGCCGAAGTCATCAAATATGAGGATTATATTTCCTACGGTTCGGAATCTGCTGTAAAAGAAGCCGGAAAGATGAGTGTCGAGGGAAAAGAATATATCGTTCAGGACGGCGATATCATGCATTTCCGCTTTAATGTGTAATTACCTAAAACAAAATACATTATGATTGATAAAACCAGTACAGCATTAATAGTGGCCTTGATAAGTATCTTAGGGCTTACCAGCTGCATACGATACAACGTTGCAGAACCATTAGACCGTTTCAGCAGTCCCGAAATGGGAACTGCCGACGGTAATGAAATAACCGTGACAGCCGGATCGACCTGGTTTGCTGAAGGAGAATATGAGAACTTTATACTTACCGGGCAAGCTCTCACCGGGGAAAATGCGGAAGCGGCCTTGTTGTTCCATCATACCGACTGGAAATCAGGCTATGAGGTAGCATTCCGGAACGGAGCCATCGACGGCACACGTAAAAGCGGCAGCCTCACATCCGTGCGTAACCTCTACCGTTCATTAGCTGAAGACGGGAAGTGGTTCGACTTTGAAATTGCTGTACGCGGGCATAACATAATGATTGCCATAAACGATACGGTAGTAGTATGCTATACCGAACCCGAACACCCCTATCGTACAAAAGAGTATGCCGGGCGCTTGCTCAGCCGCGGTTCTATTGCACTAAAAGGTATGAGCGGTGATGTAACCTTTCGTAACCTCAACATGACCCGCTTGGAAAAAGACGCGGTCAATGAGGCAGACACAATGCCACGGATAGACGAACAGAACGATGCTGTGATCCGTTTCCAGCAGCAAAACTTCCCCGTGATAGATTACCACGTGCATTTGAAAGGCGGCCTGACGAAGGAGATGGCGCACGCCATGTCAATGAACTACGGTATCAACTACGGTGTGGCTCCCAATGCCGGTGAGGGTGGCGTAGGCCGTATGCTTGCCGATGACAAGGAAGTGTACGAATACTACAACGAAGTAAAAGACATGCCATTCCTGCGCGGTGTGCAAGGTGAAGGCCGTAAGTGGACAGCCACCTTCTCTCAGAAGGCTTTAGGCGTATTCGATTATCTCTTTACCGACGGAATGACCATTGTGGACCATAAAGGACGTCTGTCAAGGATATACCGCCCCGAAGAGGTACACTACGACGGTGTTACCAAAGAACAATATATGGATCACTTGGTGGACCAGACCGTCAAGATCCTTACCAATGAGCCGGCCGACATCTATGCCAATCCTACCTTCCTGCCGGAAGAGTTGAATGCAGAGTATGCCAAATACTGGACCGATGAGCGTATCGACCGCGTCCTGGATGTATTGAAAAAACATAACATTGCACTCGAAATCAACGCACGCTACAAAATTCCAAGCTTCGACATCATCCGCAAAGCGAAAGAGCGTGGAATCAAGTTCACCTTTGGGACGAACAATGTCGATGCCGATTTCGGCAAACTGGAATATTGCCTGCAAGCCGTCGACGAATGCGGTCTGACAGCAGAAGATCTCTGGTTTCCGACTATGAGCGTACGCGGTACTCGCGAAGTGGTGCTGTATAATAAGTGGTAAAATCTTCTCTTTACAAATAATTTTCATTTTCAGGTGCGCTGTCTATACTTAATCAACAGCACACCTGTTGTTTTATAGATACTCCTATCACATTCTATGGAATATTAGAAAGTGACCAAACTTATCCTCTACAGCAAAGCTGGCCATCTCCTGCTGGACGAACCGTTCAACGCCTCTCCTATTGCTGCAGAAGAAATACGTATGCACATCACCGAAAGCGCCCGGACAAGAGGCATTATCTTGATAGACCACAATTTCAGGGTAGTGCACAAAATAGTAAACCACACCCTGCTTCTGGATCAATGCTACCTAAAGAAAACCAAGGAAAAGAAAAAATTAATCCCTTACGGTCATTATCGTCCCGGCTAATTTTAGTATCTTTCAGCGCATATTAATTCTCAATCATTATGAAAACCTGTTGTATGATTCTCTTAGCGGCTTTCACGTCGCTCGCATCCGCCCAACAAAACGACGTAACCAGCATATTGGAAGTACTGGACGTAACAAACGGCAGGCGCACCGTAGTCAAAGAATTCCCCTACCGTGTCGAAGCTCCAAACTGGACACCCGACGGCCAGTGGCTCGTGTATAATAGCGGGGGAAAACTGTACAAACTCTCCCCCGATTCGCCCGGCGAACCTGAAATGATAAACACTGGCTTTGCCACCCGATGCAACAACGACCATGTCATAGCTGCCGACGGCAAGCAGATAGCTATCAGCCACGGGACGAAAGAAGACGGCAAATCACGCATCTATACCCTCCCGATGCAAGGAGGGACACCTCGCTTGATCACCCCGATTGCTCCTAGCTACCTACACGGATGGAGCCCGGATGGACGGCAACTTGCCTATTGTGCCGACCGGAAAGGCAATTATGACATTTACATTATTCCAGTTGAAGGAGGAGAAGAAAGACAGCTGACGACAGCAGAAGGATTGGACGATGGTCCCGAATATTCCCCTTGCGGAGAATATATCTGGTTCAATTCCGTACGCACGGGTTTGATGCAAGTATGGAGAATGAAGAAAGACGGCTCCGAACAAACCCAGATGACGTTTGACGAAACCCGCAATTCCTGGTTTCCTCATGTCTCGCCTGACGGTAAATCCGTTATCTTTATCACTTATTATAAAGGAGATCTGGAACCGGGGCAGCATCTTCCCAATAAGAACGTTGAACTTAGGATTATGCCAGCCACAGGAGGAAAGCCAAAAACATTAGTCAAGTTATTCGGAGGACAGGGCACAATCAATGTCAATTCCTGGGCTCCGGATAGTAGGCGCGTCGCATTCGTCAGTTACCGCCTCTCCTCTCCTTCATCCAAATAAGCATTCTTGGCGGTGTCAAAACTATTCTACCCCCACGCTTAACGCACCGCCAAGCTTTTACATTATATAGAAAAACATCATTTCTAATAAAAAAAGGAATGCCGTACCGACATTCCCTACCAAACACACATTTACCTCTTATTTCATACCATATTTCTGCATTCCATATTCACCTAATATTTCAAGGCATCTGAGGCACTTTCTAAAAAACTTCTTCATAGCTTCTCTCTTTTTGTTTAAAACGACTCATGCAAAACACACCCGCATTAGTATTGCATAATTATGTTTTACAACACAAAAATAGAGGTAAAACAGATACGTTATTCACCTCAAAATGTCTATTTAACATCATTTGTACAAACAGCCGAACAATAAAAAAGCACCTTAGCCTATGATATATTTCGCATGTGGCAACTTACTCACCAGATAAGTAAATGACCATGAACAAATAAAGGTAAGAATGGTCGAAACAGGAACCAAGGCCGGAATAGGTGTTCCAATCCACTGCGCGAACATATAGGAAGGGCCGACAAAGAAATAATGCACGCAATACAAGCCAAAACCACATTTGGTCAGATTGGCAAGGGCACGGCAAATAACCGGCGAAGTAATCCGTACTTTCCGTACCAACAAGAAAATGGCTGCCGTCATCAACAATGCGTTAGGCGAACAATAAGTAAAGAACAACTCCATCCCCTCCTCGCTCACGTTCGGATCGGATGTCATATAGCGAAAACCGACTAATGTAATAAAATAGCCAACTAAAAACAGCGGAACCGTCACCGAGAAAGTCTTGCCAAGCGACCAATCCGTTCTTTTCCCTAAATAATGTCCTAACAGCAAATAGCCGTTGAAACCGGCAAAATAATAAAATAGACCGAATGAATTCCATGAGCAGGTTCCGAACTGGTAATGCGAAACAAACTCCGTCAGATAAGGGATAAACAACGAAATAAACCAAAACGCCAGAAACATACGCTTCGCCTTATCCGACGCCTTTTCCACCCATGCGGAAAAGACCGGCATATACAGATAAAGTCCTATCAGCACATAGATATACCACATTGGCGTCGCATAGACCGTAAAGGTTACAGGGATCAAAGCGATCGTCTTCAACGCCTCTACAAACGAGGCCGAAGGGTTCGGTTCCCAAGGGAAAAAGTCCGTCACCAGTTCCGGGCTGCCTCCTATCCACTGGATGAACCAGGGCGCCAGATCAAACAAAACAGACCAGATCAGAAATGGAAACAACACACGTGGAATGCGTTTCTTATAAAAGGCAGAAGCCTCTTGCCTGACCGGCAACAAAAGAAATCCGGTCATCATCACAAAAAGCGGCACACTGGCACGCAGCATGGAGCCATAAACAGAACCCCAGAAATTGAACTCCGGATTGGCACGCGATTCAGGCGAAGCGTTAAACGGATCAGTGCAATGGATGGCAATCACCATCAAGATGGCGACAAGACGAAGAACATCCAGCCAGACAATATGCGGTCTGGCAGTAGTAGTTTGAACAGTGTCCATGATAGAATAAAGATCGTTATGTATTTATTTGTTATTCTTATACTCCGACGGGATCATGCCCGTACACTTCTGGAAAGCCCGCCGGAACGTACTGATCGAATGGAATCCGGAACGTTCGGCAATCTCCTGTATACTGGCATTCGGCTCGGCATCCATCAAGCGCTTGCTTTCCTCGATCCGGAACTGGTTGACATAATCGGAGAACGATTGTCCCAACTCCCGGTTAAACAATTGGGAAAGATAAGAACGGCTGATAGGGAAGATCCGTTGCAAATCCGTCAGACGTAAATCTTCGCGAAGATACGGTTTTTCTCTTTCAAACCATGCACTTACTTCCTCTGCATAGCGTTTACTGAGAACCCTGTGTTCATCATCGTCATTGTCGTCCTCTTGATACGGAAGATCCCATCCGCTTTTAAAAGAATGCTCCAAAACAACTACCTTCAGAAATAGCGCCTTATAAAAGAAATAATACCAAACGAACAACAGGACTGTTTTGTCGATCACATACATCAATGGTGTATTGGTCAGCAATAAGACAAGATAGAAACCATACAGAACAATCAAAATTATCATGGTTTTCCTTAACCATTCCAAATCATATTCTTCCGGATCGGAAACATTCTCTGCTAAAAAAACATTGAAGTCTTTACTGTACCTTGCTATCAGATAAACGGGCAGAATCATATAAAACAAAGTCAGCAGAAAGACTGTCATACGAAGCAAAACATCCATATTCAAGTATTCGAAAACCTCCCTTATTGAATAGTAGGTATGAATTTCACCTCCCGACAAACGATAAGTCAGGTAAGCCAGTCCACCAAAAACAACCGGACTGATAAATAAGAAAAAACGTTTGCAGGTAAGAAACCCGGGCCGTAAGACCTCAATCACATAACAAGCAAGCGTTGCCGTTACCAAAGCACCCATAATCAATATATCCGGATGGAAAGCCTCTTTCGGTTTATGCAGGTAAAGATTCACAGACAACCTTATGGCAGCCAGAAAAGCCCACAAAAACATACCCCACCCTAATATCCTTTTCGCCCGGTTATCACCGGCCCGGAGCAATAGGGTAGCTCCACCGAAGATACAGAATCCGATGATCTGTAAGCTTAATAAAAACAGAATTTTGTCCAACATAATATATCCCTCGTATCAAGTAAACAAATTGAAGCATTAAATAGTTGATCTGAACCATTAGTAGACAATTTGATGCCTGTAGATAATTTGCACCTCGTGGTTTTATACGATTTCATCGTGGTTTTATACCGAATGCACCCTCTACCTCTCCAAACTGACTGATCTTTGTACCTGCAATCACTTCACAAAAATAATACAAAGAATGAATAAATTACTACTATTTATGATGACGGCAGTTAGTATTTTTAGTTGCACAAACGACTACGACCCGGGACTCATTGAAAATTTAGGCATGAAAGAGCAACCTTTAAGAATAATAACAAAGGTGCTGACAACAAAGTCTCCTAATTTTATGCAAGAATTTACAAGAGGATCGGTCATCGGGTTGCATGTCGTCTCGGAAAGTACCGGCAACATCTACGATAGTAATCCGGATTACAAAAACGTGCGGGCTGAAGCCTTTCTGGTAAACAACAAGCTGAACTGGCGCCAGTCACCCGATATTTATCTGAACGAGGAACCAGTCACCGTTTATGCCTATTACCCGTATCAGTCGCAGGTTAATTTCGACCCGGAGAATATCCCGGTCCGTATATCGCCGGACGCTTCCCTGACGAAAGATTACATGTACGGGATACAGGCCAGCGGGCAACGAGCGGTCAACCAGATTTCCCCAGTCGCGTTGCTTAACATGAATCATACGCTTTCGCTCCTGAGCTTCCAACTGCGAATGACACCGGAAGCAGAAGGCTGCTTCCTACTCCATGCGATACAGATCGGAAACAAAGCCGGCGGTACAGCTCTTTGCTTCAGGGGTAAGATGAACATTAAAACCGGAAATATCGGCGGATGTGCCGGGACAAATGCCTCTACCCGACTGAAACTGAATACTCCGCGCATGTTGAAAAAGATACCGGACGAGCCGCAACAACTAATGGTAATCCCCACATCGCGTATCAGAACAGACGGAGATGTGGAAGTGCTCTTCACCATCAACGAAACGACATTCAAATATAAAATTCCCGCCAATACGAAGTGGGAAAAAGGAAAAAGATATATCTACAACCTTCTTTTCAACGGTAAAGACATCACACTCGAAAATGTAAGTACCAGCGAATGGCTTCCTGTTGAAGGGAATATGGAAAATACTATTCTGTAATGTAAGTTTTATTTTATGTTCGGTTATGTCAGGTGTAACAGCCGAATATCGCCACTCAAAAGACATATGAAAGCGCCCCGCCCATTTTATCCCTTCTCAACTTATCGCCAACAACACACCTCTATTCAAATTTAACCAGGACGGGGCCGCTTTTCATCTCACTTCTCATTTACAAAAATATTTATGCATGATGAACTTGTAACTGAATGTATCATATCCCATGCACTCGTCAAGCTACGGAACCCCCAATATGTAACTGTTTGAGCACTCACATCTCCTGATACTAGTCTCTTAAATAAACAAGGGCAGTCCATACATTGTGAACTACCCTTGTTTCATTCTATAATCAATAATATTTTCAGGAAAATAATAATTTATCTCTCACTCCGGTCTCTGCCCTTAACGCTCACCAGCTTAGGCCGGAGCAAGCCTGACGGTTAGATCTTGCCTGACGTTCCGGAAGAAGATATGCCGGTTACAGTGTTGCGATCCGATGTTTTAGAAGCGGAAGCCGTTGTTTCAGAAGCTATACTTGTAGCAGTCGCAGCAGTTCCTTCTACCTGTTTGTCGACTTCCCAATGGAACGGTTCAAAGGCAGTATTCGGGTCCACCCAAGACGGTTTTTTGGCAGCATAGATAATGAACGGAGCGGCTACCACCACGATAGCGCCGATAATCAGCACGGCAAACCAAACGGTATTGTTACCTGTAGAAATTTGACTGGGCGGAATAAAACTCAGTACGAAGGCAAGCAATGAACCGCAAAAACCAAGGCCGCCGATAAACCACATCAGACCGTTGCCACTCTTACCGATACGGAACGGACGACCGGCTTTCTTCATCCGATAACGCAATGCGATTGCACCAGAGAACATCAGCATATACATAATCAGGTAAAGGATAACTGTCAACTGTGACAAAATCTGATAGAAACTTTGTACGGAAGGCATAACCACGAACAACAAGCTCAGGAATGTAACAGCCAAGCCCTGAACCAGCAGGATATTTTTCTGCACACCCAACTTATTTGTTTTCTGGAAGAACGGAGGCAGATAACCGGCTTTGCCAACGGCAAAGATACCTTTTGACGGACCGGCCACCCATGTCAATACGCCTGCCAACACGCCGAAAGCCAATGCAACTGCGATAACCGGCGACAGCCAAGAAGCATGAATAAACTTGAAATAGTTGTCAAAACCGACCAACAAACTCTGAGTCAAGTTAATGTCCTTCTGCGGGATAATGATACCTAATGCAAATGTTCCCAACACGAAGATCAACACCGTGATCAGCGCACCGATAAACACGGCCTTCGGATAATTGACGGAAGGGTTTTCGACATCTTTCACATGAATACCGCCCATTTCCATACCGGCATAAAAAAGGAAGATACTGGAAGCAAGCACCAGGTTATCGAACTTCGTAAAGTCGGGGAAGAAATTGCTGTGGAAGTCCATGTTGGAATGACCGCCGGAAGCCAGGTACACGATACCTAAGATAATCAACAAGGCAGCAGGGATGATCGTACCGACGATGCCACCCACTTTAGCCACTTTACCTACCCAGCTCAGACCTTTCAAAGAGATAAACGTAGCGAGCCAGTAAATAATCAATACGACAACCAGCGTATACATTTTGTTTGAAGCCAGCGTCATATCGTGCGCATCGTTCATCCCGATAAAGGCGATGGATACAGCACCGAAAGTCAATACGGTCGGATACCAGATCGTACTCTCGATCCATTGTACCCAGATAGCCAGGAAACCCCATTTCTTTCCATAGGCCTCTCCTACCCATCGGAATACCCCGCCCTGTTTATCCTGGAACATGGCAGCCAACTCAGCTGCCACCAACGAGGTAGGAATTAAGAACACGATTGCTGCAAACAGATAATAAAAGGCTGAACTCAGTCCATACACAGCCTCAGCAGGCAACCCGCGGAGCGAGACGACTGCCGTGACATTCATAATCGCAAGAGTAAATACTCCAAGTTTTACTGCTTTTCCAATATTTGCCATGAATTTTACTATTAAAATGTGAATTTTGTTTTGTTTAGTTTTGCTTGTATTGACAGTATAACAACTCGTTTTTGTGTTAGTTTGTCAACAGGATGTCAAACTTGGTTAATTAACAGACAAGTGTTAAAAACAAAAAGTGTCATTTTGCTGTTTCATCGGATAAAATGTAAATGATGATTTACAAAATAAATACCAAATATTAAAAGACAATGAGAACTGCATTCAATGACTTTTTTTATGAAAAGCGAGGCATTTACGGAGTGCTTCATGTGATGATATTGCTACTCTCGCTTTTCCTGATTGTGGATATTTCGATCGACACGTTCAACAACATACCGTTCATCTCTCAGACTTCGTATCTGAAAACGCAGTTCTGGATCTGCATGTTCTTCATCGCCGATTTCATATTGGAGTTTTTCCTGTCAAAAGATAAAATTCATTATTTGCAAACCCATTTCCTCTTCCTGCTGGTTTCGATCCCTTATCTTAATATTATCAATTACTACGATTTCACCTTCTCGGCCGAAGTGACCTATTTCCTACGTTTCATCCCACTCGTACGCAGCGGATGGGCACTGGCGATCGTCGTCGGCTGGCTAACTTCGAACCGGGCCTCCGGACTCTTCGTCTCCTACCTGACGATGTTGCTGGCAATGGTCTATTTCTCCAGCCTGATCTTTTTCGTGATCGAACAGAAGGTGAACCCTGAAGTAAAGGATTACAACGACGCCCTCTGGTGGGCTTTCATGGACGTGACGACTGTCGGTTCGAATATATATGCCGTCACCCCGACAGGAAGGATATTA
>ERZ791808.1648-NODE-1648-length-15873-cov-3.212732_pt1 | contig 15873 bp, 10 predicted proteins | sample MGYA00510305_ERZ791808 | MGnify/ENA primary metagenome ERZ791808 (study PRJEB30046, sample SAMN00792024) | human gut metagenome | study: EMG produced TPA metagenomics assembly of the A metagenome-wide association study of gut microbiota in type 2... | reverse complement strand
TGAAGGTGTTGATGCGGACCACACCCAGCAGACACCGCAATCGGTGATGGAGAAGACGGAGCTTGGGATGTTTCTGGAGCTGCAGTTCAAATCCCTGACACCGGAGGTCGTGAAGACCGTCTGCGATCATGAACTCTATGAGAATGTGGCGCTGGTGACGGATGACACGATGGCAGATAAGCTTCTGACCGGACATCTCAATAAGATCATCGAGACGGCTGTGAAGGCGGGGATGCCGATGGAGAAGGCGATCTACTGCGCGACCTGGACACCGTCGCGGCGGATGCATCTGGATGACAGAGGGATGATCGCGCCGGGAAAGATCGCAGACTTTATGCTGCTTGACAGTCTGGACGGGATCGAGCCGGTGGTGGTTTATAAGAAGGGCGAGTGTGTGTACTGCAGGGCTGATGAGGTGTGCGGTGCGGCAGAAGCTGCGGCATGCAGTTTCCCTGATCCGTTCTACCACACGATCAACTGCCGTCCGGCGGAGATCTCCGACTTTGTGTTAAAGGCGGAAGATCCAGACGCGAAATGGGCGGAAGTCAATGTCATGAAGATCGGCACCTTCGGAACGGCTACCACGCCGGTGAAGCGCAGAGTCGAGGTGAAGGACGGTGTGCTTGACTGGAAGTCGGCGGGACTTACCCTTGCAGTCGTTTTCGAGCGGTACGGCAAGAATGGAAATGTCGGATATGGTCTTGTGGAAGGAGCGCTGACGAAACCGGGTGCTGTGGCCACCACGTGGTCCCACGACAGCCATAACCTGTTTGTCCTGGGAACAGATGAGAACGATATGAAACTGGCCCAGAGGCGCGTCCTGGAGCTCCAGGGGGCATATGTGGTGTTCTCTGAAGGAAGATCCCTGGCAGAGGCGAGACTTACAATCGGCGGCATCGTTTCGGATCAGCCGATCGAGGTCCTCGGACAGGAACTGAAAGAAGTCCGGGCGGCGATGGAAGGTCTCGGATATGTGAACAACAACGTGATCATGTCCATGTCCACGCTTTGTCTGCCGGTTTCACCGAAGTTAAAGCTCACGGATCACGGGCTTTTGACGGTGCCGGGGCAGGAACATGTGCCGTTGGTTGAGAAGTACGGGAAGTAGTTTTACGGCCCGCCGCCGGTTTTCTCCCCGGATAGTGGAAGAGCCGGATCAGATCGAAATTATGAAGGATGAAATTAGAACGATGAAGAAGATTATCAAAAACGGCATTGTTGTGACGATGAACGCGGCAGGTGATGTCTGGGATCATGGTTATGTAATGTTTGAGGATACGAAGATCCTGGCAGCAGGTCCGGAAGATGAGCTTGAAAAAACGCTTCAGGAGCTTACTGCGCAGGGGATCTTAAAAGCTGGCGAGACCTTCGAGGAGATCGACGCGAAGCGCGCTATCGTGATCCCAGGCCTCGTAAACACCCACTGCCATCTGGGCATGATCCCGTTCCGCGGTCTCGGGGACGACTGCAAGGACCGCCTGCGGGTGTTCCTGCTCCCGATGGAGAACCAGGCTATGGACGCGGAGATGGCCAGGCTTTCCACGAGATATGCCATCGGTGAGCTGCTGCTTTCCGGCGTGACGACAGTGCTTGATATGTACTATTTCGAGGAAGTCGTGGCGAAGGTCATGGACGAGATGGGGATCCGCGGAATCGCCGGTGAGACGGTGATGGAAAAGGATTCCTGCGACAGTAAGAACGCGGATGAGGCCATCGAGCGTGGAATTGCACTGATCGAGGCGTACAAAGATCACCCGCGCGTTTCCGGAGCGATCACGCCTCACGGAACGACGACCTGCAGCCCTGAGACCTTAAAGCGGGCCTATGAGGAGGATGTAAAGGCGGGAACCGTATTTACGCTCCATGTGGCGGAGATGGACTACGAGATGACCCAGTTAAGGGAACAGTATGGCATGACACCCATTGAGTTTATGGAGCATATCGGTGTCCTCGGACCGAATACGCTGGCGGCCCACAGCATCCGCACGACGGAACATGATGTGGAGATCCTCGCGAAGCATGGCGCGTCCGTGGCCCACTGCATCGCCTCCAACACGAAGGCCGCAAAGGGCGTAGCCCCGGTGTCACTGATGCATAAGCACGGCATGTCCGTCGGCTTCGGCACCGACGGTCCGGCGAGCGGAAATACGTTAGACCTGTTCATCCAGATGCGGATGTGTGAGAACTTCCACAAAAATGAGCTCCGTGACCGCAGCGCATTTCCGGCAAAGGAGGTGGTCTCCATGGCGACCATCGAGGGAGCAAGAGCGTTAGGACTCGGTGACATCACCGGTTCCATCGAGCCCGGAAAACAGGCGGATCTCGTCCTCGTAGAGACCGACTCCCCGAATATGTTTCCGGTATACGACCCGTATTCGGCACTTGTGTACAGCGCGATTGCATCGAATGTGAGAGATGTTTATGTTGCGGGTGAGTGCCTTGTAAAGGAAAAGAAGCTTGTCCGTGAGGACTTCGCGAAGATCAGGAATGACCTTCGGGAGAAGATGGAGCGGACAGCGTTTAAGGATATGAAGAATCTGGTGTAGAAGACAAATATCTTGACGGAAACTGTAAAAGTACATATAATTCTGAATATAGGACAAGGGGATAGCTTGAGGAAGAGTTATCTCCTTTTTTTAAAATTTAGAGAGAAAAATACACAGACAGAGGTGCCTGTCAGGCAGCTGGGAGAAAAATAATGAGGATGTTCAGGATAAAAATGACGGCGGTGAGGACAAACCCGCAGCAGATCCGGGAGGTGCGGATCGATTCGGAAAAAACGGTGGGAGAACTTCTGGAACTTGTCCGTATTGTGTATGAATATGGAGATGTAAGAGGAAGTCTGTTAAATGAGGCGGGAGCCAGCCAGTCCCCGGAGGCAAAGCTTAAGGAGCGGATCCACGTCAGAGATCTCCTGACCGTAAATTATACGGACAAATCGATCACACCGATTTATCTGGAAGTCCTTGAGGAGTTTGATGGATCCGGGGAGACAGCCCCGATTCTCGAAAGATACAGGATGATTCCAAGGCGGACAAGAAAGACGGCATTTGGTTATCCTGCGTTTGCGCCTGAAGAGGCGGAGCGCTTTCAAAAATATCTGAATAAGGAGATCAGTAAGGTATTCGCCCCGGAACTTGTGGTGCCGGACTTTGCCTGGGAAATTGCGACACCGTGGCAATCATTGCTGGATTCCGGTACGGCTGCGGATCTGAAAATATTAATAAAAGAAAACCATCTTCCTGTCAATGTCTACCTGAGAAAAACGGAGTTGGAAAAGGGAATCATAAAAGAAGCCGGAAAATCAGATTTCTGGGAAAATATCATGCAGACAATGGGAATCACTGAGTATTTTCAGGTCAAAGAGCTCTGCATTCAGGGCAGTAAATTTGTAAATGAAGACGCGGTAGATACAACATTCCCGGTTTTAAGCAGGAACCGTCTTGTTGATGAGAATTACTGGTATCGCACGATACTGGCAAAAGAATTCATGGAATTTTTTGAAAACTGGCTGGGGAGCGGAAAAGAAAGAGAATACATAAAGGATCATGCGGAGCAGACCTGCTTTCTGGCAGCATGCAGGCTTTACGGCTTTGCGGACCGGGAGCTGGTGACTGAATTTTATAAGATCATGTGTCCGGAGCAAAATGCGGCAGAGCGGGTAGGAACTTTCTGGAAACAGGCGATGCAGTGCGCACTCCAGTATAATATCAAAAAGATAGTGGGGATGGAAGTCTACTATGATTCGCAGAGTGTTTCCTCCAATTCTGTAAAGCTGTTATATCGGTCATTTCTTACGTCAGACCGGTTCCATTATGTTCCGACAAAGGCGGAGATCGAGGATATCGCAATTTCCGGTATCGGCTTTTCGGAAAAAGACAGGGAAGCGCTGATAGACATGATGGAGAGAAAATACCGCTGTGAGAGAACGAACGGAAGATTTATAGTTGGGGAACTTGAAAAAGCGATACATACAGGAATTCCGGTGGGAGAGCTTACCGGATATCTTCAGAAGGTATTATTATCGGGCAGAAGATCCTCATACCTTGGCGATATCATGGAGATTCTTGAACATGCGCAGCGGACAGTGAGGAAAATATCACTGGGAGGATATACGGAGACGGAGATCAACCGTGCGGTGACAAAGAAAAAAGCAGTACGGGTTGAAAAGAAAATATATCCGAATGACCCGTGTCCGTGCGGTTCCGGAAAGAAATACAAGAATTGCTGTGGAAGAAGGTGAAAGGCGTGGGGACAAAGAATGAGATAGTTTATGATCTCAGACATTTTGAGAGAGATTTCAATGGGACAGAGCAGGTCAATGGTCTGGAGCTGGCTCTGGCGGAGCCTAAAAAAGATATCAGGATTAAGATGCTGGCAAACGAGCAGAGGGAGGCTGGGATTCCCTATGAGTCAGGGGATAAGATCTTTTCACTGAGGGCAGTCTGGAAGAATGATTCCAATACGCAGAGCGCGTTATGCAACGTGTACGTGGATGAAACACATGGGGAATGGATCTCGGCAAACTGCAGCTGCTCAGAATTTAATAGGAACAGATATTGCTGCCATCATGTCACCGCGCTTCTCTCCCAATATCTGATGGACCATTGGGGAACGGAAATTTTCCGGGGAACAAAAATCGAAAAGAAGCTGGCGGAGCAGGCCGGAGTACCGGATCCATTTGTTCCGGGAGTTCTGAGAAAAACGGATCAGGATCTTCTTGAAATGTTGAACATGCCCCAGGTCGGGAATATGGATCCGCTGGCGGAATTTGCGACAAACACGGAACTTCATATGGAATGCCATATGGCGAAAGAAAAGGGTGGTGTCTCCCTGGAGCTGAAGATCGGAAGTAAGAGAAGGTATGTGGTAAAAAGCATGCTGGAATTATTTAGATCCTGCGATGAGGGAAGAGTGTACCAGATCGGAAAGACAGACTGTCTTTCATCGCTTGACCAGTTTGACATGGATGGGCGGAGAGCGATGGAGCTTCTGCTGGGACAGTACCGTCATAAAAAGAGCACACCATATTTCTCAACTATGTTTCTGCGCACGAGTGGCAGTTACAATGAGAGATATGTTTATCTGGAAGGACGCGATCTTGACGCATGGATGGAAAATGTGGGAGAGATTCCATGCTATGTCGGAGATGATCAGGTAAGAATCAGACTTGATGGTGCGGGACCGGAGATTTCCATGGAGAGGCAGCCATATGGAATGCTTTTAAAGACGGAAAGCTTTTTTATCCTTGCTAAGACGGAAGACTGGATCTATTTTCAGACAGGAGACCGGGTCAGCCGTACCAGGAATCAGCAGGGTGGACGTCTGGGAAAAATTTTGGAGTTATTGTCTGGAAAGTCGGAATTTTATATCAGAAATAAAGAACTCCCCCTGTTTTTTGGGCAGGTGCTTCCGGCAATCGAGGATCAGACAGAGATCCAGACAACGGGATTTGCGCTGGATGAGTATCGTCCGGAGATCCCGAAAGTATCGATCTATCTTGATATCTCTCAGGATGAGATCATCTCCTGCCAGGTAAAATGCAGGTATGACAGAAGCGGGAAAGAATATCTTCTTTATGATGAGACAGACCGTTCCGTGAGAAACAACGGATTTGAGGAAGAGTTGCGGAGAGTGACCGGAAAATATTTCAATGCTTATGATGAGACCAACAAGTCAATGTGCCTCTCCGGCGGTCCGGAGGAGCTGTATCATTTCCTGACGGAGAGTGTGACCGAGTTAGGAAAATCCGGGGAAGTATTTATTTCGGACGCGCTTCAGAAACTGAAGGTGCGGAAGCTGCCATCGGTGGATATCGGAATCCGCATGGATACAGGTCTTCTTTATATGTCGATTCAGGCGCCGGATATGACAAAGGATGAGCTTGCGGAGATCCTGTCGTTATATTCAAATAAAAAGAAATTTTTCCGCCTGAAAAATGGCAGCTTTATGACAACAGATCCGGAAAAACAGAAGGAGTGGGCGGTTCTTGCTGAGACCTTTTTACAGTATGGAAAGAAAGATCCGGCGAGTATGGAGATTCCGGCGTTCCGGGCACTTTATCTGGACGAGATGCTGAAGAACCGGGATGGGATTATCCTTGAGGAGAATCGGAAGTACAAAGAGCTGCTCTTTAATATGGATACAGCAAAAGAGGCAAATGATGAGGTCCCGGAATCCTTGAGGGGAATCCTGCGCCCGTATCAGGCGGATGGATTCCGGTGGATGAAGACGTTAAAACGATGCGGCTTCTGCGGAATCCTTGCGGATGACATGGGACTTGGAAAGACTCTTCAGATGCTGACGTTCCTGCTATCTGAGAAAGAGGAAGGAAAGACAGGAGATGAACTGCGGACGTTGATCGTTACTCCGGCTTCTCTTGTATACAACTGGAAAAAAGAGATCGGCCAGTTTGTGCCGGAGCTTTCCTGCAAGGTGATTACAGGAAATGCGGCAGAGCGGCAGGAAATGATCCAGAATGAGGAAGATAGGGATATCTGGATCACATCCTATGACCTTCTGAAACGCGATATTGCATGCTACGAGAATATCCGGTTCGCAAATCAGGTGATCGATGAAGCGCAGTACATCAAAAACCATGGTACCCAGGCGGCAAAGAGTGTGCGTCTGATCCAGAGTGGATTCCGGATGGCGCTGACGGGAACTCCGATGGAAAACCGTCTCAGTGAGCTTTGGAGTATTTTCGATTTCCTGATGCCAGGCTTCCTTTATGGATACCAAGGCTTCCGGGAGAAATTTGAAGAAGCGATCATGAATGACAGAGATGAAGAAGTGAGTGCGAGATTGCGCAGCATGGTACATCCGTTTATTCTTCGCCGACTGAAAAAGGATGTGCTCACGGAGCTTCCGGACAAGATTGAAAAGACGGTAACGATTGAGCTTGAAGGAGAGCAGAGAAAGCTGTATGACGCATACGCAAAGCGGCTGAAACTGTATCTGGAAAAGCAGAGCAAAGAGGAATTTAAACAGAGCAAGCTGGAAGTATTGAAGGAACTCACAAGACTGCGCCAGCTTTGCTGCGGTCCGGAGTTATTTCTGGAAAACTATCACGGTGAAAACGCGAAGATGGATGCCTGTGTGGAACTTGTGAGACAGGCAGTCGACGGTGGACATAAGGTGCTTCTGTTCTCCCAGTTTACGAGTGTGTTGGATGAAATTGAAAAGGCGCTTGCGAAAGAGAAAATCGAGGATCACCGAATTGATGGAAGCGTGTCGAAGGAGCAGAGGATCCGGCTTGTGGATTCCTTTGAGACGGACGATGTTCCTGTGTTCTGTATTTCCTTGAAAGCTGGTGGTACAGGACTGAACCTGACGGCGGCAGATATCGTGATCCACTACGATCCATGGTGGAATGTTGCTGCGCAGAATCAGGCAACAGACCGTGCGCACCGGATCGGTCAGAGGAACACGGTGACGGTCTATGACCTGATCGCGGAGAACACGATCGAGGAGCAGATTAAAAAGCTTCAGGAGAGCAAGAGTGCTCTTGCGGAGGAGATCTTGTCTGGAGAAGGAATCCAGAGTATTGTACTGGATCGGGATGAGATTTTGAAGATGCTGTAAAAGTGTATTGCCGCTTCAGATAAGCTGGGGTAGTGCATTCAGAAGAAGTAAAGGTCACTTGGCCCCCTTTGATCGGTGGGAGTCATGTGACCTTTGTCTTATTCACGGAATTTTCTACGATAAACTTGATTGAGTAATGTGGTGAGAAAATTCCTTTTCGATATCTTTTTGGTAGACGGGATGAAGCGCGGATTCCACCAGAATAAAGTTTAAGATCTTCCCCTGTGCATTCTCAATCCTGAGCTTCGCGTGTACTGCCTGCGAGCGGGAGCGGAGACGGCTGGAGAGATGGTTGATGATTTTTCCGATATCCATGTAAGAAATCCCTTCCTGTAGATGGATTTTAGCTTTAAGATCCATTGGATCATGTAGCAGAAGCAGTTCCTCTGCGAAAAAAAGCAAATCCAAATATTACTTCGGAACCTAAATATATGGCAGAACCGGAGAAATATCAATGATAGTTCAGAAAGTGAAATAACGTGAGGATAGAAATAAAAAGATCCTGCCCCATAGTAAGACAGGATCTTCGGCGATACTCCTGCAGGAGTACAAAATTGTTTATATGATCAGTGATTGAGGGTTAATCCACCAGCTCATTCTGATGTCTCGACAAATGCTCATAGGGCAGGATCAGGCGTCCGCGGTAGAGGCCGCAGCCATCGTTTACGAGGTCATTATTGATGGCGGAGAACATGTTTACGTCGAGGTCGGCGAGGCTTAAGGTTACGAGGCGGCGGCAGCGCTCGTAGGCTTCATCAAAGTAGACGCATTCGCCCACAGGGATCTCGTCGCGGCGGGCGCGCTCGCCCTCCTGGCGCTTCTCGTAGCTTAAGTGGTTGGCGACACCGATCTCCGCAATATCGTCCATGTGCTTGGTGCGGAGCTGGACTTCCATATAGCTGCGGGAGCTGTTGTCGTAGAAGGTGATGTGGAGTGACTGGTAGTCCTCAGAAGTATTTCCACAGATATAGTCGCGGTAGTAAGGCTTCACATCATCGTTTAATAACGGCGAGGTGCTTTTCTTCACACCGTAGGCCGGTTCCGCGGTAAATCCCCGCTCTTCGAGAAAGCCCGGAAGTTCGTTGGCGATCTGGTAGAGGTATCGGAGGTCAGCTTCTTCCTGAGATTCATCAGGTTTCAGGTAGCATTTCGGCAGAGAAGTCACGATCCGGTACGCGATCAGATCCCGAAAACAGCTGAGGCGCTGCTTGAGTTCGGAAATCGACGGGTAGGCCTTATTTTCCATATAGTAATCATAGATATATTCGACGATGTAGCCGTTGAACTTTGCCTCCGCGCGGATCAGGGATTTGATGCGCCCTTTGAAGTTAAAGGCCAAAAGCGGATATTCCTTTGCCATATGGATATAAAATTCCCGGATCTTCTGGGACTGGGCAGTAAGGAAATCATTGTGCTCGAGCAGCTCCCGGATCTGGAGCAGAAAGTTCGCATGCATCAGGTCGATCTCATTGCCGGTGCATTTTGCCTCTTTCTTCAGGTCCTGGCTGTAGTTTTTTAAAATTTTGAACATGGTATCGCCGGAATAAAGATAATCATTTAATGTAACCATGGCTGTCACTCCTCTGTCGTAGATAATTATATTTTATCAAAATCAGCGGCATTATCAAGAAAAATGTAACGATGTTTTCCGATGGTCGAGACATGGATCGGCAAAACAGAAATGGAAAAAGAGCTTGCCGCACGAGTTAGTTTGTGCTAACATATCACACAGACAACTGTGCTGCAGCATGTACTTGTGAATGGAAAGGAAAAGGTAACCGTGAAGGTACTGAATGGTTACAGGAAAATAATAAAATGGAGATCAAACAACTGGAATATTTTGCGGCGGCGGTGGAGTATGGGAGCCTGAACCGCGCGGCAGAGAAATTATATACAACACAGCCGAATGTGAGCCGCGTGTTAAACAGTCTGGAAAAAGAGCTGCATGTGACGCTTCTGGAGAGAAGCAACAAGGGAATCAAGATGACACCACAGGGGGAAGAACTCTATGGTCATGCGATGAGCATCTTAAAACACTCCAATGTCATCCGTTCGATGTCGGAGCGGCCGAACGGGAGAAGATTTTCGGTGTCCGGTTACAGGAGTGGCCTGCTCACAAAACTGATGGTGCAGCTGTATCAGGGCGGTAGAGAGCAGATAAAATATGAATACCGGGAAGGAACTGTGGAGGAGATCACAGATAACGTGGCGGCAAGGATCTCAGAGATCGGGATCGTCTATTTCGCGGAGGCGCAGATGCCGTGCTTTCAGCATATCATGTGGCATAAAAAACTGGAATTCTATAAGCTGGCGCTTAGGGGGATTTGTGTCTATGTTGGGGAAAATCATCCGCTATATGAACGGGAATCCATTCACTTTCCTGAACTGAAGGGGATGAAATTTGTGACGGAGACGGAAGATTTCTTTGCCATGGAACATCATATCGAGAGGATCAGCGTCGGTGCGTTCATCTCGGAACAGCATATGAATGACAGGTTTTATACAAACAGCGATTACATGATCAATAACCTGCTTTTGCATTCCGACGTGTGCTGCCTGGGGATCGATATTGTCCCGGCAGGTTACCGGAAATACGGAATCAAAGCACTTAAAATCGAGGACTGTGAGCCATTCCTGGCATTCGGGTTTGTGGCGGCGGAGAATGCCTCGCTGTCTGCGGAGGCAGAGCAGTATCTGGGGAAATTGAAGACATATTTACAGTGATGATGTTAGTCAGTAACGGTTCAGCAGGCCTGCGTATTTGAACTCTAAAATCCTGTTGACGGAACCGATCTGGAATGGATATCCGCAAGGATGCGCAGTGATTCTGTGAAGAATAAATCAGTTTACGCTGACCAGAATCACGCGCCAGACCTCATGGACGTTCGACTTGAAATGAAAAGCGTATAGCAGATGGTATTTATATGAGTGATATCATATAAAAAATCCTCATTGCTATACGCTTTTGTTATAACTAATCCCCCATGAAATGGCATTGGTAAGTTTGGACTAACCATGGTATAGTAATTCCTGCGAAAAACAGACACAAGCGGGGATTGCAAAAATGTAAAGATCCCCCACACATACTCAAGAGGAGGACAACATGAAAAAAAGAGTACTTAGCCTGTGCCTGGCAGGTCTTATGGCGGCATCTTTGACAGGATGCGGCGGAGCAGGAAACGCAGCAGAGACAACGGCAGCAGCAGGAGCAGAGAACAGTGCCGCAGCATCGGAAGCCGGTTCTTCTGAAGCAAAAGAAGAACTTGTATTTGTAAACTATCGCGACATCCGCGACTTAAATCCGCATCTCTATGCAGGAGAAATGTATGCCCAGGAGATGCTTTATGAGACACTTGTAAACATTACGGCAGATGGATATGAGGGATGCCTGGCGGAGTCCTGGGACATCAGTGATGATGGAAAGACCTATACATTCCACATTCGTGACGGCGTGAAATTCTCCGACGGGGAAGTTTGCGACGCAAACGCGATCAAGGCAAACTTTGACGCGATCATTGAGAACAAGGACCGTCATACATGGCTGGAGATGATGAATCTTCTCGTGGGCGTATCGGCACCGGATGATAAGACCTTCGTGATCGAACTCTCCGAGCCTTACTACCCGCTTTTAACAGAGCTTGGTGTTACGAGACCGTTTGCCATGATCTCTCCGAAGGCGATGAAGGATGGAAGCACAAAGGACGGAGTCAACGCGTATATCGGAACAGGTCCGTATGTCCTGACTGATTTTGTGACAGACGAATATGCCGTTTTTGAGGCAAATGAAAATTACTGGGGTGAACAGCCGAAGATCAAAAAGATCACAGTTAAGGTGATTCCGGATAACCAGACGAGAATCCTTGCGCTGGAGAAAGGCGAGATCGACATGATTTTCGGTAAAAACATGATCGACGCGGACGCTATCAACCAGTACACAGGAAACGATAAATTTACAGTATCCCTTTCTGACCCGACATCTACCCGTCAGATCGTATTAAACACGACAAGAGATGTCCTTGCGGATAAGGAAGTCCGCCAGGCGCTTCAGCACGCGACGAATAAGCAGACGATTTCTGAGGGTATCTTCTACGGTCTTGAGCAGCCGGCAGACACTCTGTTCGCGAAGACAGTTCCATACTGCGATATCGACCTTGAGCCATATGCATATGATGTGGAGCTTGCACAGAGTATGTTAGATGAGGCCGGATGGGTCGTTGGATCTGATAAGATCCGTGAAAAAGATGGTCAGAAGTTGAATATTGATCTTCTTTACAACAGCGACAGCGTGACTGAGAAGGCGATCGCCGAGTATCTTCAGAGCGAATATCAGAAGATCGGAATCGCCTTAAACATACACGGGGAGGAAGAACAGTCCTACCGCGATAACATGAAGGCAGGAAACTTTGACATGGTATTCAATATCTGCTGGGGTACGCCGTATGACCCGCAGTCTTCCCTTGCGGCTATGCGCGCGCCGGTTTACGGTGACTATGCCGCACAGCTCGGTCTTGAGGACAAGGCAGATATCGACCAGGCGATCACAGATGTTCTTGTGTCCACCGATGAGACAAAACGTCAGGAACTCTATACATTCGTTCTGACAAGACTTCATGAGGATGCGGTATACATTCCGCTCACTTACGAGTGCAACAAGGCGATCTACCGCTCAGACCTTCAGGGATTCCATTTCACACAGACTCAGTATGAGGTTCCGTTTGCGGATTTCTATTTTGAGTAAAAATTCAAGTCGAACGTCCGTGAGACTTGGCGCGTGATTCTGGTCAGCGCAAGCTGACATATTCTTTACAGAATCACTGCGCATCCTCGCGGAGCGTTTATCTCAGTCGGAGACTGAGATAAAGCCCGATCTGACAGGCCGTCCCCCCGGGCGGCTTGTTGTGCATATATCTGGAGTTTTTTTTGATGTTCAAAAAAGGAAAGGAGATTTTCATTTCATGAAACAATACGTCATTAAGCGAGTCCTTTCAGCGATCCCGCTTCTGATCGTGATTTCATTTGTATGCTTTGTATTTATCAACCTGATCCCGTCAGATCCGGCGGAGGTAGCGCTGCGTGTCCGTCAGGTGCCGATCATAACAGAAGAGGCTATCGCGGAAGTCCGTGCGGAATTAGGACTTGATAAGCCATATCTTGTGCGGTATTTTTCCTGGCTTGCGGATTGCCTGCAGGGAGATTTTGGAATCAGTTATGTAAATCCGAAAAGAACTGTGGCGGGTGAACTGGCAAGATGCATGCCTGCGACACTCCAGCTGGCGGGCGTTTCTTTCGTGATGGTGATCCTTTTAAGTCTGCCGATCGGCTTTCTCTGCGCTGTCTATAAAGATGGATGGTTCGATAAGATCATGAGAGCCATCGTCTTTATGACAACGGCGATGCCGGCATACTGGGTGGGACTACTTCTCATGTGGCTTGTATCCATCAGGCTGGATCTTCTTCCGACAAGCGGAAACGGAACATGGAAACATCTGATCCTCCCGGCATTCACGGTGTCACTCAGCTATATTTCTACCTATATCCGTCTGATCCGCAATAACATGCTGGAAAATATGAAGCAGGATTATGTCCTTTACGCGAATGTCAGGGGACTTCCCCAGAAGCTGATCCTTATAAAACATATTTTGAAAAATTCCATGCATACATGTATCGTCGCGGTGGGAATGAGTATTCCGCAGCTGATCTCCGGAACGATCGTTGTCGAGAATGTATTTGCGTGGCCGGGACTTGGAACACTCTGTATCAGCTCGATCTTTAACCGGGATTATCCGGTGATCCAGACATATGTACTTCTGATCGGAGTGCTGTTTGTCGTATTCAACCTGCTATTTGATATCTTACAGACTGTGTCAGACCCGCGTATGAGAAGGGAGGAACATTAATGCTTCAGCGCTTTTTACATAACAGGACTGCAATGTTCACTGTGGCGATCGTTCTCTTCACAGCGCTTGTGGGGATATTCGCGCCGTTTATTGCGCCGAATGATCCGTATGAGACGGACATTCTAAACAAATTTGCCGGATTTTCGGCTGAATATCCGCTAGGAACAGACAACCTCGGTCGCTGCATTCTTTCGCGAATGATCTATGGGATCCGCCCGACACTGGGGCTGGCGGTCCTGACGATGCTTGGAACCATCGGTCTTGGAGCTCTTATGGGACTTTTGGCGGGATATTTCCGCGGAATCCCGGAGGAGATCATCATGCGGACGGTCGACGTTATGCTCTCCTTCCCAAGTCAGATTATGGTATTTGCGGTGGTTGCGCTTCTCGGCATCAATGTCCAGAACGTGATCCTGGCGAATGTGTTCATCAAGTGGGCTTGGTATGCACGAATGATCCGGACCGGAGTCATGCAGCACAGAGACCGCAATTTCGTCCAGTTTTCCAGATGCGTGGGAACTCCGGAGAGATTTATCCTGTTCCGCCATCTGGTGCCGTCCATCGCGGCGGACCTCGCGGTTCTCGCGTCACTCGATGTGGGCTGGGCGATCATCAATATCTCCACGCTTTCATTCCTGGGACTCGGTGTTCAGGCACCGACACCGGAGTGGGGAGCAATGTTAAATGAGGCAAAAAATGTCCTCACCAGCAATCCGACCCAGATGATCGTGCCGGGTGTCGCGATCGTGATCCTGGTATCTGCCTTCAACTTGATGGGAGACGCGCTGAGGGATGTTCTTGATCCGAAGGAGGTGAATGTATGAGCACAGTGATACGGGCGGAAGACTTGTGCGTAACGTTAAAAATTCCGCGCAGACCGGAAAAAGAGCTTGTCCGCCATGTAAACTTTGAGGTTCAGCGAGGGGAATGCCTTGGAATCCTGGGAGAATCGGGAAGCGGAAAAAGCATGAGCATCAAGGCGATGCTGGGACTTCTCGATAAGAATTTCTCCGTCTCCGGTCATGCCTGGTTTGGGGAAAAGGATCTCTTAAAGGAAAGTGGGGAGTCCATGAGAAAGATCCGTGGGAGTGAGATCGCTGTCGTCCTACAGAACCCGATGACGTGTTTTGACCCACTCTACCGAATCGGAAGCCAGATCGGGGAGACATTTGCGACACACACGGACTGGAATGCGAACGAGATCCGAGAGAAGTCACTGGAGACACTGGAACGCATGCGGATCCGCAATCCGGAGGAGACGCTTCAGAAATACCCGCATCAGCTCTCCGGCGGCATGCTGCAGAGGATCATGATCGGGATCGCGATGGCATTAAAACCGGCACTTCTGATCGCGGATGAACCGACAACGGCCATCGATTCGATCACCCAGTATGAGATCCTGGAAGAATTTGTCCGGATCAAGAAAGAGCATGATACGGCAATGATCTTTATCACCCACGATCTCGGTGCGATCTCTAAGGTTGCGGACGACCTTGTGGTCATGAACAGCGGAACGATCGCGGACCGGGGAAGCTTTTCCCATATCCTGCATCATGCGTCAGATCCATATACGAGACTTCTGGTGGAAAAACGGTCGGCGGTCATGAAAAAATACAGGGAAAGCATTGGACATGAGAATGGAGGTGCGGCATGATCCGGATGAGAGATATCTGCGTCAGCTTTCGCAGTGAGCGGCAGGAAAAGATCTTTGGTGTCAGCAGGACACAGGTACTGTTTAATGTGTCACTCTCGATCCCCAAAGGAAGCTGCCTTGGAATCTTAGGTGAATCCGGAAGTGGAAAATCGACGCTTGGACGGGTGATCTGCGGTCTGTTAAAGCCGGACAGCGGGGAATACCTGCTGGAAGGGAAAAATGTGTATGCGTCACGAGATGGAAAGAAGAATCTTCAGAACATGCTCAGCGTTGTATTCCAGGATTATACAACATCTGCAAATCCGCGGTTCAGGATCCGGGATATTCTGGCGGAAGGAATCCGGGTGAAGGAACGGAAGAACGGAAAAAAAACGGACCGGAGCGCGGAATACTGCAGACTTTTGGAGTTAGTCGGCCTGGATGAGACGTTTCTCGACCGTTTTCCGCATGAGCTTTCGGGTGGACAGCTTCAGCGTGTCTGCATCGCCCGTGCCGTGGCGTGTGAGCCGGAGTTTATCCTGTTTGATGAGGCGATCTCTTCCCTCGACGCGCACACGCAGGTGCAGGTGATGGATCTCTTAAAGGAGCTGAAGGAGAAGCTGGGGCTGACGTATGTGTTTATCACCCACGACCTTACATCAGTCACATATCTCTGCGACGAAGTCATGTTCTTATATAAAGGACGGATCACGGAACATATCCCGGTATCCCGGATCGCGCAGACTACGGATGTGTATG
>ERZ791808.1644-NODE-1644-length-15908-cov-4.496562_pt1 | contig 15908 bp, 17 predicted proteins | sample MGYA00510305_ERZ791808 | MGnify/ENA primary metagenome ERZ791808 (study PRJEB30046, sample SAMN00792024) | human gut metagenome | study: EMG produced TPA metagenomics assembly of the A metagenome-wide association study of gut microbiota in type 2... | reverse complement strand
GGGCGCGGCTGCCCAGCTTGGCGGCCACCTCCTTGCAAGCGCTGTACTCAATCAGGCGGCCGGTCAGTTCGGCCTTCATACGCTCGGCCTCGGGGCTGCGGGGCAGCAGCAGGGCACTTTTCATCTGCACCAGATGGGCGGCCATGTCAATGAACTCGCTGGTAACCTCCATGCGGTTATCCTGCAGGTTGCGGATGGTGGCCGTGTACTGGTCGATGAGTTCCATGATGTTGATATCATAGAGGTTCATCTTATTTTTGCCCACCAGGTACAGCAGCAAATCAAGCGGGCCTTCAAAATCTTCTATTTTAAAAGTAAGAACTTCCGGCAAAAAATCAATACCCCCACAGTAACTCTACAAAGCCTGTTCCTTTAATAAGGAAAGACCACAGCTGATTGGCAATCGCAGACAGCGGCCGATTCAACAGCCCCAGGAACGTGAGTGCCAGCACGGCCAGCATGATATAGCGCTCGTACTTCATCAGTTTAAAATACAGCTTTTCCGGCAAAAACAAAAGAAAGATACGGCTGCCGTCAAAGGGCGGCACCGGTATCAGGTTGAACACAGCCAAGCTCAGGTTCATCGTGATCATATAATAGAAGAACATCTCAATAAAGGACACCGCGTCCCCCGCGCCGCTGTAGTAGCAGATCTTGTACAAGATCATAGACACCCAGGCCAGCAGCAGGTTGCTGATAGGACCGGCCGCGGCAGAGACCGCCATGCCGACTTTCGGATTTTTATAATTGTACGGATTGATGCTGACCGGCTTGGCCCAGCCAACGCCGCCTACCAGCATGCACAGCGCACCCAGCGGGTCAAAGTGGCGCATAGGGTTCAGCGAAAGGCGGCCCGCCCGCACGGCGGTATTATCCCCCAGCCAATGGCTGACCAGAGCGTGGGCAGACTCATGAAATGGGATGGTAAGCAGGACGACCAGCGCCCGGCAAATGTACATCATGATCTGTGTTGCTGACAGCAGACCGTTCAAAGGCAAACACCACCCCATTAAAATCTCATCTTATTATACCGTACAAATGCCCCCAAAACAAGCCCTGCACCGGGATGGATGGCGGATTTTCGCTTCGATTTTGCACAACGATAAGAAAATATAATATTTTTCAAACTTTTTTGCACAAAACCCTTGCAATTTGCAAAAATCCACGCTATAATATTTAAGCTATTGAAAAGGAGGTGCAAGCAATTATGGCCAAATGTTCTTGCTGTGGCAAGGGTGTCACGTTCGGTATCAAGGTCTCCCACTCTCATCGTCGGAGCAACCGTACCTGGAACCCCAATGTCAAGCGCGTGAAGGCGATCGTCGGGGGTTCCCCGAAGTATATCTACGCCTGCACCCGCTGCCTGCGCTCTGGTAAAGTTACCCGCGCGGTCTGATTGGACGGAAAAAATGCCGGTCACATTGCGTGACCGGCTTTTTCTCTTTTATTTTATCAGTTAAAGGCAGCACAGCACAATTCTAAGTGCCGATACGGCGAGCGAGGCGCAACGGCTGCCAAGCAAGAAGCACAGGTAATACGTTGTGTATTATCGAGCATTTTTGCAACGCAGACGGTGTGCCGCAGCCGCTGGAACGGTGCTTAAGCCGTTAGGCGGGAATTGCGCTGTGCTGCCTTAAAAAGGAGCCTATTATGCTGCCCCAAGACCCTATCATTTTGTTAAGCTACGTCAATACCCAGCTGCGTGACCGGGATGCCAGCCTTGCTGCATTCTGCGACCGGGAAAATGCAGACGAAGCCGATCTGCGTGCCCGTCTGCAGGAAGTGGGTTATATTTACGATGCCCAGGCGAACCGTTTCGTCTGATTTTGCAGCAGGATGTACCCCGGCGTTATAGAGGAGAGGAAGTTTATACCCGCTATGAATTTTGTGTTTGTCAGCCCGCATTTTCCCAAAACCTACTGGAATTTCTGCGAACGCCTGCATCGCAACGGCGTCAATGTGCTGGGCATCGGCGATGCACCGTTTGACGAGATCCCCTGGCAGCTCAAGCATTGCCTGACCGAGTATTACCGCGTGAACGACCTGGGCAATTACGATGAGATGCTGCGGGCTGTGGCCTATTTTACCTTCCATTACGGTAAAATCGACTGGCTGGAATCCAACAACGAGTATTGGCTGGAAATGGATGCCCAAATGCGCACCGACTTTAACATCACCACCGGCGCACAGAACGACTTCATCGAGCGCATCAAATACAAGAGCAAGATGAAGGAAAGCTACATTGCAGCCGGTGTGCCGGTGGCGCGCCACCATATGGTCAGCACGCTGGCGGCGGCCAAGGCCTTCATCAAAGAGGTGGGCTACCCTGTCATCGTCAAGCCCGATAACGGATGCGGCGCCGAGGCAACCTATAAGCTGCGGAACCTGAAGGAACTGAAGGCTTTCTACGCTGATCCCCACGCCGTACCTTATATTATGGAAGAATTCATCAACGGCACCATCGTCAGCTTTGACGGAGTGGCCGACAGCCATTGCGTGCCGCTGTTCTACACCTCCAACGTCTTCCCCACCCCAATGCTGGACATCGTGAGCGAGCAGGGCGATTTGAGCTACTGGACCCAGAAGACCGTGCCTGCCGCGCTGAAAGACGTGGGCTTCCGCACCATCAAGGCCTTTGGCGCCAAGAGCCGGTTCTTCCACTGCGAGTTCTTCCAGCTGAACGAGGACAAGCCGGGTCTGGGCAAAAAGGGCGACTATGTGGCTCTGGAAGTCAACATGCGCCCGGCGGGCGGCTACACGCCGGATATGATCAACTACGCCAACTCAGCGGATTGCTACCAGATCTGGGCGGATATGGTCTGCTATGACGAAGTGCGAAACCTGGAGCTGGATGGCCCCAAGTACTACTGCGTTTACGCAGGCCGCCGTGACTGCCACACCTACAAGCACAGCAACGAGCAGATCATGGCGCGCTACGGCAACCGCATGAAGATGCACGAGCGCATTCCCGAGGCCCTGCGCCTGGACATGGGCGACGAGATGTACACCGTCACTGTGCGTTCCAGCGCCGAGCGGGATGCTTTCATCCGCTACGTGCAGGAGAAAGCCTGATTTTTATAAATATAAGCAAACCGGGTATCCGATGCAAAAGTCGGATACCCGGTTTTGTTTAGTATTTAGTTGTTATAATCTGCGATGGTCACAGAGTTTTTGCTGTAGTACGGCGTCAGGCCCCACAGGTCCGGGCCGGGGGCAACGTCTGTGTAAAACAGCAGCCAGGGGCGCTCTTCCTCGGTCAAGGGTCGGATCACGACGTCGGGCTGGTCGGTATCGGTCAAAATGGCTTCACGTTCGTCCAGCACTTTAGCAAAGCGGGCAGCTTCGCCGTCGGCTAGTTCATAGGCGGCCTCCAGTGTGGTGGCAAAGTGGTTATCCTGCCCCTCTTTTACCGTATGGCTGCCGATGCAGGCCATACAGACCAGCATCGCAGCGCAAACCAGCGGCAGGCACTTCCCTGCTTTGCTAAGCTGGCGGATGGCAGGCGTCAGACAGACGCCGCGGATACGCTCCAGCCAGCCAAAGAGCAGAAACTCGGTAACGGCCAAGCCGAGGATGAAGGTCATCCAGACCACATTCAGCAGCCGCCCGGCACCGATGCCGCCCATCGTGTAGGATGGCAGGAAAATCATGGCCCACATTAAAATAAAGGTGACGGCCGCACCTGCCAGCGGATGGCGGAACACCCGGTCCGACAGGCTGCTGCTTTGGGCAAGGTACCGCAGCGGTAACGCCAGCAGCACCAGCAGGCAGAGCAGCGGTACATCCAGCCAGCGGACCCATTCCAGCGCGGCCAGCACAAAGCTTTTCAGCACGGCTTCAACAAAGCCTGCCCCCGCAAACCCGGTAGCGCGTACCTGCGTGCCGGGGGCTGTTACGTTGATAAGCAGCCCCGCCACGGCAGCAAGAAATGCCGGCAAATGGTAAAACCTGCGTTGCCGTGCGCACAGTACAACGGCCAACAACAGGACCAGCACATTCAAAAGCCCGGCCACCTGGTGCCCACCGCCGATGATAAAGCCAATCATGACCCCGGCGGCGCAGTACAAAGTGCGCCGCTTACGGGTCAACTGCGGCGCAAAGCACAGCTCGAACGTCAGCCCGGCATTGAGTACGGCCAGCGAGAAATACGGCAGGTAGTTCATTGCACCGTTGAACCAGTATAGCCCTTCCACCGGGGCGGGCATGCCCTCGATAAAGGCAAAGCAGACCAGCAGCGCCAGCGCCCAGGGCAGCAGCTTTTGCGCCTGGTCCAAACGGCGCACCACACAGCGGCATGCCCCATACAGGCAGAAAAACAACGGTACAAGAACGCAAAGCAGCGTGACCCCATACCAGGCGTTGCCGAAAATCGCGGGCTGCCAGGCCAGCAGAAAGCCGGAAACATACAGCCCCTGCCAATTCTCAAAGTAATAGACATTGGTGTCCCAGGCAGCTTTCAGCAGGCGCGCCAGGTCAAAGCCATACTGCTGCATCACCGCGTGGGTGCGGGCCGCGTAAATGTAATCGTCTGCCGAGGGCCGCGCAAACACGGCCAGCACAAAAACCGGAACCAGCAGCAGCCCAATGAACAGGGTCAGCCGAAGCAGCCAGCGTTTTTGCACCGCAGAATCATGCCAAAAATCCATACACGCGCACCCCGTTACGGGTTGCCCAGCGTCATCTGCAGGAAGTAGGTCCACTGCTTCTCCCACCAGACCCAATCATGGGCGACATCATAGCCCCAAATGTCCACGATGGGGTGGATGCCCTTACTTTCCAGGATGCCCTGCAGTTCCAGCGTGGAGGCCAGCAGGTCACCCTCCCAGGCACCCTGGCCGCAGCACATAATGAACTTATCGGCTTTATTGAACAGCTCCATGTAGGGATGGACGGTCGGGAAGTTGCGCATGTAATCGCAGGGAGAGTTGCGGTAGACGAGGTCATCCATGTAATCGCCGAAGAACATGCGGGAAGAATACAGGCCGCTCAAGGCAATGGTGCCATTATACAGGTCGGGACGGCGCAGGAAGAAGTTGACGGCATGGCCACCGCCCATGCTGGCACCGCCCACCAGGATCTTGCCGGTGTGGTCCTCGCCACCCTGTTCGCGGTTGATCTCCAGCAGGCGCGGGGTCAGCTCCTCACAGATATAGTTGTACCAGCGCTCCTGCATCTCAATGCGAGGACGCTCGGGGCCGTGGTTGTCCCAGCTTTCGGAATCGATGCTGTCAGCCGTGAAGATCTGCAGCTTGCCGCTGTCGATCCAGGGCGCGGCCAGGTTGCACATGTTTCGGTCTTCCCAATCATAAAAGCGGCCGCTCTGGCACGGGAAAATGATAATGGGGCGTCCGGCGTGACCGTAGACTTTGAACTCCATAAAGCGGTCAAGATACCGGCTGTATTCCTTATGATAACGGATCTGCATGGCAGTTCCCTCCTGATTTTATTTGTAAAAAAATCTCTTGTTCAGATCCAGCAGCCCAACCATAGCGTGCATGGGGCCGGATGTGGAAGTTTTAAATACCCAGTAGTACGCCAGGGCCAGGGCCTCGCGCAGGTAACAGGGCAGCACGCTGCGCCACGGCGTGTGGGCAGGCAGCGCAGCGACCGTGGTAAAACCGGCCCGCGCCGCATACCGCCCGGCGCGGTAGCAGTGGAATGCGTTGGAAACGTAAACGATGGGGGTATCGGTGCTGTAGCCGCGCTCTTTTAAAATATCCAGCGAGAAAGCAAAGTTCTCCTCGGTGGAGGTGGACTTGTTTTCGGCCAAAACGCGGTCAGTGGGCAGACCTTTTTCAATCAGGTAATCCCGCATGGCCTGGCCTTCGGGAATCCATTCGTCCCTACCCTGCCCGCCGCTGGTGACGATGAGCAGGTCGGGGTGTTCCGCCGCGTACGCATAGGCTTTATCCAGCCGGTAGCGAAGCAGCATGCTGGGCTTATCCTTGCGCAGGCCTGCGCCCAGCACGATCATGACCTGCTCCTGCCCGGTGGGCGGGTTGGCGTAACCGCTGACGGCCACAAAGCCAATTAAGGCCAGATATACAACCAGCAAAACGCCCAGCACGATGCCTACAACGCGCCCGGCCCCGGTGTGGAGCCAACCCGCCAGTGGTTTATGCCAGATGGCGCAGGCCGTGATGGCAGCCGTCAGCACCCAGACCATCAGGTTGCCCATGTTGAAGTTACTTAAAAACACCAGCATGAGCGAATAAGCGACCAGCGCTGCGGCCAGAATCCATAAGAGAAGGATGCCCATCTTACTTGCAGATCTCATCGTACACGCCGCAGCCGGCTGCGCAGTAGTCAACATCCAGCGCCTTGCAGACGGTATCGGCGATGGTGGCAAAGCTGTAACGGGTGTGCAGGTTCACGCCTGGCTTGATCTCACTGCCATACACCAGGAACGGCACATACTCGCGGGTGTGGTCGGTGGTCTTAGTGTAGCTGGGGTCGCAGCCGTGATCTGCCGTGACCATCAGGATGTCCTCAGGGCGCATCTTGGCCATGAACTGGGGCAGCCAATCGTTGAACTCGGCGGCAGCGGCAGCATAACCGGCTACATCGCGGCGGTGGCCGTACAGCATGTCGAAGTCGACGAGGTTGACGAAGGCCAGGCCCTCAAAGTCGCGGTCGGCCAGATCCAGCGTGACCTGCAGGCCCTCAGTGTTTCCGCTGGTGCGGATGGTCTCGCCGATGCCCTTCCCGGCAAAAATGTCGTGGATCTTGCCCACACCAATGGTGGACTTGCCGGCAGCCTGGATAGCGTTCAGCATCGTATTACGCGGCGGCACCAGGCTGTAGTCGTGGCGGCGCGGGGTGCGGGTGAAGTTGGCGGAGCAATCGCCCACAAACGGGCGGGCGATGACGCGGCCTACGCCGTATTTGCCCACCAGCAGCTCACGGGCCTGGGCACAAATTTCATAGAGCTTTTCAACGGGGACGATGGCCTCGTTGGCGGCAATCTGGAACACGCTGTCGGCGGAGGTATAGACGATCAGCGCACCGGTCTTCATGTGCTCCTCGCCGTAATCGCGGATGACCTCAGTGCCGGAATAAGGCTTGTTGCACAGCACCTGAAAGCCGGTCTTGGCAGTGAAAGCGTCCAGCAGGTCTTTCGGGAAGCCGTTCGGGAAGGTGGGCAGCGGGTCGGCACTCAGCAGACCGGCAATCTCCCAGTGGCCGATGGTGGTATCCTTGCCGGCGCTGGCCTCACGGAGGCGGGCAAAGCTGCCGATAGGCTCGGCCACGGGGGTGCCGCAGGTCACACCGTCCAGGTTGAACATGCCCAGCTTGGCCAGATTGTCGCCCTTAAAATTGGGGTGGCCGGCAATGGCGCCCAGGGTGTTGGTGCCTGCATCGCCAAACTGTGGGGCGTCCGGCTCAGCGCCGACGCCGAAGCTATCGAGAACGATCAAAAAAACACGTTTTGCCATAGGTTTGTCTCCTGTCTGTATCATAAACATTGTGTGCGTTGAATACGTAGAATATACCTATTTAAGATTATACCCTATTTTGGGAGGATTGTAAACAGAAAGCCCGTCCTGTGCAGCGGAAACGTGAGCAATATTTGCACAGTAAAACATGTGTAAAGTGGATTTGCGTACTTGTACAAAAGCGGAAATGTGTAGTATAATAGCTTCGATTAATGTTCAGATTTCTTCAATGGAGGTCATGATATATGCGTAAAACAAAAATTGTCTGTACGATGGGCCCTTCTACCGAAAAGCCGGGTATTCTGCGCCAGCTGATGGAGAATGGCATGAACGTTGCCCGTTTCAACTTTTCCCACGGTGATTACGAGGAGCACAAGGGGCGTTTTAACGCCCTGCGCGCCCTGAGCAAAGAGCTGGACCTGCCAGTTGCTGCCATGCTGGATACCAAAGGCCCTGAGATCCGCTTGGGCACCTTCAAGAACGGCGTAGAGAAGCTGGTCACCGGCCAGAAGTTCACCCTGACTTCCCGGGAGGTCGAGGGCACCAACGAGATCTGCTCTGTCTCCTACAAAGAGCTGCCCCGCGACGTTGCCGCTGGCGGCCGTATCATGCTGGACGACGGTCTGATCGAGCTGGGTATCGACGAAGTGAGCGACACCGACATCGTCTGCACCGTCAAGAACGATGGCACCATCAAGACTAAGAAGGGTGTCAACGTCCCCGGTGTGCACCTGTCCATGCCCTACATGAGCAACCGCGACCGCAACGATATTCTGTTCGGTATCGAGCAGGGCTTCGATCTGATTTCTGCCAGCTTCGTGCGCAACGCCCAGGACATCATGGAAATTCGCCACCTGCTGGACGAGCACAACAGCAACATCCGCATCATCGCCAAGATCGAGAACCAGGAGGGCATCGATAACATCGACGAGATCCTGACTGTGGCTGACGGCATCATGGTTGCCCGCGGCGATATGGGCGTTGAGATCGACTTTGCCGAGATCCCCTCCATCCAGAAGAACCTGATCGACCGTGCCATGAGCGCCGGTAAGATCTGCATTACCGCTACCCAGATGCTGGATTCCATGATCGTGAACCCGCGCCCCACCCGTGCCGAGATCACCGACGTTGCCAACGCTATTTATGACGGCACCGGCGCGGTCATGCTGTCTGGCGAGACCGCTGCAGGCAAGTATCCCGTCGAGGCCCTGAAGGCTATGGCCACTATCGCCGAGGCTACCGAGTCCGACTCCAACTTTGATTCCCTGGTTCACCACACCCGCGGTGAGAACAGCCGCCTGTCCGTCAGCGCTGCTGTGGGCCACGCTGCCTGCACCACTGCCAACGATATTGGGGCTACCGCTATTATCACCGCCTCCAAGAGCGGCGAGACCGCCCGCCTGCTGAGCCGCTTCCGCCCGGATGCTCAGATCATCGCCTGCGTGCTGGATGAGACCACTCGCCGCCAGCTGAACGTCTACCGCGGCGTGACCCCCTTGCTGATGAACTATGCCCACTCTACCGACGAGCTGATCAGCATGTCGGTTGAAAATGCCAAGGGCGCTGGTTTGATCCAGGACGGCGATCTGGTCGTAGTCACCGCCGGTGTTCCGGTTGGCGTTTCCGGTACTACCAACATGATTAAGGTCCACATGGTCGGTGACAGCCTGCTGGCTGGTGTCGGTATCGGCAACCGCAACGCTAAGGGCGAAGTCTGCGTCTGCCGCAGCGCAGCCGAGGCTGCCAAGAAGTTCAAGCCCGGTCAGATCCTGGTCGTGCCTTTCACCACCAACGATGAGCTGCCGTTCATCCGCGAGGCCGCCGGTGTCATCACCGAGGAAGCCGGTGCCAACAGCCACTCCGCTATCGTTGGCCTGACCTTGAACAAGGCCGTTATCGTGGGCGCTACCAACGCTACCCGCACCCTGAAAGATGGTATGGTTATCTCGATGGACTGCATCCGCGGCACTGTCCAGCTGATGGCTAACTAAGGAGCAGATGATGGAACGCATTGCGAGTTTCTGCGTGGATCACACCAAATTGCAACCGGGTATGTACCTTTCCCGTCAGGACGGCGCAAACGGTGAGATTTTGACCTGGGATATCCGCATGAAGCAGCCCAATAAGGGCAGTTATCTTTCCCCCGCTGCCGCCCACACGCTGGAACACCTGTTTGCGACTTATGCCCGCAACAGCAAGTACAGCAGCGGCGTGGTCTATGTCGGCCCGATGGGCTGCCTGACCGGCTTTTATCTGCTGACGACCGGCCTGACCCCGGCCGAGGCCCTGGACCTGACCCGCAGCGCTTTTGCCTGGATGGCTGAGTACGAGGGCGAGATCCCCGGTGCTTCGGCAGTGGAATGTGGCAACTATCTGATGATGGACCCCATTGCCGCCAAAGCCGAGGCCGCCGCTATGCTGCCGGTGCTGGAAAAACTGGACGCTGACCAGCTGCATTATTGATAACTGAGACATAAAAAATCCCGCCGCACGATAGCTAGGTGCTCGTAAAATAGTTTTCGAGAAATGACACGGCAACTGCCTGTCAGGGTTGGTTACGAGTACCCGGTTGAGTTGGGAGAGCATCAAGCCCCATGCCCGCACCGTCAAGGTGTTGGCATGGGGCTTTTTGTCAAAGTTGTGTGCCAAGGAGTACTCCGAAGGGGGGGAAAAACGGCTGTATAGGTGCATTTCGGGCAAATCGCTGCGTATGTAGGGAGGTTGGTACGTAAGCAGCAAAACGGTCAAGTTCTTCTATATAGGGGTGTTCTTTTATTAGCGAATATGGTATACTTGGCGTAGCCCGGTAAATCGGAAGTTGAGGAGGAAGTAGGTATGCTAAACAACAAAGGGTTCGACCTTTGGGCTGATGGCTATGACAAAACTGTCGGCATTTCTGATGAGGAAAACACATACCCTTTTGCCGGTTATAAAAAGGTACTTGGGTTCATTTTTCAGACCATAATGAGAGATGAAAATGCCGTTGTGTTGGATATTGGATTCGGAACAGGCACATTAACGACAAAACTATACGAGCGAGGCTGTTCCATTTATGGGCAGGACTTTTCATCAAGAATGATTGTGTTGGCATCTGAGAAAATGCCAAATGCACAGTTATATCAGGGGGACTTTTCAAAAGGGCTTGCCGAACCATTGCGGAACTTGCGTTATGACTATATTGTTGCGACATACTCTCTGCATCATTTAACGGATGCGCAAAAGCGCGACTTTCTGTTAGACTTGCGTAACTACTTAAAAGAAAACGGTAAAATTATAATCGGCGATGTTGCCTTTGAAATACGAAAGGACTTAGAACTGTGTAAATTGAGGGCAGGAAACACATGGGATAATGATGAAATCTACTTTGTCGTTGAGGAACTGAGAAAAGATTTTCCGGCTCTTTCATTTACGCAAATGTCCGATTGCGCGGGAGTCCTGATTTTGGACTGACAAATTCAAATTTACCGTACTCGTTCCCGGCAGGATTTGGGGCAGGCATGCCCCAACAAGAAGCTGTCCACGGGGCAAAAATTGAAAATTTGTGGCCACGGGACGAGTCTTGCCCTTATGAACAACAGAAAACCCAGAACTGCGCAGCTGATTCAGCCAACAGTTCTGGGTTTTCTGTTATCAGGTCAAAAAACTGTTTTACGGAGCCCCTGCAATTTCGTGCGGCGGGACTTTTTGCTTTATGTAAGGGAAAATCAAATCAGAGCAGCAGTGATCAGAGCCATCTTATAGACTTCCTCGGCATTGCAGCCACGGGACAGGTCATTGATGGGGGCGTTCAAGCCCTGCAGGATGGGGCCGTAAGCCTCAAAGCCGCCCAGACGCTGGGCAATCTTGTAGCCGATATTGCCGGCGTTGATGTTGGGGAAGATGAAGGTGTTGGCGTAACCGGCGACCTTGGAGCCGGGAGCCTTCAGCTGGCCGACCTCGGGTGCAACGGCAGCATCAAACTGCAGCTCGCCGTCGACCTTCAGCTCGGGATGCGCCTCCTGGACGCGGGCGGTAGCATTGCGCATCTTGTCGACGGTCTCGCCCTTGCCGGAACCCTTGGTGGAGTAGGACAGCAGAGCAACGCGGGGATCAATGCCGAAGACCTCAGCGGTGTGTGCGGTCTCAACAGTGGACTCAACGATCTCGTCCTCAGAAGGATCGATGTTGATGGCGCAGTCGCCCATGGCAATGCTCTCGTCGCCGCGCATCAGGATGAAGCAGGAGCTGACGGACTTGATGCCGGGCTTGCACTTGATCAGCTGCAGAGCGGGACGGACGGTGTCAGCGGTGGAGTAAGTAGCGCCGCCCAGCAGGCAGTCGGCCTTGCCCATCTTGACCAGCATGGTGCCGAAGTAGTTGCCCTTGGACAGAGCGGCACGGCACTGCTCGTCGGTCATCTTGCCCTTGCGCAGCTCGACCATCTTGGCGACCATAGCGTCAAATTCAGGATAAGCGGTAGGATCGATGATCTCGGCACCAGTGATGTCAAAATTGTCTTCAGCGGCGGCCTTTTTAACAGCCTCAGGCTCACCCAGCAGGATGACTTTCAGGGTCTTGCCTGCCAGCAGACGGCTGGCGGCGGAAAGGATGCGAGCGTCGGTGCCCTCGGTAAAGACGATGGACTTCGGCTCGGCCTGCAGTTTCTTTTCAAAATTCTCAAAAATGGACATACAAACTTCCTCCATATTTTAGCGCAGAACAACCACTGCGCAACACTTACACAATAATTATAGCACCCAAAACAGGCTTTGCAAAGGAAATGCGCGATTACTGCGGCAAGTGGGCAAAATACGTTCGCCGTTGGCTAAAATGACAAAATACTTCACAAAGTTAATTATATATCAAGCCACATTGACGAAAAAATATCAAATTCGCCCCGCCAACAGCCAGCACCCTGCCGCCAGCTGTGCCACCAAAATCAGCGGCATGCCGACCACAAAGTACCAATGGCGGGTCTTATGATGGAACAGGTACATGCTTAAAAGCGCACCCACACTGCCGCCAACGAGGGCTGCCGCAAACAGGGTACGCTCCGGGATGCGCCACAGGTGCCGTCTGGCACGGCGCTTATCCTCTGCCATCAGAAACAGCGACAGTAGATTGATGATGACCAGATACACAAACAAAATTTTCATGACACCATTATATCATAAATCTCAAAAATATGGTAGAATACAAAATAAAAGTATAAAAGTGGGGACGCAACGATGAAACGTATTTTTGTTACCGGTGCAGGCGGCTTTGTGGGCGCACGTGCCTGCCGTTTTTTGCAGGGAAACTATGAGGTGCTGACCCTGCCCAAGGGCTGGATGGCCAGCTGCACCGAACTGCAGCTGATGCAGAGTATTGCTGAGGCGCAACCGGACGTGATCCTGCACACAGCGGCCATCTCTGATACCGGCTACACGGAGCAGCACCCGGAGGAAGCCTACCGTGCCAATGTGGAGCTGCCGCTTTGGCTGGCGCGCGCCGCCGCGCAGTGTGGGGCAAGGCTGGTGGGCTTCAGCTCTGACCAAGTCTACGCCGGCGTGCAGCAGCCCGGCTCACTGCCGGAAACGATGGAACTCTCCCCTGCCAACGTCTACGGCCGTCAGAAACTGGAAATGGAGCAACGCATGTTGGATGCCTGCCCGGACACAGTATTGCTGCGTGCAACCTGGATGTACGACCTGCCCAGCTATGGACTACCCATCCGGGGCAACCTGCCGCTGAACCTCATAAAAGCGACGATGTATAGAGAAAAACTGCGCTTCTCTAACCGTGACTACCGTGGCATCACCTACGTGCGGCAGGCGGTAGAAAACCTGGTGCCTGCTGCCAACCTGCCCGGCGGCGTATACAATTACGGCAGCGAAAACAGAGAGGATATGGTGACGACCGCTTTAGCCTTTGCTGAGGCTTTGCGGCTGCCGGATGTAGATAACCTGATAGAAGCAGTGGACTGGCAGCGGAATCTAGCGATGGATTGCGGAAAACTGCGCGGATATGGGATAAGGTTTGATGCCACGCAGGAGGGCATTTACCATTGCTTGAATGACTACGGCGTTGCGGATTTATAACCTAGTATAAAAGAATCGGGTAAAGTGGCTGTCCCCCCGCAGGCTGAGCGACAGCCCGTAGGACTGTCGCTCCCGGCACTGCGGTACCGCGCGCCCTGTTCTCATATTAATCAGACTTAGCCATAAACGAAGGCCCCCTTGCCGGGACACGGCAAGGGGGCCTTTCAATGGAGCTGATGGGAGTCGAACCCATGTCCGAAAAGAAATTAGTTAGAGTATCTCCGGGCGCAGTATGTTTATTGGATTTCCCTTGGTGCGGGCGAGCATACACGCACTACACCTTGGTAGCTTCGTTAATACCTGACGGGCGGCCAAGCTCAAGCCCGTTCATGTTCAGTACCTAATCGACGCCCTGGCCCTGCACGGTACTGATGCAGGCAGGACGGTCGCGCCTAATTAGGCAGCGACGGCAACAGAATAATCGTTGTCAGTTAATTTAAGTTTGGCGCTTTTATCGTGGTGCACCGCCACGGCCCGCTGCTCACGCCTCTCTCCCCCCGTCGAAACCTTTACAGCCCCGCATATTCGGTAGGGCAACGCCCCACCGGGAAGGTTAGCTTGAAACAGACTTTTTGCTGCCTTTACCGGGATTTCAGCGCGCGCTCAATATCACGCTTGGCATCGCGTGCGGCAGCAGTGGCACGCTTGTCATACAATTTTTTACCCTTGCACAAGCCCAGTTCCAGCTTGACACGCCCCTTTTTAAAGTAGAGCGAAAGCGGAACCAGCGTGTAACCTTGCAGCTTGATCTGCTGCCCCAGGCGGCGGATCTCGCTTTTATGGGCCAGCAAACGGCGGGGACGGCGCGGATCTTTGTTAAAGATGTTGCCGTGGTCGTAGGGGCTGATGTGCATGCCCTTTACGATCAACTCGCCGTCGTCAATGTCGGCCCAGGAGTCTTTCAGGTTGGCTCCGCCGGCACGCAGGCTTTTGACCTCGGTGCCGACAAGCTCGATGCCTGTTTCCAGGGCTTCCACCACAAAGTACTCGTGGCGGGCCTCACGGTTCAGGGCAATCACCTTTTTGCCGGATTTTTCCTCAGCCATGAAGCTCACCTCTTTTCTCTCTGGCGGGATTTAAAGTATAGCGCGTCTATGCAAAAAAGTCAAGCGCATCCTGTCACAACTCACCGCGGCCCTGCATGGCGCGGTACAGGGTGGTCTCGTCGGCATATTCCAGGCTGGAACCTACCGGCAGACCGTAAGCCAGGCGGGTGGTCTTGATGCCCATCGGCTTGATGAGCTTGGCCAGGTACATGGCGGTGGCTTCGCCCTCCACCGTCGGGCTGGTGGCCATGATGACCTCCTTTACGGTGTCGTTCAGGCGGGCCAACAGCTCTTTGATACAAAGTTGCTCGGCACCGATGCCGTCCATGGGCGAGATCAGGCCGTGCAGTACGTGATACAGGCCGTTGTACTCGTGGGTGCGCTCAATGGATTTGATGTCGCGCGGGCTTTCCACCACGCAGATCACGCTGCGGTCGCGCTTTTGGGAAAGGCAGATCTTGCAGATCTCGCCTGCGGTATAGTCTTGGCAGATGCGGCAGCGGTGCAGATCCTTTTTGGCATGTTCAATGGCTTGGGCCAGTTCCATGGCCTGTTCGTTAGACATGCCCATGATCTCGTAGGCCATGCGGGTGGCGCCTTTGCGGCCGATGCCGGGAAACCGGGCAAACTGATCCACCAGATTTTCCAGCGGCTCTAAATTCTGCGGCATAGATACGGCCTCTTAGCCCAGACCGGGAATGTTCAGCCCGCCGGTCATCTTGGCCATTTCCTCCTCGGACTCCTTGTCAACGGCTGCAACAGCGCTGTTGACGGCGGCGGCAATGAGGTCTTCCAGCATTTCGATATCCTCGGGGTCAACGGCCTCGGGCTTGATCTTGACAGCGGTGATCTCGTGCTTGCCGGTCATGGTAACGGTGACCATCTCGCCGCTGGCGGTACCGGTGTACTCTTTGGCCTCCAGCTCCTCCTGCTTGGCGCGGATCTCGTCCTGCATTTTCTGGACCTGGCGCATCATGGCGTTGGGATCGGGGCGGCCGTAGCCTTTGGGCAGTCTTGCTTTCATGGATATATCCTCCAAATCTTATTTGTCTTCAATTTTAATATCAACACCGAGGGCCTGCATATTTTTCAGCGTTTGGTCGATGGAAATAGCAGGCGTATCGGAAGCGTTGTCTTTGAGCTCCTCATAGGGGCCGATGTTGCAGCGGATGTGGGAAACACGGTAGATGGATTCTTTCAGCTTTTTGCTGACCTCGCGGTTGCTGCGGATGTAATCGCGGAAAGCATCGCTGCACTCAAACAGCACGCGGCGGCCATCGTAGTAAGCGCGGGTGTTGCGCAGAAAAGAGATCAGCATTGCGTCGGTCTCTTCCAGATCAGCCAGTACATTGGGCCAATATACGAAC
>ERZ791808.1642-NODE-1642-length-15909-cov-10.885896_pt1 | contig 15909 bp, 22 predicted proteins | sample MGYA00510305_ERZ791808 | MGnify/ENA primary metagenome ERZ791808 (study PRJEB30046, sample SAMN00792024) | human gut metagenome | study: EMG produced TPA metagenomics assembly of the A metagenome-wide association study of gut microbiota in type 2... | reverse complement strand
GCCTGGACGGCCACTTCTGAGAAAAGGTATTTACACAGAATCCTGAACAGGCTCAATAAGTTTACTCTTCCGTCTTTAAACTCTATTTTTGCGCCGATTCTTTACTGTCAGCTTTCGTTTCTAGTTCATCGTTATCGCTGAAAATACCATGACCTGAGTTCAACAACATTGAAACGAGCATATCATTATTAATCTCTTCACCATTTAAAACTCGCGCCAGAATTTCGCTGCCAAACAGTTGCGGTGAGAGAATGATATCCGGATGTACCATCTTAATCTTATTCAGGTTTTTGCTATCACTGACGGCGAGAACTGTTTTGACATCACTGCTCATATCTTTTGCCGAGAGTACAACAAACGCGTTATCTGCATCGTTATCACTCAGCGCCAGAATGGCCCGGCAACGATCGATTCCCGCTTTCTTTAATACAGAACTGTCATTACTGTCACCGGGGATAACATCAGCATTATCGCCTAAGCGTTGCTCAAGTTGCTTGATATCATCTTCAGGCAAGTTGCTGATAACCGTTACGTTTTGTCCGCGTTGATTCAGTTGCAGGATCGTATTGATGGCGAGAATCGAATGTCCGCAAACAATAAAATGATCTTTACGATGCATTGTATGATTGTTTCCTTTTACAAGTTTGTTGAATCCCCCGCGGATAAGCGGACCAAAAATTGAGGTCATAGATGTGGCAAAAACGGTAATGCCGGAAATAATGACCGAAATAGTGAACAATCGTGCTGATTCAGAAACAGGGACAATATCGCCATAGCCGACGGTTGACATGGTTTCTATCGAAAAATAGAACGCGGTCATCAAACTTTCTATTCGCGGATTAAAACCTTCGCTTAAATAAAGCGCACCGTAGGTTGAGTAAAACAGTAATGTCGTGAAACTAATAAATGCAAAAATTGTCCCGGCTGCGGCGCTACTGTGGGAGAAGTCTTTGCGCAGTATCAGCAAAAACACCAGCGTAAAAATGCAAAATCCAATACTAAATTTCAGCCAGGGATAAAAATGCAGGGTGTAAATTAGCGCTATCAACAACAAAATGATACTGATTGCCCATGCGAGCTTTGCCCGGAACAGTAAGCCAATGGAGTTCAGGACAAGAAAGACGCCGAGCATAAAGAGTGGGGCGTTTGCCAGCAAGGAGAGATCCAACTCTGAAAATGCTTTGATATGGAAAATATCAAGCAAATTGACCGACATACCATAGATTGTTTTAAAAATAAGCAATCCATTTAAAAAGACGGCCAGCGCGAGAATGTCGTGCCGAAGGGTCACCCATAAATTTGTTGCTGTTTGTTTGAATGTAGCCCAGTGACTCACTGATACCTCTGTAACCACAATTTTGTTTAATTATCTTAGCGTGCACATTTTCTGAACATACATGCAGCGCGTGAATGTGTTAAACAATAGTAGATGACTTTATCCGCAGTAATCAAAGGATTTGAGCGAGCAACTGTACCTCAGGAAAGGTCATTTTTCCTGAATATGCTCACATCATATAAAGAAATACAGATAAAGTTATTATCTGCTTGTGGTGGTGAATGCACTGACCGGCTATAAGGAAAGGCCAAACAAGAACACGGTTGCAAAAACCGTGCCCTTAAATATTGAATCTCTATTCAGAACACTTTCTTAAATGGTTTCACTGAAACGTGTTCATAGACTCCTGCCGCTACGTACGGGTCAGCATCGGCCCAGGCCTGAGCTGCTTCCAGCGATTCAAATTCAGCAATAACGGTTGAGCCAGTAAATCCCGCAGCCCCTGGATCGTTACTGTCTACCGCTGGCATTGGACCAGCTGTCAACAAACGACCTTCATCATGCAGTAACTGTAAACGTGCTAAATGTGCCGGACGAACGGAAAGGCGTTTTTCGAGGCTATCAGCTTTGTCTTGAGCGTAAATAACATACAACACGGGCACAACTCCTTGTTCGGGAAAGTTGTAAAGTACGTTATTTGAAAGGGCGAAGATCTGCAACGGAAAGATGATGTCTTTGTTAAGGCCATGCATAAAGTAAGGGTAATTACGCCAAAAATGACATTTTCACTGATCCTGATCGTCTTGCCTTATTGAATATGATTGCTATTTGCATTTAAAATCGAGACCTGGTTTTTCTACTGAAATGATTATGACTTCAATGACCCTTGATTTACCTCGCCGCTTCCCCTGGCCGACGTTACTTTCGGTCTGCATTCATGGTGCTGTTGTGGCGGGTCTGCTCTATACCTCGGTACATCAGGTTATTGAACTACCTGCGCCTGCGCAGCCGATTTCTGTCACGATGGTTACGCCTGCTGATCTCGAACCGCCACAAGCCGTTCAGCCGCCACCGGAGCCGGTGGTAGAGCCAGAACCGGAACCTGAGCCGATCCCCGAACCGCCAAAAGAAGCACCGGTGGTCATTGAAAAGCCGAAGCCGAAACCTAAGCCAAAACCGAAGCCGGTGAAAAAGGTACAGGAGCAGCCAAAACGCGATGTCAAACCCGTAGAGTCGCGTCCGGCATCACCGTTTGAAAATACGGCACCGGCACGCCTGACATCAAGTACAGCAACGGCTGCAACCAGCAAGCCGGTTACCAGTGTGGCTTCAGGACCACGCGCATTAAGCCGTAATCAGCCGCAGTATCCGGCACGAGCACAGGCATTGCGCATTGAAGGGCAGGTTAAAGTTAAATTTGACGTTACGCCGGATGGTCGCGTGGATAACGTACAAATCCTCTCAGCCAAGCCTGCGAACATGTTTGAGCGTGAGGTGAAAAATGCGATGCGCAGATGGCGTTATGAGCCGGGTAAGCCAGGCAGTGGGATTGTGGTGAATATCCTGTTTAAAATTAACGGCACCACCGAAATTCAGTAAGCAGAAAGTCAAAAGCCTCCGACCGGAGGCTTTTGACTATTACTCAACAGGTAAGGCGCGAGGTTTTCCTTCAGGATCAACCGCGACATACTTAAATAATGCTTCTGTCGCTTTATAGCGTTGCCCAATTGGTTCAGACGCTACTTTTTTCACCCACACTTCAATATTAATGCTGACCGATGTCGTCCCTTTCTGGACACAGCGTGCATAGCAGCACACCACATCGCCGACCGCAACCGGCCGTAAGAAAGTCATTCCTTCAACCCGCACAGTCACTACGCGACCGTGGGCAATTTCTTTTGCCAGAATAGCGCCGCCAATATCCATTTGTGACATTAACCAACCACCAAAGATGTCACCATTGGCATTGGTATCGGCGGGCATGGCTAAAGTACGTAAAACAAGATCGCCCTGAGGGACGTTATGTGTTGTAGACATGGTAAAACCGACTTAAAAGGAAAATCACAGGCGCGATGCTACTATGATTTTCCTGAGGAGAACAGAGGAGATACAGCGCCAGCCCCGAAGGACTGGCAGTCTGGTTAGGATTTATCTTCCTGCGGCATGTGGCGGTAGATATAGATACCGCTTAACAATGTGAAGATTAAGGTAAGGGCGGTCAGGCCAAAGACTTTAAAGTTGACCCAAATATTTTGCGGCAGCCAGAATGCGATGTAGATGTTTGCCAGACCGCAAAGGATAAAGAAAACAGCCCAGGCCAGATTCAGCTTCGACCATACCGGTTGCGGCAGCGTGAGTTCTTTACCCAGCATCCGCTGAATTAGCGGCTTTTTCATCACCCATTGGCTGACTAACAGGGCTCCCGCAAATAGAGCATAAATGACTGTAACCTTCCATTTAATAAACTCATCATTGTGGAAGAACAGCGTCAAGCCACCGAAGACGACCACCAGAACAAAAGTGATCAGGGCCATCTTCTCAACCTTACGAAAGCGAACCCAGCTATAGATAAGCACAATCGCCGTGGCGACGATCAGCGCCGCAGTAGCCGCATAGATGTCATAAATCTTGTAAAACGCGAAAAAGACAACCAGCGGTAAAAAATCAAGAAACTGCTTCATTTTACGATTCCGTAATCAAATGCTTAAGGTTATTGGCGAATCAACATATACAGACGGAACAGATAGATGAGCAATATGGCTGAAATCAGGTTGCTCAAGGTGTTCGCCAGTACGGCACCAATTTCCGGGGTTAATGCGGCAAAAGAAGAGGCAAAAAGCAGCAACAGTGTTTTTGCCAGCAACCAGCTCAGTACTGCGGGTGCCACCAGACGCATATTCGCCCAAGTCAGCCGCATACTGCTACGCATCGAGGCAAAAACGCCCATTTTGTCCTGTACCAACATCACCGGTGCCAGGGCCAGTAAAATGGCCATGATAATTCCCGGAACGACCACCAGCATGATGCCAATCTGTACTAAAAGGGTAGTCAGAAAAATCAGAATAAATAACTTTGGCAATATCGGCGCACTGGCACCAATAGCTCGCAGCGCACTGACTCTCTGACCCGCAGACACCAGCTGGATAATTAATATTACGCCTCCGGCGAGAATGGCGTTACCGATTAATCCTGAAAAAGTGGACGCCGCTGAAGCCTGCAGCAAAATTTGTTGCTGTTCCGGTGACATATTCTGAACCAGGTCGAACAACCCACTACTGCCGCTAACGGGCACGCCGTCATTGAGCTGCGCAAGCTGTGCATCACTGGGTGAGAAAACATGCCCTAACACCACTGTGATAAACGCACATAGCAACGATACCAACAGAATGGTCATAAATTGATTACGGAAGAAATTTCCGGTGTCACGGTATACGGACTGCGCCGTGATAGACATGCACTCTCCTTGAGTTTTATGCAGGTGTTAATTAGCGGGCAATTGTACCCTGGTTAAGCCTCGGGTGGCAGCATCAGGTCTTGTATGGAAAAGCATATCTTTGTAAAGCGGAGGTAATTGCTGGCCTTCAGGCATGGGCAAATCGCGGCAAGTGGCGACCGAGTTAATATTTGCGTAGCGAAAATATTTAAAAATTGATTTAAATCACATTAACCAGGATTCTCAATGCAACTTCTAAATTAATCCAGATCAATAAAGGGTGAATTATCATATGTAATGTGATCTATGTAGGATCATTTGTTACTCCAATGTAGGTATATTCGTCACGTTTTTATAACCATAACGACGGAGCGGATATGAAAAAGTTAACAGTGGCGGCTTTGGCAGTAACAACTCTTCTCTCTGGCAGTGCCTTTGCGCATGAAGCAGGCGAATTTTTTATGCGTGCAGGTTCTGCAACCGTACGTCCAACAGAAGGTGCTGGTGGTACGTTAGGAAGTCTGGGTGGATTCAGCGTGACCAATAACACGCAACTGGGCCTTACGTTTACTTATATGGCGACCGACAACATTGGTGTGGAATTACTGGCAGCGACGCCGTTCCGCCATAAAATCGGCACCCGGGCGACCGGCGATATTGCAACCGTTCATCATCTGCCACCAACACTGATGGCGCAGTGGTATTTTGGTGATGCCAGCAGCAAATTCCGTCCTTACGTTGGGGCAGGTATTAACTACACCACCTTCTTTGATAATGGATTTAACGATCATGGCAAAGAGGCAGGGCTTTCCGATCTCAGTCTGAAAGATTCCTGGGGAGCTGCCGGGCAGGTGGGGGTTGATTATCTGATTAACCGTGACTGGTTGGTTAACATGTCAGTGTGGTACATGGATATCGATACCACGGCTAAGTACAAATCTGGTGTTACTACCGTAAAAGACTCGGTACGACTGGATCCGTGGGTGTTTATGTTCTCCGCAGGATATCGTTTTTAATTTTCTCTGCAAAACCTCTGCAAAACCCCTCTGCAAAACTGGTCATCAAATGACCAGTTTTTTCCATTCCTTACCGCGTGCGTCGTTGTAAATATCGGTCATTTTTTGATTCGAATGGCCCAGCAAAATTTTGGTATCAACCCCCTGCTCTCTGAACAATCGCTCTGATAAAGATCTCTGCTCATGGAAAGAGGGTGGGGTGCCATTAGCACGCCAGTTGTAATCCACAGAATCCCGGGCTTTTTTAAATGCAACGGTTAATGTTGCTGGCTTAACCATCCCGCCGCGCTTAGCTGTCCCTTTCGCGTGATGGTGGTGCAATAGCCACGGACTAAGAACGCAATCGCGGCAGGATGACACCACATCATCCAGGGTGAGATTTAATTTATCGCAACGCAGAGCCAGAGGGATGGCAATCCGGGTTCCTGTTTTTTGCTGTTCGACATGAAGATAACCATCCCGGATATCCGAAAATTGCATTTTGCAAATATCTGAAAGGCGCTGGCCTGTCATCAGTGCCAGCAGCATACCGCGCTGTAAAAAGTAACCATCCTTTTCCGCTGCGTTATAAATCATCATCCACTCATCAAAAGTCAGTCGCTGTCTTGATATCCGCACCTGCGGTTTTTTTGCCGATTCTGCAGGGTTAAAGCCTGGCGGGACATCGCCCGTTTGCTGAGCTTCCCGGAAAACATCGATCAGTACTTTCCTGAAAATTTGTCCCATTCTGTTATGTCCTCTGGCCTTGTACTCTTCCAGTACTGATACCACATCTTTTACGGTTATGGCATCTAACGGTCTGGTGCCAAAACGTTCATCAAATACCCTGAGAGGGGCCGCTTTCTGTTTCAGCGTGTTGAGTTTGATCTCGCCGTTTTCATATCTTTCCTGTTGAATTTTTCTGTAATTATTCAGAAAAATGGTAACGGTTGATGAACCGCCGGTATCACGAATAATTTTCTCCTGCAGAGTGAGCATTTGTTCCATTTGTTGCCTGGCAAGACGGCTGTTCGCTTCTGCTGCAATAGCTTCTGCCTGTTTCTGGTCAATACTGCCGAGCCCGTGATTTTTTCCTGTTATGGGATGCCTGTAACGCCAGTAAACTTTGTTATTTCTTTTGTCAAAATACGGAGATAATCCCGGAACTTCAGTTTTATATTTTCGTGGGCGCGCCATCTTCCAGTATCCTCTTCAAAGCAGGGTGATCTGTGGCGATCACCTCCGGCTTGTTTACCATTCCGACAAAGCGAGCTCGAGGATCCACTCGCCAGTGTCTTCCAACTTTTTTGGGGAGAGGAAATATCATTCCGGCTTTAGCGTATTTACTTAACGTGCCCGGAGTAGGGACCGGTTCACTGAATTCCTCTTTTGCCCACTCAGTGAGCAGAATAAGTCTTGCCATGAGCGTTGTTCGCTAATCATGGCCGCCGCCATTATAGCTTGCGGACGACGACCGGGGTTGAACATTAAAAATCAGCCTGACTCGGGATCAGTTTTTGCCAGATTGCTGAAACTTGTTTTGCCTGGTGACGGGCATCGTCCAGCGCATTGTGGGGTACGCCTTCGAATGGAATAGCCATTCTGACATCAAAGCCAATGGCATTACCCAGTTCAACGATTGTGCGTACATCGCGATCGTTGTAGTAAAGCCACGGGTAGGGGATCCCCTGCCGTTCATATGAACGGCGTAAAATTACGTTGTCGAAGTTGGCTCCATTTCCCCATATCTGAACAAAAAATTCACCGGAGTTTTCGTCGATAAATTCCCGCAATTGTAACAGTGCATCATCTAACGGGATTTCATCGGTCATAATGGCAGACTGCGCTTCACGTGATTGCTTCAGCCACCTTTTAATGACGTCACGATCAATGACTCCGCCAGCAGTTTCCAGATCGATAGTCTTACTAAATTCCGGTCCCATACCTCCGGTTTGCGGATCGAAAAATATTGCACCTATTGAGATAATCGGGGCATCAGGATTTTTTCCCATGGTTTCAAGGCCTATCATTAGATGGTCACACGTCCTGCTGGTGGATGTGATTTCGTGATGACCGTTCACCTTAATTGGGTGATCTGCCGTCTCGCCAGTTTCATTATCGCTATTGTGATGCTGATTGCCGCCAGTGTTCTCCTTGTGTGGATGTTCAGCGCCTTCCATTTCCTCCGGATCATCTTCCTGAACTTCAACCTGATACTCTTCATCGAATGTTTCTTGGTATGTTGCGTCGCCCATCACCGCGCCACAATCAGGGCAGTTGCCGCCGCCGGTCTGACCGCAGGCGGTGCAGACTTTTTCCACTTCCTGTTGCGCTACTGGTTCAGGCTGTTTCGTTTCTGGCTCGTTTTGTAACGCATTTGGACTGTTTTGTTCCGCTTTTTGGTAGTTCCGTTCCGATTCATGCTGGTTTTGGTTCACAGAATCGCGGGTCTGGAGCCCCTTAACCCATTTCGGATCATTCGGGTCACTAATCCCTTCAACAAATTCACCACGTGATGCAGCAAGCAACTTATCGGCGTCAGGCTGGCTGATATTGGCTGCCTGCATAATTTTGTTTACTTCGTCAGCGGTAACTTTTACCGGCTCTGGTTGTGCGGTCGTGTCAGATGCACCAGTATTTTGTTGTGAACCTGAGTATGTACTGTTTTTGCGGGCGAAATATTCTTCTTTCGTGATTTCAGTAGCCCCGGCAGCCAGCGCCTTATCCAGACCAGAAAGTTTGTTTGCGCGACCGTATTTTTCGCCATCCTTGTCGGTGAAGAGGAAGTAGAACGGCCCCTCACGCTCTACAGATGGTTCGACTTCCACTTTGCATTCGGTTTTTTCGTTGTCCGGAATTGCCGTTTCCACTGCATCAGTTTCTGGTACTGGCGACGAGAGAGTATCAGTTGCGCTCTGATTTGTTCCTTCATCTTCAAACACGCCCTTTGTAGTCAGGTATTCAGTAATGTATTTGTTCAGTGCCACAGGGTCTTTGTGAATGTCGATCGGACGTTCACGGACAAGGCCAAAAATAGTCTGGCGGTCGTAGCGAAGGGCATCAGGCTGTTTGCGCATTGATGCCGAGATACGCTTCCAGTCTTCGCGGTCGTTGTCGATAACTTCTTTTTTTGCCCAGCGATGGATGCTGCCGTCAATGTTTCCGGCATCCACATCACTAGGCCAGAGAGCGTAGGCCAGTTCGTCATCCAGTGTTTTCCATGTCTGCTTGTATTCGCGATGAATGGCAGCAATGACCGGGCTGATTTTTCCTGTTGAATTTTCAGTGTGCTGTTGATTGGTTCTGGCGCGGGCGAGATCAACAACAGACGTGTATTTTCCGGTTTCCTTGCGTTCACCTTCGCGACGTTTTTTCCAGATGCGCATCTCTGCCTGAATTTCGGGCCATTTGGCACCAGGCTTACATTTATGCTTAACCCACCCGATGGCATGCAGCTTAAGCTCCGGATACATGGCGTTAACTTCTGGCATTTTCATCAACGCTTCAACGATATGTCCGTCGAATGTTGCCATGTCTTCCTGCAACAATTCCTGTGCGCTAATAACCATATCAACGGTGATGTTTTCACATGTGTCGAACTTAACCATGACAGCGTTCTGTACTTCAGGGGCCAGCTTGTCAAAAGTGACGTTCATCGGATCTGATTCAGTCTCAACCGGGACAAAGGAAGCAGACTCCTCATCCCAGCGGTTTTCCTGCATATATTCAGCATCCCATGAATCGAGGGCAGGGCGGGGTATGCCGGGTTTATCCTCGCAGACAATAAATTTATAAGCGCAGTCCTGAGCAGCCGGATAATGTTCCAGGAATTGCCAGTGAAATTTTGCTCGAGCACGGCGTTCGTCGCCAGCTTCAATGGCTGTGGCTACAGCCACAGCGCCTTCTTCCCTTGTTGCCAGTTCGTCAGGAATAGCGGCGCAAATAAAGACTTTACTCATTTTGTTTTAACCTCATTACAGATTTCAGGGTGAACGAATCCCTGCCATTGCTGGCATTTTTAATCCGTTGGTATGGTGTTAATATGGCTGGCGGGTTATCCAGCCGGTGTTTCGTTATTCAGGTACAGCGATACTTTTTTTAACGGGAGGCATTCACCAGAAATTTTTTGCTTGTCTCTTGCCTGGAGGCGGGATTCTTTACTGGCAAAAATTCCGGTAATCACAGTCTGTGGCTCGCCCGTTATAAGAAAAACGGTCATCATCAGTGCAAATGCTGAAGTCACTGCTGTTCTCCGATAATACCAAGTTCAAGAAGGGCAATTCTGGAAAGTATGGAATTATCATTGAGAAGATAAGGTTCATATTTTCTCATCTTAATGGCATCTTCAGTAAACTCCCGGTTACTGAGCAGAACTCCAATATCAAAACAACCTTCAGACGTATTAACGTTTGGTAATAACGTTTCCATTATCGCGTCCTCAACAATGAATTTTGTGATGCAGTGCCTGGTGCCTCCAGGTGACGTTAACCAGTTAACAATTAACGCCGGAATACAGAAGGATGCCCGTTACGCCCCGTAAAAGACCACTTTACGGTTTTAACTGTTCCGCGTGCGCATAGCCGCATTCACCGCATCACAAAATTCACTTTAAAAAGGGTGGCAGAGCAGTCACGGAGTAGAACTGATGCCACCAAATACTACACATGGGTATTGTGGCGGGGCTGTCACTTAAGCGTATGGTCAACCTGACGACCCGGTGCATTTTCTGGAGCAATGGAGGAAGCCCCAGCCATACTTACCGCCGCGCCATTTCGCGGACTGCCACAACCGGAAGTGCACGGTCGAAGAAATTTAACGACAAGCCTTATATGCAAAGGAATCTCGCCGTGCGCTTTCGTGTTGTGTGCCTGCTTTTAACCACGTCAGGCGAGGTGGTTTCCGTCATTCCCCAATAACAGGAAATCTGTATAATCTGGATATCCCCAACAACAGGAAGGTGTTTTATATGGTGGTTCAAAAGAATTGTTCAGGTACTGGTAAGCCTGCGGACAGGGCGGACATTCCGAATACCAGGAAACATATACCTGAGAAAAACATTCGACCAAAACCATCTCCAGCTCCTTCAGAGGAGAGGGGGAACAGCAACAATCAAACAAGCAGGTGATGATATATGGACCGGGATGATATTCTTGACAGGGTTTTATATGGTTATTTTCTTGAACAACTATTCTCTGTAGCGACTGGTCGTCTCGATAAACTTTTCTCAGTGGTGAGTATTATCCTCGGTTCATCTGTCATTGGTGGATTTATTCCTGAAGTTTCTGGAGTTCTCATTGTTGTGATAGCAACCGTTCAAACGATTTACGGATTCGGACAAAAGTCAGGTAACGCAATGAGAAAATCCGCAGAATATCTGCAGCTTTATGATGATGCAGAAAAATATTCCGATTCGGAATTGAAAATGCAGTTAAAGCTCCTGGAAAAAACAGATGATAATATTTGGTCGTCGCTTAAAGATATCGCAATCTTAAAAACCCAGATCAAAATAGGAATCTCCGTAGAACAACAAGAGAAACTGTCTGCAAAATCCAAATTGATGCGATTCCTTTGTGGTTAGGAATACCCAGATTGTTAAAGAGCATGCCGAATGCTTACCCGTGTCCGGCGAACGTATTCCACTTCGCCTGTGGAGAACTCTTTAATTACTAACCTTCATCAGTCAGAGTTTCTTGCTAACCAGCGACGCGCGCCAGCTTCCGTTTTAAACGTTTTGCTTCTGGTATACGTCATCGCGGTAAACGTGCCGTCCAGGTTGGGGAATACTCCACATACCAGAGATTCGCTGTTGCCAAGCTCGATAGTATCCATGCTGACCTCATTTCCCCTTAACGCCGGGGGAGCGGAACAAAAACCTGCTGCATAGTTAAAGTTGAACCCTGCCGTCATGTTCTTACGCCTCGGGCTGGCTACTTAACCCCTTGCCACTGCCTGGTAACTCGAAGTATTGCCTGGTGTTCTGTGGAGCGGGGTGGGTTGGTAGACGTATGATGTACTTTTTGTTCATTTGTGTAAAGTACTTTTAGTACATTTTATGTTTAAAAAAATGAGGAGGGATTAAGTGAAGCACAAACCCGGAGGGATGTTACCGGATTTATGCTGGATCAAGAGGCTTTTTGTTTTTTCTTTCGTGTTAATTCTTCGTAAATTGCATTGTACTTCTGTTTTTTTTCCTCAAGAGTTTTTAAAAGCTCATCTGTTTCACTGTCAGGTAGCTCGTCTAGAAGGTCAATGATGATTTTTTGTTTTGGGTTTAACTCCTGATAGAAGCGTGCCTGCGCACTACTTTCTGTATCCTCGCCCAAAAGATATGTTGGCGTTGTTCCTATGAGTGCTGCTAATTCCCTCAATTTCTCTCGTCGAGGAATTGTTTCGCCATTAAACCATTTACTGACCGCTTTTGGTGTTAATTTCATTCGACGGGCAATTTCTGCCTGCCTCCCGTGTTGTTCATAACCAGCGTTTTCACAGGCTAGCGCAAGCCTGCTGGCGAACTCTTTACGCGCTTTATCTTCATGAACCATAAGTTCAATGATATTCGCTATTGAATGTACTGTCAGTTCTGCTATATCATGTACCCAAAGTTCACATTATGGAGATGGTATGAACCAGAACACACTTGAAGATGTAATCAAAACTGTTCGTGTTTCTGTTGTGTCCGACGTTTGTGGTGTCAGCCAAAGAGCAATCTACAAGTGGATTAATAACGGGAAATTGCCGCGCACTGAATATACCGGTGAAACCAATTACGCTGAAAAAATCGCTCTTGCATCAAACGGATTATTTTCTGCCGATGCAATATTAACTATTGGCAGAAATAAAACTACCACGAAAAAGCTGATGGGAGTTGATTCATGAAAATCAAACATGAGCACATCCGCATGGCGATGAATGCCTGGGCGCATCCGGACGGCGAAAAAGTACCGTCTGCGAAAATTACCAAAGCGTATTTCGAACTGGGGATGACGTTCCCGGAACTTTACGACGACAGTCATCCGGAAGCCCTGGCCCGTAATACCCAGAAAATTTTCCGCTGGGTGGAGAAGGACACCCCTGATGCTGTTGAAAAAATTCAGGCGTTGTTACCGGCGATCGAAAAGGCGATGCCGCCTTTGCTGGTGGCCCGTATGCGCAGTCACAGCTCTGAATATTACCGTGAGATCGTCGAACGGAGGGATCGGCTGGTGAAAGATGTGGATGATTTTGTCGCAGCGGCGATCGCCTGGGGCACCCTGACTAACAGTGGTGGTCAGCCTGGTAATGCTGTTGTCGTGCATTGACCAACAATATTCATGCCGGATTTCTTCCGGATGTTCGAGGGTAAAGTTCGGTATCAGATGAGGTGAGTATGGCTAATGCCTGGCTCAGATTGTGGCATGACATGCCAAATGATCCCAAATGGCGAACCATTGCCAGGGTCTCAGGACAGCCAATCGCAACAGTGATGGCGGTGTATATCCACCTTCTGGTGAGTGCGTCACGAAATGTCACGACATGTCACGGCGTGTCACTACGTGGTCACATTGATGTCACGACGGAAGATTTAGCAAGTGCGCTTGATGTGACGGAAGACGTAATTGATTCAATTTTGCATGCAATGCAGGGGCGGGTTCTGGATGGTGACCTTATTTCCGGATGGGAAAAACGTCAGGTGCTGAAAGAGGACAATGGTAACGTTTCGCAAACGGCAAAATCCCCGGCAGAGCGCAAGAGAGCGCAGCGGGAGCGCGAAAAGCTGCGGAAATATGATGCTGATTGTCACGATGAGTCACGACGTGTCACGCATCTGTCACGACAAGTCACGACAGATAAAGATACAGATACAGAATTAAACCCCACACATAACACGCGCATGCGCGAGAGTGCTCCAACCGGTGAGTCGCATGGTGCGCCGTTGCAGACAGCCGAACCTGAATACCTGGACGGCCTGAGCGAACCGATCGGGAAATTTTTGATGACTACTGTCTGGCAGCCGTCGTCGGATTTTCGACAACGGGCAGCAGTGTGGGGTATGGCTCTGCCTGAGCCGGAATTTACACCTGCAGAGCTTGCCGCATTCCGGGATTACTGGATGGCGGAGGGGAAGGTTTTCACGCAGGTTCAGTGGGAGCAGAAATTTGCCCGCCACGTGCAGCACGTCAGGGCACAGGTAAAACCAGTCAGCAAGGGGGTAAGCCATGCAGCATCAGGTGGCACGGCATCACGGGCAGTTCAGGAAATCCGGGCAGCACGCGAACAGTGGGAACGTGACAACGGATTTATCAGCAACGGAAACGGCCTGGAAGCTGTGGGAGCTTATGGGGGAGGTGTATTCGAACCGCTGGACACAGAAGAACGGGGCCGCACCTTCGAAGCTATGGATTGCCCAGATTGGCACGATGACTGAACAGCAAATCCGGCTGGTCTGCCGTCAGTGCATGGACCGCTGCCGGGCGGGTGAAACGTGGCCCCCGGACCTGGCTGAGTTTGTTGCACTGATTTCGGAGAGTGGGGCAAATCCATTTGGTCTTACGGTGGATGCAGTGATGGAAGAGTACCGGCGCTGGCGCAATGAATCCTGGCGATACGACGGGAGTGATAAATACCCGTGGCCACAGCCTGTGCTGTACCACATCTGCCTCGAAATGCGTACCAGAGGGATTGAGCGCCAGATGACGCAGGGTGAGTTAAAACGACTTGCGGAACGGCAACTGACGAAATGGGCAAAGCATGTTGGTAACGGGATGAGTGTTCCGCCAGTGCGACGACAACTGGAAGGGGCGAAACACCCGCAAGGGCCAACGCCAATTGAACGGCTGAAACAGGAATACGAACGCCGGAAGGCAGCTGGTTTTATTTGAATCTGAGAAACGATTTTGTCGGAGGAAATATTAATGGAAACCGTATTTGACGCACTGAAAGCGATGGGAAAAGCCACGTCGGTAGAGCTGGCTGCGCGACTTGATATCAGTCGTGAAGAAGTGCTGAACGAACTATGGGAACTGAAAAAGGCTGGCTTCGTTGATAAAAGCGTATACACCTGGCGTGTGGCTGGCGAAGGTGAATCCGGGGTAGCCGAAGAGCAGCTAGCACAATCTGAAGTACAGGATGTGCTAACCAGGGAGGTCGAACGAAAAGTTACCGCTGACATGATGATTGAGTTTATCGGTCAGGAGGGTGCTAAAACGTGTGAGGAACTGGCGGGTAAGTTCGGTGTCAGCACTCGCAAGGTTGCTTCCACGCTGGAGGTAGTAACCGCAACGGGGCGGCTGGCACGCGTAAACCAGAACGGTAAATTTCGCTACTGCATGCCGGGCGCTGATTTACCGGCAGAGCCGGAAGCTGCATCCGTAGCGGAAACCGATGGTAAAGCCTTTCCTCAGCCAGCAGGTGTTGCGTTACCAGTCCGGGAAGCCGCAACACAGGAAGAAATTAAAACAGAAACTGTGGCGGACATTGTGCAGCCGTTGCCATCGTTTACCGAAACGCAAGCAGATGAGCTGATTTTTCCGTCCCTGCGCAGGGCAAACCTGGCGCTGCGCAGGGCGAAAAGTGATGTTCAGAAGTGGGAGCGAGTCTGCGCCGCGCTGCGGGAGCTGAACAAGCACCGGGATATTGTTCGACAGATTACTGATTCTTCCCGCCGTGTTGTATCGGAAAAGTGATTGCCGGAGGCGCTTATGGCAAAAGTATTTACACCAGAAGAGCGGGAAGAAGTGAAGGCGCGCATTGTGGAATTCGTGCGCCTGAGCGGACGAGAAACTTTTCGACAACTGGCAGATAAAACGGGTGTCAGTAAGACCGCTATTCGTCGTTTATCTGGTGCGCTTGCGGCCAGTGGTGATGTCTGGCTCTCTGATTGCGGGGTATTTCCATCAGAGCAGGCGTATCGCGTATGGCGTAAGACACCGGAGAAGGCTGCTGACCCGACACTGATTCGAAAGTTACCAGACGGAGAAATACGCCGCTACGACAGGCGCCTGAATATAATCTGTCGCGAGTGCCGGAAGAGCGAAGCTATGCAGCGTGTACTGGCATTTTATCAAGGAAATGTTAGGTATTTTAGACGTTACTAGATTAAAGAGCATTAGTTCAGATGTGAATTGACATTTTCATGGCGCAGGGTAGAGCCAGCGTGGTTGTCCGCTTTGCGCTGATGAATCCCCTAATGATTTTTATCAAAATCATTAAGTTAAGGTAGATACACA
>ERZ791808.1639-NODE-1639-length-15922-cov-4.958026_pt1 | contig 15922 bp, 9 predicted proteins | sample MGYA00510305_ERZ791808 | MGnify/ENA primary metagenome ERZ791808 (study PRJEB30046, sample SAMN00792024) | human gut metagenome | study: EMG produced TPA metagenomics assembly of the A metagenome-wide association study of gut microbiota in type 2... | reverse complement strand
CTCTCCCCTGCCGCAGACGGCAAGACCATCACCTGGATGAGCGACCCGCGCCACAGCGCCGCTGCCGCCATAGCCGAGCTTTCCACCAGCGCAGATCTGAGCGAAGCCACGCAGATCGAGGGCACGAGCCGCCTGATCTCCTACTCCGGCAGCAAGCAGATCAACCGCGTGAACGGCGTGACGCTGAGCGGCCTCACCGCAGGCGCGACGTATTACTACCGCGTCGGCGACGGCACGGTCTGGTCCGCCATCCGCAGCTTCACCGTCCCGGCAGCCGGGAAGCAGACCCGCTTCTTCCTGCTGGCGGACATTCAGGAGGAGGCCGCCCTTGAGGGCATGGTCCGCATCGCCGATCATCTGGCCGGGCAGTATCCCTTCGGCGTTCAGCTCGGCGACGCCGTGGACAATGTCCGCTACTACAACCAGTGGGACGACGCCCTGAAGCTCTTCACGCTCGACGGCATCCGCGACACCGATGTGCTCCACGTCATCGGCAACCACGAGGCAGACGACAGCGGCAGCGGCGCCATCGCTGCCAGGAGCGTGTTCGGCGTGCCTGCTGACTGGTATTCCGTGGAGCGCGGCGACGTCTACATCGCCGTCCTGAACCACACCTCCGACAAGGACACCCTGCAGCAGTTCGCACAGTGGCTGATCGAGGACGCTGCGAAGACGAGCTGCACCTGGAAGGTGCTAGTCACGCATGTCCCCGCCTACTATACCAACCCCACCGGCGGCGGCGAGATCTATCAGCAGTATCTGCCCGCAGCCTGCGACGCAGCCGGGATTGACTTCTACTTCTCCGGCAATGACCACAGCTACGCCCGCACCGCTCCCTTGACGGCCGGTCAGGTGGAGGAAAAGGGCACCGTGTACTACATCTGCGGCTCCACCGGCGGTAAGTCCTACTCCATCGTGGATAATAAGGACTTCCACTTCGAAAAGGCCACGCTCGACTTCGAGAGCATCTATGTCGACGTCACCGCCGACCGCTTCCAGGCTACCGTTACAGCGTATAATGTGGCAGAGGACGGAAGTAAGACCGTGCTGGATCAGTACAGTAAAAGGAAGACCCCGCTGTGCGAGAATGATGAACACACATACGATTACGACAGCGACACGGATATCCTTTCCTGTGAGGTCTGCGGCTACGAGACCGGCGCGAAGGAAAGCGCCTACCCCGGCTGGGCGAAGGATACGAAGACGGGAAGAATGCGCTATTTTGCTGGTGGAAACTCCGTGACTGGTGTTTTGGTGCTCACGGAAGGTACATATTCCTTTGATCAAGATGGCCTTACCTATCAGGGCGAATATGTTATCTGCGGTGAAACGTGCCAGTTTGAAAATGGTCAGTTTGTTCGCTGCACAACTGCTGACCTGATCAATGCTGGCCTGTGTGGCCAGACAGCCAATTATGTTCTTTACCGCGATGGTAAGCTCGTTGTCGGCGGTTATGGCGATATGGTGGACAACATCGCGAAGCGTGCTCCCTGGGGTAACTACAGGTATTATATTAAGCACATCCTGATCGGCAATGAAATCACTGCAATTGGCAAATTCAACTTCTTCCAGTGCAGCAGGCTTGAAAGCGTGTCTTTTGCGGAAAATATCAAGCTTGCACGTATCGGTTGGGGTGCTTTCGGCTACAGCAGCCTGCCCTCCATCACCATTCCCGATTCTGTTACGCAGATCGACGGCTATGCGTTCTACTATTGCTCCAAGCTGTCCAGTGTGGAGATCAGTGAAAACAGCAAGCTAGCCAGAATGGGCGAAAGCGTATTCAAGGCCGACGCAAAACTGAAATACCTGTATATTCCTGACGGCACGAATAATATTGGCTGGGGTATCTTCGAGGGAGCTGGCAATAATGTAACTGTGTCCGTTGCTGCAAATTCCTATGCGCAGGCCTATGCTGAGAAATATGGTGTCTCCTATGAAACAAGAACACCCAAGCCCACAGTTGTGGCCTCCGGCAGTTGCGGTGATAACGCAGCGTGGACTTTGAACTCCGAAGGTGTTCTGAGCGTCACAGGAAACGGCCCCATGTCGGACAATAATACAAATCACGCTCCTTGGGAAGCATACAAGTATCAAATCAAGCAAGTCGTAATTGGTAAGGACATCACCTATATTGGCAAGTTCAACTTCTTCCGGTGTAGCAGACTGGAAACCGTGACCTTCGAGGAGGGCACAAAGCTCGAGCGTATCGGTTGGGGTGCCTTTGGTTACAGCAGCCTGCCTGCTATCACCATTCCTGACTCTGTTAACCGGATCGACGGCTATGCATTCTACTATTGCTCCAAGCTGACCGGTGTTGCGATCAGTGAGAACAGCAAGCTGGAAAGCCTTGGCGAATATGCATTTAAAGCCGACACCAAAATGACCTCTCTGTACATTCCTGACGGCGTTACAAAGATCGGCTCCGCGATCTTCAAGGATGTCACCGGCGTAACGCTCTCCGTGGCAGAGAATTCCTATGCACAGGCCTATGCGGAAAAGTACGGCATTGCTTATGAAACACGGAAAGCGAAGTTGACTGTTGTCGCTTCCGGCACTTGCGGAGAGAACGCCGCATGGACGCTAGACTCTGAGGGTGTTCTGAATATCACCGGGGACGGTCCCATGGCGGATAACAACACAAACCAGGCTCCTTGGGAAGCATACAAGTATCAGATCAAGCAGATTGTCATTGGAAAGGGCATCACCTATATCGGTAAATTCAACTTCTTCTGGTGTAATAAGCTTGAAACTGTGACCTTTGAAGAGGGCTCGCAGCTTGAACGCATCGGCTGGGGTGCCTTCGGCTACAGCAGCCTGCCTCAGATTGCCATTCCCGACAGTGTGACCCGTTTGGACGGGTATGCCTTCTACTATTGCTCCAATCTATCCAGCGTACAGATCAGTGAGAGCAGTTGTCTGACCAGCTTGGGTGAATGTGTATTCAAGGCTGATACAAAGCTGACGAGCCTGTACATTCCTGACGGCATGAATAATATTGGATGGGGTATCTTTGAAAATGCCATCGCGAATGTTACGCTGTCAGTGGCAGAAAACTCCTATGCGCAGACCTATGCCGAAAGGTATGGCATCGCCTATGTAACAAGAACTGCTAAGCCGGCAGTCGTTGCCTCCGGCTTCTGTGGTGAAAGCGCTGCATGGGTTCTGACTTCTGACGGTGTACTGAAGATCACTGGCAGTGGCCCTATGGCGGACAATGAGACAAACCATGCCCCCTGGGAAGCATGCAAGTATCTAATCAAGCAAGTCATGATTGGTAAAGACATCACCTATATTGGTAAGTTCAACTTCTTCTGGTGCAATAGACTCGAAACTGTGACCTTTGAAGAGGGCTCGCAGCTCGAGCGCATCGGCTGGGGTGCCTTTGGCTACAGCAGCCTGAAAACAATTGCCATTCCTGACAGTGTTACCAGATTGGATGGGTATGCTTTCTACTACTGCACAAAGCTGAATGAGGTAGCAATCTCTGAAGACAGTATTCTCGAAAGCATTGGAGAATACGCATTCAAAGGGGATACTACTCTCCTCAGCCTGTATATTCCCAACACTGTAACAGAAATTGAAGACCGCATTCTGCAAGATGCGCTTAATATCGTGTTGTCTGTAGCAGCAAACTCCTACGCGCAGGCTTATGCTGAAAAGCTGGGCTATGCTTACACTGTTCGTGGTACAACTGATACAGCACAGCTGGAAACAATGGTGACTGAATTGAGCATTGTTCCGGTTGAGGACAAACTGGAAGAATTCCAAACTCTGTATCAGTCCGAATTAGATGACAGTAATTCGTAATGCTGGTTGACTTTCACGATTCAGAGGTAACATTATCAGTAAACACCCTCCGGAGGGCTGCACAATTGTGCAGCCCTCCCACACGGCATTTTACAAGAACTCCAAAGGAATGAGATTTCATGCAAGCTATTCAGCAACAGGAACGCGGTTCTCTATACCGCAGGGATATCCTATGCCTTTTAACCATCTTTATTTCCAGTATGGATTTTTTAGGCATTGGCGGCGATTTCCTTGCAATATTCCTGCTCGCCTATTTGATCTTGCATATTCGTCATATTGTAATAACGCAGCAAGCCGTACTTCTTGCTTTATTCTCTGTTTTCTATTTCATATTCTACAGCTATCATAGCAGCTTCGTATTTGCCGACGTACCTAAATATCTTGTACTGCCTTGGGCTTGCTACCTGGTCGGCAGCCACTTTATCAGAAGTTCCACCAATAGGAACTTACTGCTGTTAATGATTATAAGCATTGCAGCTGGTTTCTTTCTGCATGGTACCCTTAATGTTGTGTCTTATCAGTTCTTTCATCGCGTTGATGAGCGATATGCTCGACTAGCTTACGACTTTTGGCATAAGAACTATCTGTCCGTCACAGCGCAGGGGCTTCTGTTTCTTTTCCCTGCTGCCATTTCAATCGGCCTGCTCTTTTTCGGTGATCGAAAGTGGACTATTCCATCTCTTCTTGTCCTATCCATCTCACTCTATAACGCTATACAGCAAGCATATCGCGCTTTTTTCTTTGTCTCCGGATTACTTCTCGTCGGAATTCTGATATATATTCTGTCAACTGCTAAAATATCTCTTGAGCGTCGACTCCATATCATTCTTGGCGTTGTTATCCTATTTTTGATCGTTCTCATAGTCTGGGAAGCAGATATTGCTCATTTGAAAAGCATGTTTGTTTCGACACGACTTTATCGGCGCATCACACAGGGTGATCTGCTAAATGCCGGTGGGCGCATCAATATCTGGAAAAGCTTTTTTGATAATTGGTTGCGCTATCCATTTGGTTCAAATAATCAATTTGTTCTGTATGGCGGGCAAACATATGCGCACAATTTCTGGCTGGACATTTACCGTGTTGCTGGAATACTCCCTTTCATTTTCTCGATATCAGCAACAATTGACGAAATAATCATACTGTTTCGCTTTGGCAGATTGCATACAGATCGTAGCATCAGCCCTATCGCTTTCTGCTTTACGTCAGCAGCAATCATAAATTTTATGGTCGAACCGATCTATATTGCAAACCCGTACATCTATTATTTCTTTCTTATGATCCAGGGTGGAATTAACGGTGCAATGCACCAGAGCAAATCGGAGGTCACCCCATGAACCTCATTTTTCTCTCCAATTTCTACAACCATCATCAGGGGCCGCTATGCCGTGCACTGGCTGCCCAAGACGGCGTCTCGTTCCGCTTTCTGGCCTGTGGAACGATCTCACTGGAGCGGCGCGCGATGTGGGGCGAGATCAGGGATCTTCCGGATTTTGTTGTCACGCCGCGCACTCCGGCAGAGTTGGTCGAAGCATCCCATGAAATTCTTGCAGCAGATGCCGTGATCGTCGGCTCTGCGCCGCAGATCCTGCTGCGGGAACGCCTGCGGGAGGGAAAGCTGATCCTGCGCTATCAGGAGCGCCCTCTGAAAAACGGCTTGGAGCCGCTGAAATTTCTGCCGCGGATGGTGAAATGGCAACGTTGGAATCCCTCTGATAAGCCGGTGTATCTTCTATGTGCCAGTGCTTATGCCGCCGATGATTATGCGAAAATGGGATTGTTCCGTGGGAAGGCCTATAAATGGGGATATTTTCCTGCAGTACTTTCCTATGATACGGAAGCGCTGCTCTCACAAAAAGAGCCGGGCAGTATATTCTGGGCGGGCCGCTTGCTGGATTTGAAGCATCCGGATGATGCGATCCGGCTTGCGGCTCGGCTGCGGGATGCAGGCTATTCGTTTTCTCTGCGTATAGCGGGAAGCGGAACATTGGAACCGAAGCTGCGTGGAATGATCGCACAATATGCTTTGGAATCTCAGGTCTGCCTTCTGGGTAGCCTGTCACCGGAGCAGGTGCGCCGGGAAATGGAACGCAGCGCAATATTTCTGTTTACTTCGGATCGGCACGAAGGCTGGGGCGCTGTGTTGAACGAGGCCATGAACAGCGGCTGCGCAGTCGTTGCCAGTGACGCAGCCGGCTCGACGCCCTATTTGGTCGAGAATAGCGTAAATGGCTGTGTCTATCGCGCTGGGAATAGGAATGAACTATACGAAAATGTCGTACGGTTGTTGGAGCAGCCATCTACACGGGAAGCAATGGGCAAACATGCCTATGAGACCATCACAAACACCTGGAATGCGCAAGAAGCCGCCCGTCGGCTGGTCGATTTGATCCGGGCCATTTCAGAGGGGGTTCCGTCCCCCGAACTCTATTTGGAAGGGCCGTGCAGCCGCGCTTAGCCACTGCTGGCATATATCGCAAATATGAAAGTATCTTTTTTCAGCCGACGTGCCGCCAAAAACGCGGGCTGGCTGGTCGCAGGCAGAGTCCTGCACATGGCACTGGCCTTTCTGGTCAATCTGCTCACTGCACGCTATTTGGGGCCGAGTAACTATGGTCTGGTCAACTATGCCGCCCTGTATACCGCCTTTTTCACATCCTTTGCCACTCTGGGGTTGAGTTCACTCCTTTTGAAGGACTTTATGGATGACCCGGAGGGTGCCGGAACTACAGTTGGAACGGCGATCGCAATGCGGTTGCTGTCCAGTACGCTGTCTGCGGTCAGCATTCTGGCCATAGTGGCCGCTGTGGACCGTGGAGAGCGCTTGACCATGACCGTGGTAGCGCTTTACAGCATGTCCCTGATCTTTCAGGCGTTTGATACCATTCAGTACTGGTTTCAAAGTCGGCTGGAGTCCAAATACGCAACGATTGCCACATCGGTTGGGTATATCATCGTCTCTTTCTACAAAGTACTCCTTCTGGTTTTGGGCAAGGACGTTCGCTGGTTTGCCATCTCCAACACAATCGATTATGCCGTAGCAGCCATTGTATTTCTGGGGCTGTACAAGTGGCGCGGCGGTCCCCGTCTGCATATTTCGCCTGCAAAGGGGCGCGCCCTTTTGCGCCAGAGCGGGAGCTTTATTCTCTGCGGCCTCATGGTGTCCGTCTATAACTGTACAGACCGCTTTATGCTCAAGCATCTGCTGGATGAGGCCTCCGTTGGCTACTACGCCACGGCTACCAGTCTGGCTACCGTGTGGACCTTCGTCCTGTCGGCTATCATTGATTCGATCACGCCCGGTATCATGCAGGCCCATCGGACGGATCGAGCGCAGTTCGTCCGGCATAACCGGCAGCTGTATGCCCTTGTTTTCTATCTTTCTGTTGCCGTCTCCGCCGTGATCACGCTGCTTGCACGACCGGCTGTCAGCCTGCTCTATGGGGAAGCGTACCTTCCGGCTGTCATGCCGATGCAGGTCATTACATGGTACACCGCATTCTCTTATCTGGGCGTGGCCCGCGGCGCGTGGGTGGTATGCGAAGGAAAGCAAAAGTACCTGACACCGCTTTATATCGGCTCCGCGTTGGTGAATGTGGCTCTGAATTTTCTGCTGATTCCCTGCTGGGGCGCAACAGGTGCTGCCGTTGCCTCCCTGCTGACGCAAATATCTACAACGTTCGTATTTCCGCTTCTCCTACGTCCGCTGCGTCCCAATGGGCTGCTGATGTGTCAGGCAATCCTGCTGCGTGATGTGTTTCCAAAGCGAAAGAAAACCGATAATTCGCAGAGAAAGGCATGCTGATTATGTCAAGATTTGAAAATAAAGTCCTCCTCATCACAGGCGGGACCGGCTCCTTCGGCCATGCGGTTCTGGACCGCTTTCTGATCACGGATATCCGCGAGATTCGTATCCTCTCCCGCGACGAGAAAAAGCAGGACGACATGCGCCACGCCTATCAGCTGGCCTGCCCCGCCTGCGCGGAGAAGATCAAATTCTACATTGGCGACGTGCGGGACTACCGCTCCATCGCCCCAGCCTTCCGGGGCGTGGACTATGTGTTCCACGCCGCCGCCCTCAAGCAGGTGCCCTCCTGCGAATTTTTTCCCATGGAGGCGGTCAAGACCAATGTCATCGGCTCCAACAACGTCATTGATGCCTGCGTGGAAAACCGGGTCAAGAAGGTGATCTTTCTCTCCACCGACAAGGCCGCCTATCCCATCAACGCCATGGGCATGTCCAAAGCTATGATGGAAAAGAACGTCATCGCCCGGTCGAAGCAGATGCTGGCAGACGATCCCGTGCTTTGCCTGACGCGCTATGGTAATGTCATGGCCTCCCGCGGCTCAGTCATTCCGCTGTTCTGCGACCAGATCGACGAGGGCAAGTCGCTCACCGTCACGAACCCCAACATGACCCGCTTCATGATGACACTCGGCGACGCCGTCGATCTTGTCCTTTACGCCTTCGAGCACGGCGAGCAGGGCGACCTGTTCGTGCAGAAGGCGCCCGCCGCGACCATTGAAACACTGGCGCAGGCTGTTCTGGAGCTGAAGCAGTCCGACCTCGGCGTGCAGACCATCGGCACGCGCCACGGCGAGAAGCTCTTTGAGGTACTCGTGACCTCGGAGGAAATGCTGCGGGCGGAGGACCTGCCAGGTTTCTTCCGCATCCACGCCGACAGCCGCGACCTGAACTACGACAACTATTTCTCCAAGGGGAACGCGGAGTTGTCCCAGATCGAGCCGTATACCTCCCATAACACTCAGCGGCTCGACCTCGACGCTATGAAGCGGCTGCTGCAGAAGCTGAAGCTCTTCGGAGGAAACTGCTGATGAACATTCTTGTCACCGGCGCGCACGGCTTTGTGGGGAAAAATCTCGTCGCAGCGCTCCGAAACATCCGCGACGGCAAAGACCGCACCCACCCGGAGCTGGACATCCGGGAAATCTTCGAATATGACACGGACAGCTCACCGGAGCAGCTTGCTGATTATGCGAAATCTGCGGATTTCGTATTCCATTTAGCAGGGGTAAACCGCCCAAAAACGGCGGAGGAATACCTCCCCGGCAATACCGGCTCTTTGGAAATACTGCTTGCCGCATTGCAAAACGCGGGCAACCGCTGCCCCGTGATGCTGGCCAGCTCCGCCCAGGCCTCTCTCGTCGGGCGCTATGCGGGCAGCGAATACGGCAAGGCAAAGCTTGCCTGCGAAAAGCTGCTGCGGACCTATGCCGCCGAGGCCGGCGCGGAGGCGCTGATTTACCGCTTCCCCAACGTGTTCGGCAAGTGGTGCCGACCGAATTACAATTCCGCCGTGGCGACGTTCTGCCACAACATTGCAAACGATTTGCCAATCACGGTCAACGACCCGGCGACGGGGCTGGAGCTGGTCTACATTGACGATCTTATCGCGGAGCTGTTGGCGGCGCTGTCCGGCCAAGCGAACCGCTGCGATTATGACGGCCTGACCCCGGTTCCCGGCGAGAAATTCTGCCGCGTACCGGTGATGCACCGCGTAACACTGGGCAAGATCGTGCAGCTGCTGCATTCCTTCCACGCCCAGCCGGAAACGCTCCTGCTCCCGGAAATTCCGGCGGGCAGCTTTGAAAAGAAGCTCTATTCCACCTATCTTTCTTACCTGCCGACAGAGAAAATCGCCTTTCCGCTCAAAATGAATGTCGATGCCCGCGGCAGCTTCACGGAGCTGCTGAAAACGCAGAGCTGCGGGCAGTTTTCCGTGAATATCACGAAGCCCGGCGTCACCAAGGGCCAGCACTGGCACCACAGCAAGTGGGAATTTTTCATTGTTGTGGCAGGGCACGGACTGATCCGCGAGCGGCGGCTGGACGCGGACGAGGTTCTGGAGTTTGCGGTCAGCGGCGAAAAAATCGAGGCCGTCCACATGCTGCCGGGCCACACCCACAGCATCACGAATCTGAGTGGCACCGACGATCTGGTCACGCTGATGTGGGCCAACGAGTGCTTCGACCCGCAGCACCCGGACACATTCTTTGAGGAGGTCTGAAATGGAAAAACTCAAGCTGATGACGATCCTCGGCACACGGCCGGAGATCATCCGTCTGTCCGCCACCATAAAGTGCTGCGACCGCTATTTCCATCAAATTCTCGTCCACACGGGGCAGAATTACGACTACGAGCTGAATCAGGTGTTCTTTGAGGATCTGGGGCTTCGTGCGCCGGACTATTACCTGAATGCCGCCGGGGCAAACCTCGGCGAGACGATCGGCACGATTATCGCCAAGAGCTACGCCCTCATGCAGGAGGTCAAGCCGGACGCCGTGCTGGTGCTGGGCGATACCAATTCATGCCTGTCCGTCATCGCCGCCAAGCGGCTGCACATCCCGATCTTCCACATGGAGGCGGGAAACCGCTGCTTTGACGAGTGCCTGCCAGAGGAGACGAACCGCCGCATTGTGGACGTGACCTCTGACGTGAACCTCTGCTATTCCGAGCACGCCCGGCGCTATCTGAATGCCGCGGGGGTCCCGAAGGAGCGCACCTTCGTGGTGGGCAGCCCCATGGCGGAGGTACTGCACCAGAATCTGCCGCAGATCGAGGCAAGCGATATTCATGCCCGGCTCGGTTTGGAAAAAGGAAAGTATATCCTGCTCTCCGCCCACCGGGAGGAGAATATCGACACGGAGGAGAATTTCTGTTCGCTCTTCACGGCGGTAAACGCCATGGCGGCGCAATATGACATGCCGGTGCTGTACTCCTGCCATCCGAGAAGCCGGAAACGATTGGAGGAAAGCAGCTTCCGACTTGACAAGCGCGTGATTGCGCACAAGCCGCTGGGCTTTCACGATTACAACTGCCTGCAGATGAACGCCTTCTGCGTCGTGTCCGACAGCGGCACGCTGCCGGAGGAGTCGAGCTTTTATCTGTCCGTGGGCAAGCCTTTCCCGGCGGTGTGCATCCGCACCTCCACCGAGCGCCCGGAGGCGCTGGACAAGGGCTGCTTTGTCCTCTCCGGCATCCACACGGAGCAGCTGCTGCAGTCCATTGACTTGGCAGTGCAGATGCAGCAAAACGGCGAATTCGGCACTCCAGTGCCCGACTATACCGCGGAAAACGTCTCCGTGAAGGTCGCAAGGATCATCCAGAGCTATACCGGCATTGTGGATCGTTTTGTTTGGAGAAAATAGTATTTCTGTCTGGCAGTCCGTTCGAGTATCCATCTCGGGCGGGCTGTTTTTTCTTTTTCCGCGCTGCAGCGATGTTTCTGGGGTATCCACGCAAAAATTTTTTTGGCTGGGTAAGTTGAAATGTATCGGAAATGTATTGTTCCTGTACCTGCAAATGTATCTTTTTTGGTATCGGGAGGGGCAGGCCGGGGCTATCGAAATGCTGCATAATTACCCCCGGATTCTGCGCCGGAATGTGACAACTTCAGGACAGTTTTGTATATGTTTTCATATCGATGAATAGCGTCCCCCATGGCATCACGGAAATGTATCTTTTTCCGTATTCAATTGTCTCATTCTTGCCTTGTGAAAATGCACATTTTTGTTTTAATTTTATCTACTATTTTGTTGAAATCGCAAAAAATATGCTTGAAAAATCGGATTTTTAGTGGTATGATACAAACGTAAGCACAACGCATCCCTTTTCCGGCTTTCAATCCTCTTAAGTAACAGGATGGATAAATATGAGTATCTCTTCTAAAAAACCGCTGTACTATCAGTTAAAGCAGACATTACTGAAATGGATCGAGGGCGGCGACTATCCGCCCGGTTCGATCCTGCCGTCCGAAAAGCAGCTGCAGGACTCCTTCGGCATCAGCCGCACGACCGTGCGCATGGCGCTCAAGGAGCTGGAGCAGGAGGGCTTCCCCGTCCGTAGTCCCGGCAAGGGGACATTCGTCGCCAGCATGAAGATCGAAAGCGGCCCGCGGCGCATTCTCAGCTTCACGCAGGAGATGCTGAACATGGGCCTTCAGGTCAGCAATCAGGTCGTCTCCCTCGAGAAGGAGCTGCCGGTGATCCGCACGGCGAACAAGCTGCAGATCCCGCAGGACCAGCCCGTCTGGCGGCTCGAGCGCATCCGCATGGCGGACTCCGTCCCCATCGCCACGGAGGTCAACTATATCCCGGCTGCGCTTGTGCCCAACATGGAGGCGCAGCTTGCGCAGAACCAGTCGTTTTATTCCTGCCTTGAGGAGGAATACGGCATCATCATCGTCTATGCGCGCGAGCGCGTGGAGTGCCGCCTTGCCAACATGCGGGAGAGCCGGCACCTCGGCATTCCGAAGGGCTCTGCGATCCTGTACGTCGAGCGCCAGACCTTCGGCTACCGCAAAAGCAGGCCGATGGAGCTGTTCCCCGTCGAGTTCGTCAAGATGTCCTACAACGCAGAGAAGTATACATTCCACCAGATCATCCGCAAGGAGTAACATCGTTGTCTGCTGCGGCCGCAGTACACATAGAGAGTTTCAGACCCACAATATCAGGAGGTAACCATGAAAACCACAAAGTGCATCGCCCTGCTTCTCGCCATCGTGATGACGCTGGCACTGTTTGCCGGCTGTTCCAACAGCCCCGCAAATGCCCCCGCCACGGACGCTCCCGCGACCGACGCCCCCAGCACCGCCCCCGACAACAGCGATAACACCGATGGAAACGACATTCCTGCCGAAGGCCTGACCTTCCCGAACCCGGTCGAAGCCCCCGAGACCATCACCACCGTCGGCCCGGACGGCAGCCCCGCTGCCTGGTATACTGAGCTGGAGCTGACGCCGGAGGAGCTGGCGCAGGTCCGCTCCATGAACCTCACCGCCTGCTTTGAGCTCATCAACGCCAGCGAGTGGGACAACGCAAACCTCATCGGCTTCCAGGATGCCTGCGAGGCCATGAACATCAAGATCGTCGGCCAGGGCTGCTGCGATCTCGACCCCATCCAGCAGAAGACGAACATGGAATCCTTCGCCGCGCTGAACCCGGACATCGTGACCTGCCAGCCGCAGGACCTCGACGTCTGCGCGCCGACGTTTGACCCGCTGTGGCAGGCAGGCGTCAAGCTGACGTTCATGAGCAACGTTCCCACGGGCTACACGGCAGGCAAGGAATATGTCGGTGCTATCACGGACTCCATCGTCGACATGGGCATCGACAGCGCCGAGATGATGGCTGATGCCATCGGCGGCGAGGGCGAGATCCTCGCCATCACGGTCGCCGACGTCAACTACGTCTGCAACACCCGCGACGACGCCTTCCTCAAGACCATCGCCGAGCAGTATCCGAACATCACCGTCGCCGAAGTCGGCGGCTTCTCCTCCCCGAACGAAGCAGCGCAGATCACCTCCGCTCTGCTGACGAAGTATCCGAATGTCAAGGGCATCTTCGTCTCCTACTCCACACCGTGCATCGACGTTCTGCAGACCGTGAAGGCCCTCGGCCGCACCGACATCAAGATCGTCACCATGGACCTCGACACCACCTGTGCGCTCGATATGGCGCAGGGCGGCAACATCGTCGGCATCGCCTGCGATATGCCGTATGCCATGGGATACGGCCGCGCGCTGATGGCCGCCTATGCCTGCATCGGCAAGGAGTGCCCGGGCTATGTCACGTCCCCGTCCTTCAAGGTCACCCGCGAGAATCTGCTCGAGGGCTACCGTACCTCCCTCGGTATCGAGGCTCCCGCTGACGTTCAGGCCGCTCTGAACGGCTGATAACCAACGCCGGGCGGTGTTTTCCCGCCCGGCGTTTTTCGATCCCATTCCGCTGTATGGCACAGCGACCCGAAATGAGGTAACGCAAATGTCCGAAACACAAACCGCTGTCAACGCGATCGAAATGCGCGGCATCGTGATGGAATTCTCCGGCGTCCGCGCGCTGGACGGCGTCGATTTTTCCCTGCGGCAGGGGCAGGTCATGGGCCTTGTCGGCAAAAACGGTGCGGGCAAGAGCACGCTGATGAAGATTATCAACGGCGTCTATACCCAGACGGCAGGCACCGTCCAGTTCTTTGGCAAGAACATTGATAAATCCGTTTCCGTCCGGGAACGTGAGCAGACCGTTGCCATGATCTACCAGGACTACAGTCTGGTCGGCGAAATGACGGTCGCAGAAAATATATTTCTGAACACAGAGCCGATCCGCGGCGCGCTGATCTCCGACCGCGACTGCATTCGGAAGGCCGCGGAATTCTTCCGCGATATGGGCATCCGCATCGATCCGCGGCAGAAGGTCAAGTCCCTCTCCACCGGCGACATGCAGATGGTTGAGATCGCAAAGGCCATCATGAAGCAGACGAAGATCATCCTTATGGACGAGCCGACCGCCGCGCTCGACGCCGAGGCCACGACGAAGTTCTTTGAGATCATCGAACGTCTGAAACAGCAGGGCTACTCCATCGTCATCAGCACCCACCACCTGCAGCATATTCTCGATATCTGCGACGCCGTGACGATCATCCGCGACGGCAGGGCCTGCATGGCAAAGGAGATCCGTGACACAACGCTCGAGGAGATCATCGCCCAGATGCTCGGCGAGAGCGGCTTTCAGGCCGTGAAGAGCCGCAAGCCGCAGGATTTTGACGATCTGACACCGCTGCTCGAGGTGAAGGACGTGACCTCGAAGGTCATTCCGGAGCCTCTGAGCTTCACCGTCCGCCCGGGCGAGGTCGTCGGTCTGGCCGGTCTGAAGGGCGCCGGGCGCACGGAGATCTTCAATGTGCTGTTCGGCATCGACCCGGCGCGCAGCGGTGAGATCCGGCTGGACAGGAAAAAGCTCCGCGTCCGCCAGCCGTGCGACGCCATCCGCGGCGGCATTTTTCTTGTCCCGGAGAACCGCCACACACAGGGCCTGTCCCTGATGCACAGCGTCTATGACAATTCCCTGCTCCCGCTGCTCCCCACGCTGAGCAAAAAGCGCTTTTTCATCGATGACAGGCAGGGCGCGCAGATCGTGCAGGAGATCATTGAAACCATGCAGGTCAAAACGCCGGGCAGCGATATCGCCATCAGCAAGCTTTCCGGTGGCAACCAGCAGAAAATCGTCGTCGGCAAGGCACTCGAGAGCCATCCGAAGATCCTGCTGCTCGACGACCCGACCTACGGCGTGGACATCCATGCCAAGGGCGACATCACCGCTGCGATCACCCGCTTCACAGACGCGGGCGGCGGCGTGGTCTTCGTCTCCTCAGAGCTGACGGAGATGATCGAAAACTGCGACCGCATCCTGCTCATCAAATACAACCGCATCGTCGGAGAGCTTCGTGACGTTCCCCGGCTCGGATTGACAGAAGACAGCCTGATGGCTGCGATTCAATAGGAGGACCACCATGAAAACGAAGATCTCCGCGCGCAAATTTCTTTCGAAGTACATGATTTATCTCGCCTTTGTCGCCCTGCTGATCGTCTTTTCCCTGACGCTCCGCAATGTCGGCAACGGCTTTCTGGATATGGGCAACGTCTGGAACATCATCCGGCAGACGGCGCTCATCGCCATTCTCGGCGTCGGCATGACCTATGCCCTCGGTGCAGGCCAGATCGACCTGTCCGTCGGCTCCGTCGTTGGCCTGACGTCCCTTGTCACGGCCTGGACTGTGCAGGCTGCGGGCCTTATCCCCGGTGTGCTGGCCGGTCTGGCCGTCGGTGCCGTCGTTGGCGCGATCAATGGTGCGCTCATCGCATGGGTAAAAATCCCGCCCTTTATCGCTACGCTCGGCACGCAGATCCTCTTTGCAGGCGTTTCACGCACGGTCTCCGGCCTGAAATCTGTCCCCATCACAAACATGACGTTCAACTTTGTGTTCGGCGGCGGCGACTTCGGCGGCGTTCCTGTGCTGCTTCTCTGGATGGTCGTGATCGTGGTCGTCGGCCAGCTCTTCCTGCGCAAGCGGCCGTTCGGCCGCCAGGTCATTTCCGTGGGCGGCAACCCCAAGGCCGCGCTCTATTCCGGCGTGCGCGTCAAGCTGACGATCTTTAAGGTCATGCTGCTCTCCGGCGTACTTGCGTCGCTGGCCGGTATTCTCTGGGCCGGACGCTTCGGCGGCGGCCGTTACTCGCTGGGTGAGGCGGAGGAGACCTCCGCGATCGCAGCGACCGTTCTGGGCGGCACGAGCATCAACGGCGGCAAGGCCTCCGTG
>ERZ791808.1637-NODE-1637-length-15945-cov-8.560667_pt1 | contig 15945 bp, 13 predicted proteins | sample MGYA00510305_ERZ791808 | MGnify/ENA primary metagenome ERZ791808 (study PRJEB30046, sample SAMN00792024) | human gut metagenome | study: EMG produced TPA metagenomics assembly of the A metagenome-wide association study of gut microbiota in type 2... | reverse complement strand
ACGGCATTTAGCCCATCGTTAACATGTAAAAATCACGTCAAACCTTGTCAAATTCCATCAGATTTTCCGAAACCAGAACAAATGCTGTGGATATAGAAAAATCCCGGAAAACGAGAGTTTTCCGGGATTTTGATTGCTTTGAAGTTGTAAAATCGGCAGAAATCAGCGCTTGCTGAACTGGGGCGCACGACGGGCGGCTTTGAGGCCTAACTTTTTGCACCACTGCTCTGCACCGTCTGCAAAGATTCCAATGTACGGTTGGCACATCATTATATAGTTGCTACTAATATTGCTTGCGTTTTGACTCATGTCGACAAGCGTATATAGGAATCTTGCATCTGCTTGAATCAATTCATAAGCCGCTCTTTGTACCTTATTTAATCTCATCCTTACCTCTAAACCGCAAATCATCTAATGTTTGCGTTTTTGAATTTGTATATTTTTAAGTACTTATTTTTTTAATTATAATCTGTTGGAGGCTAAATTTCAATATCAGACGCAAATATTAGCAGAATTGCAAAAGTAAACCCCACATATTAGTAAGTTACCCTACTCCTTGAGTTAAGCATAAAAATGGCACAAATTTAAGTTGAAATTGCTTTCAAATACATAATACTTTATTGTTTGCGAGATAAAAAGAGATAAACAAGCTTCTAGACTTGTCTATCTCTTTTGGTCCGAGTGAGGTGACTTGAACACCCAACCTCGACATCCCAAACCTATGTCTGAACTTTCAGCGAGGGGTCTTGTGCACTCTTTGGCACTTTCCGGCACTCCTGCGGTTCCTCTTTGGAACTCTATTGGACTGTTTATTTCAGCCACCGCTTTCGGCTTTTGGGATTTGTGTGGGATTGAATTCTGTATATTAAAAGTGCTTCCGACCGGGTTTACTTCCAACAGCAGGTGCTTTTTGCCGCAGAGAGCAGCTCAGAAACTGCGCCGCATAAACAAAGAAATAAGCGCGATGACAAAGAAACAGCAGGCTGACTTGGATGATAGCCAGCCTGCTGAGCGAAGATGTTTATTCGATATTTTGCCTTTCAGCAGCAATGCGTGTTCTTTTACCAGAGAATGCAATGCCGATTTTTATAATTGACGTAACATTCATTGCCTGCAAATCAACGCTGTATGCACGGTCGTTGATCTGTTGCAAGGCAACCTTAGCAAGGTCTTCAAGCTGTGTTTCAGAGCGGCCTTTTCCAGCCTTTAATTCAATCAGAATACCAGGAAGCCGCTTATTCAAAGGAAGCATCTGAATATCAAATCGTCCATCACCAGCTTCGCGATTGGAGGTAATGCGATAACTGTTGTCCATCACAGCGCACATACCCAATATCAGACCATGGTAAAATGTTTCGTCGGCAGCATCGTGGAAACTTATTGTTTGGAGCAGGAACTTTTCCAAGGCTTTTTGCAGTGATTCGATATCTGCCTTGTAGATAGCTTCCTGAATAGCGATAGCAGCAGAACGAGGAATAATATTCTCAAGTTGAGAGAGAATCTCCTTGCTGTAGACGAAAGAAATCTCTTTGTTGGGCAGAGCCACTTCGCACATATAGTCCTCGCCGTAAGACTGGTCGCAGCTCACAGCCTTCAAATAACCTGCCACCAGCAGGAAGCTGTAAACAGAGGACGGATCATTCTGAATCTGCGGATAAATGACACCGGTGTCGATGTGCGTAATGAAGGATTCGCCCTTCATCAACAGTTCCAGACGCTCCATAATATCCGGCGTTGCAGAAGCCAGCACCTCACGGATGATGTCATTGCTTCCGGTAGACTGCCAGAACGCTTTGGGACGGCAGTTATTGTTGAAGTATCCAATGACAGACCAGGGATTAAAAATCTCGGTATTGCCGAAAAGGTAACCATCATACCAATCGCAGAGTTCCTGATATTTATCAGAAGCATGATAGTAGTCTGCCATCTCGTGTACTTCGCTTGAAGTGAAGCCGAAATATTCACTGTAGCGCTCGTCTAAAATCGAATTGATCTTCAGGTTGTTCAGGCCACTGAAGATACTTTCCTTGGCAACACGCAGGATGCCGGTCAGGAAACCATAGCTAAGGTGCGGATTGTCCTTCAGACCGCCGGAGAACAGGTTTCGCATGAATCCAATGATCGTGTCGTAGAAGCCGCTCACATGGCCCTGCTGAATGGGAGTATCATATTCGTCAATGATGACGATAGGTGCGACATTGTGGTGCTTATGGAGGAGCAGCGTCAGTGTCCGCAGGGACATTTGATATTCCACTTCGTCAGCAGCTTCTGTTGCAAGAAGGGAATATTCCTCTTTTTCGTAATCACTAAGCGCGGAGCTGGATGCCAACTCGTCGTGGCGGCGGAATTCCTGTGCGATCAGCTTTTGGAGCGTCTGATAGGTTTCTTCCCAGGAGGTGTATTTAACATCCTTGAAGGACAGAAAAATCACAGGATACTTTCTATGGTGGGCAAGATAGGATCCTCCGCAGGACCAGATTTTCTTATCTCTGAAGTAAACGGAAGTGTCCTCGGTCGTCTTTTCGAAGAAAGTGCGGAGCATATCCATGTTCAACGTTTTGCCAAAGCGTCTGGGGCGGGTAAATAGGGATACTTTGGGGCGCTCGTCCAGAAACTCCTTGATCATTAAGGTCTTGTCCACATAGTAGTAGTTTTTGCAGGCGTCCCGGTAATCAGATACGCCAATGGGCAACGGCTTGCGCGCAGATGATGCTGCGGGCTTTACCTCACTTCGATGACCACGCTTATCCATCGGCTTTTGCGTGCTGTCCGGGATAAACCACTGCCTGCCCTCCTTATACGCGCCGGAAATGCGTCCGGCTTTGCAAAGCGCATTGACCCGCCGTTCGGTAATCCCCCAAGCTGCAGCCGCTTCTTTGATCGTCATATTGGAACACCTCCAGTACAGTTTGTTAAGAATATTATAACCGCTGCTCCGAATAAAATCAACTATATTATTCCGAATAATACCGGCGTTATTCGGAACAGTTATTTTTCCGAAGATATGCCGTTCTTTTCAGTAGCTATTTCCTGCTTTCTGTGATATTGTTCGTTTGCCAAAAGGAGGCGACGATATGCAGAAAGAAAATACCCTGACAGTCGAGCAGTGGTGCGGCCAGTGGTTCACCGCCAATCGGCACAAATGGAACGGCAACACCGAGGGCGGGTACCGCAATCTGATTTACAGCCACATCCTCCCCAGCATCGGAAGTGTGGCGCTCTCTGACCTGACAGAGCAGACCATCACCGATTTCTATGACGCGCTACGGAGTCAGAGACTCAGCGCCAGAAGTGTCTGGTGCGTCCATTTGCTCCTGCGCCGGTGTATGGACGAAGCAGCACGGGAACAGTTTATTCCATACAACCCGGTGCGGCTCTGCCAGGAATCAAAGGCAGAGGAATACAAAGCAGCCCCTCTGCGCTTGGGGCAGCTCCAGCGTTACCTGAGCGCAGCAGAGCAGCTCGGCGTACTCTCCATCATCTATACAGGACTATCAAGCGGCCTGCGGCAATGTGAACTGATCACCTTGTCGTGGGCCGATTTTCATGTCCGCTACAAGTACATCCTCAGAGGTCAACGCCTGCTTACGCTCAATGAGAAAGGAGCGTATCTCTTGACACGGATGCCGGAAACCAACTCGCCCTATGTGTTCTGTAACCCCAAAACCGAAGCGCCGTACAAGCTCCACGAGTTCTACTATTTACACAAGAAAATACTCAAACAGGCCAGGCTCCCATGGGTGGCCTTTCGAGACTTACAGCGTCAGTGCATGGAGGTGGGAATATGACGCTCCGAGAATACATCAGCTTCTGGCAGGAAGCCTACGACAGGCACCAAAGCAGGGCGACCACCTATGCAGCACACAACTATGTATTCAAAAACCATATTCTCCCCGGTTTGGGTGATGTACCGCTCTCTGAATTGACATCGGAGATGGTCGGAGAATTTTTGGAGGAGCGGCGGCGCTTCGGCAATCATCGACCCGGCAGCTCCGGTCTGAGCGAAGAAACCATGCGGCACATCCACCGCCTGCTTCAGCAATGTCTGGACCAGGCCATCCGGGATGGCCTCATAACAGAGAATCCTGCCAAGTCGTTCCACTACCGCAAATCCACGACGGTGAAGGCAGATATCATGACGCCTCTGGAGATGGAGGACTATCTGGACGCCGCCGAGCAATTGGGCTACCTCCCCATGTTCATGTTGGCGCTGACGACAGGCATTCGCCAAGGCGAGCTCATCGCCCTGAAATGGAGTGACCTGGATATGAAAAAAAGGACGCTGACCGTTGCGGAAAACCGTGCCGTGGTACGGCGAGAGCTGGTGGAGTACGGCAGTCAGACAAGGACGATAGCACTGACACCAGAGGTAATCGACCTCCTAATCAGGGAACACGACAAGCACCCCAGCAGCCCGCTCATGTTTATGCATCCGGCCACGCTGAAGCCCTACTCACCGCAGATGGTGCGCCGGATGCACAAGGAGATCATCAGGGAAGCGGGCATCGACCATATCCGATTCACGGATCTCCGCCATACCTGCGCCATCCTTGCTCTAAAGAACGGCATGGATGCCAAGGAGTTGGCGCAGATGCTTGGACACTACCGCCCCACGATCACCCGGCAGAACTATGAACCCTATCTGCCCCGCACAGCAAAAAAGGATGAGGAAATGCCTGATAAAGCCACCCAGAGCGAACTGCAGCAGGCGGCAAATATTCTGGATAGTCTTCTGAAGTTCTGATAGCTATTCCGCAAAAGGTGAGTTGTCCACAGAACTCAATCATTTTACATCCAAAGAGGAGGAAACAAAATGAAAAATAGAATCACCATCGCCGCAGTATTTACCGCCTGTCTCGCCCTGTGTGCCGCCGTGTGGCCGCAGGCTGAAACGGTCGGGGGAACACCCGCACCGCCCCAATCACCCGCCGTAAGCGCTCCAGAAGCGACCGTTGCAGAACGCGAAGAAAAATTCGAAGCAACACCACCGTCAGAGAAAGAAAAAACTGAGAGTCTGCAGCCGGAGCCTCCCCATGAAACCACCAATGAGCCGGAGCCTGCACCAGTGGAAGCATCCGTAGATTCAAACGCACGACCAACGGCTGAATCGGAACATGCTTCGGAACCTACTCCCGTACCCGCCCCGGCGCAGGCGGTCACTGATCTGCAACCCGGCGATATGGTCTATGTGGAGGGCTTCGGTTGGCTGGAATACCAAGGGCCAAATCACTGCAAATACGGCGCGGACATTTACGAAAATGGGAACAAAATCGGCATCATGGGTTGACCTCAAAAATTGCGCCGCATAAACAAAGAAATAACCGCAGGAGAGCAAAAAAGCATTCCTGCGGTTATCCTTTTCCAGTTTATAATTCAAAATCTCTCGTCTGGAAAGGACATCACGAATCTGAAAATTGGATTTTCAATAGACAAACTGAAGCTGCTGTGTTAGAATTAACCCGTATTAGTGTATACTCTGACACGAGGTGTTACGATGACGATTTGTTATAATAAGCTGTGGAAACTCCTGATTGATAAAAACATGAAAAAAAAGGATCTGCGTCTGGCTACCGGCATGTCTACGACCGCCCTTGCCAAGCTGGGCAAGAACCAGCATGTCAGTACAGAGATTCTGACGAAAATCTGTACCGTACTGGATTGCGACTTCTGCGATATCATAGAGCTCGTAAAGGAGGAAAACCATGATTGACTTTTCCAAAATCGAGCAGTATCGGGAGAACAACCGTATTGAGGCGAAGAAAGCTCTTGGTGGCCTGCCCAAAAGCATTTGGGAAACCTATTCTGCCTTCGCCAATACCCACGGCGGCATTATCCTGCTGGGCGTGGAGGAGCTGACCGACAAATCCTTCCGCCCTGTGGATCTGCCTGACCCGGAGAAACTCATCAAGGAGTTCTGGGATATCGTCAACAATCCTAACAAGACCAGCGTGAATGTGCTGTCATCCAAGGATGTATTTGTTCAGGAAGTCGACGGCAACCATATCGTGGTCATCAATGTCCCCCGTGCCGAGCGCTCCTATAAACCGGTGTATGTGGACGGCAATCCGCTCTGCACATACCGCCGTAACGGTGAGGGCGACTACCGCTGCACCAAGGAAGAATATCAGGCCATGGTGCGGGACGCATCCGTGAAAACGCAAGACATGCTCATTCTGAGCGAAATGGACTTGACGGTGTTCAACCAGGAGAGCATCCGCAGTTACCGTCAGAGAATGCGCCTTTCTCGACCCGGCCATGTGTGGGAAGCCTTGGAGGATGAAGATTTCCTCCTGAAGCTGGGTGCTGTGGGCATCGGCCCTGACGGAAAGAAGCATCCTACCTCCGCAGGACTTCTCATGTTTGGCAACGAGTACGATATTGTGCGGGAATTCAACGCTTACTTTCTGGATTACCAAGAACAGTATGATGCTGATACCCGTTGGACAGATCGTATCATTTCGTCTTCCGGTGACTGGAGCGGTAATGTGTATGACTTCTATTTCCGCGTCTATAACAAGCTGATCCAGGACATCAAGGTGCCGTTTAAGATGGACGGGGGCGTTCGGGTGGATGATACTACGGTGCATCAGGCACTGCGCGAAGCGCTGGCCAACTGTTTGGTCAATGCTGATTATTACGGCAGGCAGGGGCTGGTCATCATCAAAAAGCGGGACAGCATCACCATGGCCAATCCCGGCGGGTTCCGTATCGAAATCGACGCAGCAAAGAGCGGCGGTGTCTCTGACCCCCGCAACGGAACCATGCTGAAGATGTTCAACCTGATCGATATTGGTGAGCGTGCTGGAAGTGGTATTCCGAATATATTCCGTGTCTGGCGTGAGCAGGGGTGGAAAGAGCCAGTTATCGTGGAGCTCTCTGAACCGGACAGAATTATTCTATCATTATCGCTACTCAAAAAAGAAAGTAGCGATAAAAAAGTAGCGATAAAGAATGGCGATAAAGGTACAAAAACCGCCTCACAAAAAATCGCCATCCTTGAATATCTTACAGATCATGCTTCTGCAAAATGCTCAGATATTTCCGATATGCTCGGCGTTAAAGACGCAAGAGCAAGACGGATACTCAGCGAGATGATCGTTGAGGGAACGATTGTTACAGAGGGCGGCAATCGAAACCGCATTTATAAGTTGAAATCATAAGGAAAAAACTAATTCTGCCACAAAGGAGGATTGCACAATGCCGCACAATGAAAACTCTCGAGTCAAAATTCCTGCATTGGTGCATTTCACTCGTCTGGGATATAAATACATCTCTCTGAGAAAATATGAAGGAGTCATCGACGACGATACCAACATTTTGGTCGATGTTTTTTGTGATGCAATCAATCGGATCAATGCTACTTCCTTGACTACCACAGATGTCCAGAAAATTGTCAATGCTTTGAAAGCAATGCTGGAAAACGATGATTTGGGCAGGGAGTTTTATTCAGTTCTCATCAATGGATACAACGGCTTGAAACTGATTGATTTTGAAGATTTCGGAGGGACAGTCAACTCTTATCATGTGGTCACAGAGATGAATTGCAAGAATGGTTCTGATGAATTTCGCCCTGATATCACTCCACTTATCAATGGTATTCCTTTGGCTTTTATCGAAGTAAAAAAGCCTAACAACAAGGGCGGCATCAAGGCCGAATATGATCGCATGTTGATGCGGGTTAAGAATAAGAAGTTTAGACGGTTTATCAACTTGACTCAGATCATGGTGTTCTCCAATAATAGCGAATATGATGACACCGAAGCCGTCCCTCTGGAAGGAGCATTCTACTCCACCATCAGCTATGAGAAGCTGTTTTTTAGTCATTTCCGAGAGGAAGACGAAAAGCTCTTGACTTCCGTGCCAGAGAAGGATGAGGCGGTTGAAAATTTCATTCTGACCGATAACAATCTGAGTAGCATCAAGTATAGCCCGGAGTATGTAACAAATAGTTCCCCAGTTTCGCCTACCAATAGAATTATCACTTCGCTTTTTTCATTTGAGCGTATTCTAACTTTCTTGAAATATGCAATCGCTTATGTAGAACGGACAGATGAAAATGGTATCACCCATCTGGAAAAACATCTGATGCGGTATCCACAGTTCTTTGCTACTAAAGCAATCGAAAACAAATTGAATGCCGGGGTAAAAAACGGCATCATTTGGCATACCCAGGGCAGTGGTAAAACAGCGCTTGCCTATTACAATGTCCGTTATCTGACTGACTACTATCAGAAGCATGGAACGATTGCAAAATTCTATTTCATCGTAGACCGTCTTGACCTATTGACACAGGCAGCCAATGAGTTCCGTGCTCGTGGACTTCATGTAGAGGAAACCAATTCCAAGGAAGACTTCATCAAAAACATCCATTCCACCGGAACAGTCAACAACACCGGCAAACCTACAATCACGGTGGTCAATATTCAGAAGTTCTCCAAGGAATCCATTGCGAAACAGTCCGACTATGCAGTAAATGTACAGCGCATCTATTTCTTGGATGAAGCCCACCGCAGCTATAAACCTACCGGATCCTTCCTTGCCAATCTACTTTCCTCCGACCGAGAAGCGGTTATGATCGCATTGACTGGCACGCCACTGATTGGTACGATTTACGATGATGACGGAAAGCCGATTGCAGGCAAAAAATATGATTCCAAGTCTGTGTTCGGTAATTATATCCACAAATATTACTACAATCGCTCTATTGCTGATGGATATACTCTCAAGTTGATTCGCGAAGGCATTGAAACTACCTATAAGAAAAAGCTGCAAAAAGCATTGGAAGAAATTGAGATGCTCAAAGGCTCTCTCGATAAGAAAGAGATGTACGCGCATCCGAAATATGTTTCTGCCTTGGTCGAGTATATTACGGACGATTTCCGCAAGAGCCGTATCGCCATGAACGATGAATCCATCGGTGGTATGATCGTCTGCGATTCTTCCGAGCAGGCGCGTGCGATTTTTGAAGAGTTAAAATCCTATCCCTATTCTGCGGCATTGATTTTGCATGATGCAGACGACAAAGAGACCCGAAAAGACAATATAGACGCCTTCAAAAAAGGCACGATTGACTTTCTCGTGGTCTACAACATGTTGCTGACTGGCTTTGATGCTCCTCGGCTGAAGAAACTCTACTTGGGACGTGTGATCAAAGACCACAATCTGTTACAGGCCTTGACCCGGGTTAACCGGCCCTACAAGAATTATCGATACGGTTATGTGGTCGATTTTGCGGATATCCGTGCGGAATTTGATAAGACCAATAAAGCATATTTCGATGAGCTTCAGGCCGAACTGGGCGATGAGTTCAAGCAGTATGATAACATCTTCAAATCCCCGGAGACAATTGAAGCAGACTTGCAGGACATTAAGGACGTACTGTTCCTGTATGATACTGGAAATGCGGAGGTGTTCTCACAGCAGATTTCTGCCATAGACGATAAACAGGATCTCATACAGCTCCGCCGTGCATTAGAACTGTATAAAGAATTGTTCAATGTTGCAAAACTGTTCGGCTATGACGAACTGGCTGACCAATTTGACCTGAACAACATCAGTGCCCTTTATAGCGAGGTCTGCAATAGAATTGCACTTATTAACCAGAAGAAGCTCCTTGAAGAAGCCCAGGATATGAGCGCTATTCTGAACCTTGCTATGGACGAAATTGAGTTCCATTTCCGCAAGGTTTCCGAGAAAGAACTGGTGATTGCTGATAAATATCAGGATACCCTCAATCGGACCCGCAAGGCCGTTCTGCATACGCTCGACCCAAAAGACCCTGAGTACATCACACTACTGGAAGAACTGCAGCGTTTGCTGGCTAAGAAGAATATCGAGGAATTGACCGCTGACGAAATGACAGCGGATATCGAAGCCTTGGAGCGCATCCGCAAGCTGGCCGAGCAAAAGAATCTTGCTGACCAGATGCTGGCTGCCAAATACGATGGCGATGTGAAATTTATGCGTACCCATAAACGCCTGCGTGAAACGCCGTCTCCCATTGCTGGGGATGTCGCACTGCATCAGGTCCTTACGCACCTGAAGCACCGGGTGGATTCCCAGGTGCTTTCCAATAGTCACTTGATGGACAATGAGCCTTACTTCATGCAGGGCATGTTCCCGATGATTAAGCAGGAGCTTGACGCCCAGCATCTGAAATACTCTGCTGCGCAAATCAAGTATATCGGCACCTGTATTTCCAACGAATACTTTACGGAAAGGAATTTTGCATCATAATGGATTCCAATATTACTCTGCAAACCAAGCAGATGATCGATAGCCTGAAGGCTGTATGTACCAATTTCGGTTTGGGCAATGCCTCCAGCGAATACAAAATCATCACTGAGGTTTTCCTTTACAAGTTTCTCAACGACAAGTTCCTTTTCGAAGCGAAGCGAGTAGAGCCTGTGCTGGCAAAGCTGTCCCCGGCAGATGCCGAAAAGCAACTCGCCCAGATGACCGATGATGACTATGAACTGTTCCTGCTTGGTTTTGGCCCGGATACTGCAAAACTGAAGCAGACTCACTTTATCTCTTACCTGTTCAACCGAAAAAATGAAGAAAATTTTCATACGGTCTTTGATGATACTCTGCTGGATATTGCTACATACAACATTGATATCTTTTCTGTCCGGACTGGCGGCCAGTCCAACATGCGCTTGTTCAGCGGTATCTCCCAGCATGTGATTGAGGCTGAGAAGAAGGACGATTTCTGCCGTGCTATCATCGACAAGATTGCTGAATGCAGCTTCGATAGTGTGTTTGAGCAGAAGTACGATTTCTTTGCTCAAATATTCGAGTATCTGATCAAGGACTACAATAAGGATTTCGGTAAGTACGCCGAATACTATACGCCACATTCCATCGCCAGCATCATTGCAAAAATCATGGTGCCTAACGGTGTAAAGAATGTGACGGTGTATGACCCAGCCGCAGGCTCCGGCACACTGGTGCTGGCGTTGGCCCACGAAATCGGCGAAAGCAACTGCACCATCTATACCCAGGATATATCCCAGAAGTCCAACGAGTTCCTGCGCTTGAACCTGATTCTCAACAATCTCGTCCACTCGCTGCCCAATGTCGTACATGACGATACTTTGTTGCGGCCTTATCACAAAAACGCCAAAGGCGACGGGCTTGCCACTTTTGACTATATTGTCAGCAATCCGCCTTTTAACATGGACTTCTCTGACAGTAGGGATACATTGGCTGGCGATAATTATAAGAAACGTTTCTGGGCAGGCGTTCCGAACATTCCCAACAAGGACAAGGATAAGATGGCGATTTATCTGATGTTCCTGCAGCATATCATCTATTCCCTTGGCCCCAAAGGCAAAGCGGCAGTGGTCGTTCCTACAGGCTTTCTGACCGCTGGTTCCGGTATCCAGAAGAAGATCCGGGAGCATCTGGTGAAAGAACGGATGCTTCGGGGCGTTATTTCTATGCCATCCAACATCTTTGCGAGCACCGGCACTAATGTCTCCATATTATTTCTGGACCGTGAAAACAAGGACGGCAATGTGATTCTGATGGATGCATCCAAACTGGGGACGAAAGAAAAGGTCGATGGCAAAAATCAGCGTACTGTGTTGAGCGTTGATGAGATCACGCATATCATCAAAACCTTTAATGCCGGAAAGGCTGAGGACGATTTCTGTGTAACTGTCAGCTATGCTGATATTGAGGGAAAGAAGCTCTCCTTTTCTGCCGGTCAGTATTTTGAAGTCAAGATCGAATATGTGGAGCTGACGCCGGAAGAATTTGCCGAGAAGATGACCGGATTTACTGCGCGATTGGATGAACTGTTTGCTGAAAGCCGCCGTTTAGAAAGCGAGATTAAGACGCAGCTGGGGCGGGTGAAATATGAGTAAAATTATAAAATATCCATTTTCTCAACTATACGATATGGCTTCTGGCATTTCTTCAACAAAAGAGCAAGCTGGGCACGGAAGCCCGTTTGTGTCTTTCAGCACAGTTTTTAATAATTACTTTTTGCCGGATGCCTTGCCGGATTTAATGGATACTTCTATCAAGGAACAAGAAACCTACTCTATTAAAAAAGGTGATATTCTTATAACCAGAACCAGCGAAACGATTGATGAGCTGGCCATGAGTTGTGTTGCTGTCAAAGATTATCCTCGCGCTACTTACAGCGGCTTCACAAAACGGCTTCGACCGAAAACGGCGGGAATAGCGTATCACAAATATCTCGCCTTTTACTTGCGGAGTCAATTGTTTAGAAAAGCGGTTACCAATAACGCTTTTATGACTTTAAGAGCAAGTTTCAATGAAGATATTTTCTCCTTTTTGAACTTATATCTCCCTGAGTATAAGGAGCAAGTCAAAATCGGTGATATGCTCTATTCAATGGAGCAAAAAATCCAATTAAACAAGCGAATTTGTGCTGAACTTGAAGCTATGGCAAAAACACTTTACAACTACTGGTTTACGCAGTTCGACTTCCCGGATGCAAACGGCAAGCCCTATCGTTCCTCCGGCGGTGAGCTGGTCTGGAATGACCAGCTCAAGCGCAAAATCCCGAAGGGGTGGGATGTTCGGCCATTATCCCATGTCATTTCCAGCATCAATACGGGATTGAATCCGAGAGATAATTTTATTCTTGGAAATGGTGACATCCAGTATCTCACAGTCAAGAACTTAACCACTTCAGGAACGATTGATTTCAGTGGCTGCGACACAGTGGACGAACAGGCGAGAGAGATCATCCATAAGCGCTCTGATGTTTCGGTGGGGGATATTTTGTTTGCAAGCATTGCACCGCTCGGCAGATGCTATTTGATCCAAAATCCCCCCGAAAAGTGGGACATCAACGAATCCGTTTTCTCGATTCGTCGGAATGCATTCCGCGTAACCTCGGAGTTTCTGTATATGTACTTTATGAGTGACACCTTCATAAAGGCCGCAACATCCAGTTCGACGGGCAGCATTTTCAAAGGCATCCGAATCAACACGCTTTTAGACATTGCCGCTGTGATACCTCCAAAAGATATTGTGACTGCATTTACCACTCAAGTTAAAACATTACTTGCACTCAAGGAGCAAAAGGGCACTGAAAATCGCGAACTCACAAAACTCCGCGACTGGCTCCTCCCCGTGCTCATGAACGGACAAGCTACAGTAGAATGAGGTGAAAGTGTGCAACTGTTGAAATTTATGGAAGCTGTAGATCTTGCAGCAAAACCGGAAACAGAACGAGCGACGCTGCTATGTTTCTACCACTACAAAGAGGACGGAGAAACTACGTTTACAATGGCGAAAATTGTTCTTTGGTTGGAGGAATGCAATTTCAGCAAGCCAAACACATCTCGCCTCAAGGAGCATCTGACCAAAGGGAAGGGCAAATCTTTCCGCCCCTCAAAAACAATCAAAGGGGCTATAGAGTTCGTTCCCACTGTTCTTCAGTCATTGGAACGTGACTTCGGTGATTTGTGGACAGATACCGTGACCATTGAATCCCATGACGAACTGATCGAGGAAGCAAAATTCTGTGGAAAACGCCCGTTCCTGACACGGCTTATCCAGCAAATCAATTTTACTTATGGGAACAACTGCTTCGATGCGTGTGCAGTTCTAATGCGCAGGCTTTTTGAGGTGCTGCTGGTATTGTCATATCAAAATGAAGGTATTGAGGCGGATATTACCAAACCAGATGGCAGCCACAAGATGTTGGAAGGCATTGTAAAAGATGCCGTACAGAATAAAGCGCTCGGAGTTCCTGCAAGAATATCCAAGAATTTCGATGCGTTCCGCGAAGTGGGAAACAATTCTGCTCACAGCATTACTTATACCGCAGGAAAGCTCGATATTGACAATATAGCCCGGGATTACCGAGTCATGATGGAAGATTTATATAACCGAGCCGGTTTGATGTAAGGAGGATTGAACAAGTGAGCGATACCTTAAAGCTGAAATATAAAGTCGGCGAAATTGAATTTGAAGCCGAAGGCCCGGCCGATGCCGTAGAGCAGCAACGCATTAATTTTATGAACGCCGTTTTACCTGCTGCCGTGAACGCTATGGTGCAAACCCGATCTGTTTCTGAAAACAAAGCATACATCGAAACAGCGCCACAGCAGTCGCTCCTTGAAGCAGGGCATACAGAAGCGGAACCGGTGTCTGATGCCGTTGACTATTCCCGAGTCAGCCTTTCTTCTTTTCTGAAAAAATATGGACAACTTACTGAACAGGATTTCACCTTGTTTGCTGCATATTTCGATGAGAAGAAAAACAGGAATATGTGCTTCTCCATTGAAGACGTGAAAAGGTATTACGCCGAGGCCAGACGGTCATTACCAAAGAATCCCAGCATGTCGCTCAATAGACTGGCTGAAAAAGGATATATTATGGATGCAGCTACCGCAGACGAAGGAAAGAGTGGTAAGTGCTATATGTTAACGGAAGCCGGTATTGCATTTATAGAAACATATGTCCCGAAAGAAAACTCCGGAGAGAAGAAACCTCGCACCAAAGTGAAAAAGTCAACCTCCAATATTTCCGAAATGTATGTATCCATTACGGCTGACGATTTGAATACCAAAAGCTACCCTGCTGTAAAGGACCTCTCTGGAGCAAAGGAACAGGTTATAATGGCAATGTACATCGTCACCAATGAAGGAAAGGGCGAGTGGTTTGCTGTAGATGACATTATTCATCTATTAGTTAACGTTTTTGAAGTTCCAGCAGATAGTGATAAGGTGAACGGTGTTTTTAAGCGGAATAAAAGTATGTTTGCGTCTGAACAAGATGCAAATAATAAAAAAGCACTTCGTCGCAAATTACTTTCTGGTGCAAAAGATTTTGCGGTCGATATCATTCAAAAGAATTCTGCCAAGTAAACCCTATTATAACAAGTACAAGAGTAGAAGGTGAGTAGATGGCCGAAGCATACTACATTTTTACTGATGAAGCTGGTGCATATAATAAGCGACCATCTGAGTCGTTCCGTCGCAGCCATCCCTTCTACATACGGGCAAATGTCCGTTTATCTGCCAGCGATTATCGTGTGTTCCAAAAAGAGATTCAGGAGCTCAATACTAAGTATGGTGTCCCGGTTGGCGAAGAAATCAAGTGGTCAGATTTGTGGGAAATCTCAAAAGGAAAATACCGTGCCGACTTTCTGAAATCCTTTACTCCTGACAAGCTCAAAGGGTACTATCGCTGGTTCTTCAACCGTGTGGTGGACAAGCCCTCTCTGCTGTTCATATTCACAGTGACCTGCGTATACACCCAGCCATGCTATCAGGCGGAGAATGAGGTGCTGAAATTTCACATGCAAGAGGCATTTCAGCGTATCCAGATGGATGCCCGTCCAGACGGCTTTGCCACAGTGATTATGGATGAGCTAAATCAGGATAAAGTCAAGCAGCTCAAAGATGCCTGTCATCGGATGATGGTCGAAGGTGACTTTGTGAAATACGAAAATGTGTATCACGGTGTACTGACAGAATGTAGCGCTCAAAGCGCAGGAATTCAGTTGGCTGATTACGCAGTAGGTATAATGAATGGTTATCTCCGTAAGCATCTCATGAGTCGAGGAGACTACACGTTTGCTACAGACCTCTATACTGAATTCGTATTGCCTCATTTGAGAAAGCGTGCGAATGGAACGATAGTTGGCTATGGTGTGCGAGAGGTTCCAAGTGATTCTTCCATAAGGCAAGTCTTGATACCGTTATTCAACTAATCAAAAAGGAGTGAGACATATGGTGTCTCACTCCTTTTTGTTATTCCTTTTTCTGTGATCCGTTCAGGCTGGCCCAGTGCTGGCGCAGCAGACTTTCTGCTTCTCTGCGAAAGGAATCTTGGAACATGACGGCCATAACCAATGCGCTAAGCACTGCAGCCACAGACTCCAGCCAGGGATATGCGGCCCAAAGCTGTTCTCCCCAGCAAGCAAGCGGAACACCAACAAGCAGCATAAACAGC
>ERZ791808.1621-NODE-1621-length-16076-cov-4.152050_pt1 | contig 16076 bp, 11 predicted proteins | sample MGYA00510305_ERZ791808 | MGnify/ENA primary metagenome ERZ791808 (study PRJEB30046, sample SAMN00792024) | human gut metagenome | study: EMG produced TPA metagenomics assembly of the A metagenome-wide association study of gut microbiota in type 2... | reverse complement strand
AGAATCAATTATAGAAACAAATAATTAACTGTCCAACTTTTGGGGTGCAGTTCACATCCAGTTCATGCCCCTCTTGGTTAGCATAATAATCAGAGAGCTTTTTCCAAGTTTTACCATTGTCCTGGGAATACAAATCACTCTTACCGGCAATGAAATCATACGTGTTTTGATATGCAATCGGCATTTGACGTTCATCGTAATCAAAAATCTTCATCCCGATCTTTAACTCTTTTGTTGCGTCAATCTGTACAGGTTCGTCCAGTATTACTTTATTATCTTCATTATATATAATCGATTTGATTTCTTGTTCTCTGATTAACACTCCGTCTTCAAAAACTACAACCGAGGCATGCGTATCTTCCGAGTCTTCGTAATTCATATCATGGTTTACAAATACCCTGATTGAGGTCAGGTATTTCCCTTCATATATTTTCAATTCTTTTGAATCAAAGGCATTTGCTGCAATAAAAGGATTATTTTCATCTCCGATAACTTTCGAACTTTCGCCATTTTGATAACTTAATTGGTAAGCCTTATCTGTATTCTTCCAGATCAGGGTCACTTGCTTGTCATCTCCGGTTCCCGCCAACCCTGTCGGAGCCTCTTTTTCCGGATTGCTACTTACTTTGAATAAATCAATATTCCATAAGAATTGTGCTGCTCCTTGTCCATGTCTGCGGAGTCTTATCTGGAATAATTTACCGGAAACCCAAGGAGACAAATCTACTCCCAGAAAATTAAAGTTTGTGGGTAATTGGGCCAATGAATATGTTTTTACTTTACTCCAATTGTCTCCTTTATCAACGGTAATATCGATACTTAAAGAATCTTTGTCAAGAGGCTGGGCATTCGAACCTATAAGCTGATTTCGGATGGCAAAAGAAACGGAAACATTTGTTTCCAGGGTTGCATCCAATGGGCGTGAAGTAATGGTAGAGGAATGTGGTAGTTGAGATGTTACTGCAGAATACAAACCTTGATCGACAAGGCCACAATAAATGAGAGGGTTCCAATTCCCATCACTCGAATTTCCAAGTTGTATTTCTTTTGTCCAATAATTCGTTTCTGTTGTACCGGAATCGAAATCATCATAAAGAGGCAATGCATAAGTATCTGGAACTGCAACAGTAATAGGTTCCGACTTGGAAGATTCAATTAAAGCTCCGGTTTGATTGACCTTAAATACACTGGCCACGGAATACATACGAAATCCCGGAGTTACATTTTGCTGTACATAGGTAAAAGTTTCATTTCCATTATCTACTACTTCATCGATTTTTTGACCATCGCAATAGACAGAATAAGCTTGCAATGTCAGGTCTTCATACTCTTGTTTTTCCTTTTCCCAACTGACTGTTACTTCTTTCAGGTTCATGGAGCTGGCTTTTACTTGTTCTAGAGCTTTTGGAATTTCAATATCTTGCTTATTGGCACATAATACCCAATTTTCGGGTATTCCCCCCAAAGACATAGTCGTATTATTATTTCCCATGACGATAGAGCCGTCTGCAGATATGGCACAAGGAAATGCCGCTGTTTTTTCTTCGTATAGAAAAGTGAATGGAGGCTTTACATCCGGAGCAAACAAGTCCATAAAGTAATCAAAACCATAAGTTTTGTTGTCTTTATATGAGTACCAGAATGGGCGTTTATAGACGTAGCCAACCATTATATTTCCGAATTTATAAGCGCTTACAATATCCCCGTTATCTGAAATAGCTAGTTTTTCAGACGATGTATTGCGTTCATTCTCTATTTTCGTGTAAGTCCGGTTTTCGAAATCGTAGACAGCCGGAATCTTGTTATTAAAGACGAATGCAATATATTTACCATTAGGGCTGATTGCTTGGGCGCTATTCTGGTTATAGCCTTCATTGTACTGAACATCTTCTCCAATTCCCTCTATTAAATGACATTCTCCATTCTGCCAATAAGCAGCTACTTCGTAAGATTTATACCATACAGTGCCAACAATGATACTTCCGTCTGCGGAAACATCGGAAGCTTTGCCTCCAACTGCATCCTCAGGAAAATCTAGTCTGGAAAACTCCCATTTTTCTGTTGTTTTATTGAGTTTCCACACACAAGGAAAATAATAAGTTGCATTTCCAATCCCGATATGACCAACTACTGTAGTTCCGTCATTCGAAATCGCATCGGCGAAACTCCCATCATTGAAGTTTTTATATTCAGACAGTTCGAAATCTCCTATCCCTAAGCTTGTTACTTTGCCGTCTTTCCAAATTGCTGCTACATTAATGGGAAAAGTCGTTCCTTCTGAGGTAATCTGATAATTTGGATCTTTAAAGTAACCAGTAATGAGGCCGTCATCCGTTACATCCATAAAATTCCCGGTTTTACTCAGATCGGTTTCATCATAGTCCGTCAACCAATCTTGTTGTCCGGATTCTACATTGTACAAATAACTCTTAGGATAGGCTCCAAATAGCGCATTTGACTTATTGATAAATATTCCCACGACATACTTACCATTTGGTGACATTCCTGTACCCTGACAATTAGGGCCAATGACTTCAAACTTTTCTTTAGCTTGTGTACTTAATATCCCAGTGAGAGATATTACTAGAACAAATAATAATCTTTTTTTCATAGTCTACGCTTTTAATTTATGCCAGCAAATCTATGCAGAGAGTATCATAAAAGCAAATGAAGGGTATTCCGATTCGCGAATCGGAAACGATATCAGTGGATTTATCTTCCTTTGGCTATCTTCTGATAAATAGAAGGGGTAATTCCCGTCATGTTTTTAAAGGCCGAGATGAAATTGGTCGGTGATTTGTAACCTACACTTTCTGCAATTGCTTTTATAGTATAGTTGCCATATTGAGCTGTATTCATTAAGCGGAGTTGTGCTTCCTTTATACGGTATTCACTGACAAAGGTACGGAAGTTCTGGTTATAGGTTTCATTGATAACCACTGATACATAGCGTGAATTGGATTCAATAAGTTCCGCCAAGCGTTCTAGGCTAAATGCACAATCATAAAATTCCTGTGTGTTTTCCATTATATCTGTGATAGCAAGCAAGATTCTCTCTTTTTGTTCATCCGACAGCTTATCGGTAGAATATAATTTAGTTTCCTGTTCTTCTTTCTTTTCTTCTTCTGCTACTACTTTTATGGAGCTATCGTCTTTTAGCTGAATTTCGTTAAACTTCTGTTCGAGCAAAGCGTATCTTTCGCGTTCCTCAACCAGTTTACCGGCATATTCTATTCGTTGATTCCTGTTTTTCTGTTCCGATAGTAGAAGTTCTGCATTACGATTGTAGATATCTTTATAGGCAGATTTTAGTTTCCTTTTTTCTATATATACTATAACTAACATCACAAAGAATATAAGCATACCGGTTACTACACCGGTCAATATCCAATATTGCGTCTTTATCTTTTGTTCTTTGTCTTCACCCTCTTTTGTTAATGAAGCTATCTTTTGATAGTTTTTGTCCATCTCATACACAAATTGGGAGTTTTTCATCCTGTTAAATTCATTCGTATTGAATAAAGAATCGCTCACCGCCATATAACGATCCTTATAATATAATGCCTGTTGATAATTGCCTGTTTCGCTATATATTTTTACCAATGCTTGCAGGCCCTCTACCAACATATACATTAGTTTGTTTTCTTCCGAATAATTCGTATAGATTTGAAAGTAATGTAATGCAGAGTCTTTTTGTCCCATCTTGCGGTATAGTTTGGCCATTTCGCCGCAAACGCTTCCGGTGTATACCGGGTCTAGTTTTATCTTTTTGGCACACAGCGCAGCTTTCTCGTAGTAACTTATGGCATTGGGATAGTGTTTCTCGGCTGTAAATATGAGTGCTTTGTTCAAATAGCTAAAATATTCTACAGATTTGTCTTTTCCTATAAATTTCAACATTCGTTCGTAATATTGGCGGGCATTACTAATGCGATTGTCAAGACAGCATATAGCGGGAAGGTTCATTAGAATCTTCATCTCAACAATCGTATCCTGATATTTCTCTGCATATTCAAGACCTTTTTCATAACACTCAATCCCTTGTTGATAGTCTTTAAATACAGCATAGACATTTCCTATATTCTTGTAAGATTCGGCTGCAAGTTTGCCAAAGCCATTCTCTTCGCTGATTTTCAATGTTTTCATATAAAACTTAAATGCCTGTGAATAGCTTTCTTTCTGATAATAGATGTTTGCAATTGAACGACAGGCCAATGCGCAAAGATAGATGTCCGATTTTGCCATATTACTATTGTACTTCCCGGCTAGTATAATGTAGTATCCGATGGCTGTGTCCGGATGGTTTTGATGGTAATAACTGTCTCCGTACTTTATTAATTCGGTTGCCGACAATCTGGATAGAGCTTCATAATCAAGCATATCACCGGCATTCAAATATGGAGTAACCCATATCAGGAGAAGAAAACAGATAAATAGCCTTCGACTTTTCATGGAATAGCGTGTCTTATTTTGTAAAGGAATGTATTACAAAGATAAGTAATTTATTGGAAAAGAGTAAATTTTCTGTAAAAAAGAGGCTGATACAGATTTGTCAGCCTTTTGATTCTTGATTGTCTTGTCACTGCTGTTCTTTTTCTGTTTCCGGTATTCCGTAATTACCTGCTGTAGGCATATAGATCGGGTTACGGGGAGTTGAGATGTTTTTCAGTTTACCTTCTTCTTTTAGTAGCTTGATGGTGCGGCAGGCTTTGCCGGCGATAAATCCTGTCAGTTTCTGAAACGTTAGGCGGGTTATCACCGGATTTTGTGCGAAGTATCCGGTTAATATCTTTTCGATTTCACTGTCAGACAACTCATTCGAGTGCCTTTTAGTATCCGAGCGTTCTGTCTTTGCATTTATCAAACGTTGTTTCAGTGTCTTGTCTGCACGGAAAGCTACGGACTTGAATTTTACCTGACCGGAACGTGTTGATTTCGGTATGCTTGTGCTCGGACAGGTCAGGGTGACTTGGAAGTATCCGATATCTTTCAGATAGATGCGCTCGCCGTTTTCGAGATGTTGTGCCAACTTCTCCCCCAGTGAGATAAGGGTTGCTTTAATATCAGCGACAGTCAGTGTAGAAGCTGCGTGGATTTCCTTTGCTAAATAATCCGTGTCTATGTTGCCCGGACTTACCGTGCGTGCATGAAATCTCTTTTCTTCTGTTCCTGTCGGGTTGGGTGATTCGTAAAATTCAAACTTGATTGCCATTCTTTTTATGTTTTAATAGGTTTGTGTTTGCCGGCTCTCTTTGACAGATAAGGCAATTCGTCTTGATGTATAACGTTTTTCACCCGGGTGAAACAACTTTATTACACTTGTGAAACAGTATTATCACTTGGGTGAAATAACTTTTTTACCCGAGTGATAAGTACTATGCTTCCGTACAAAGGTAGCTAATATACCTGAGTCGTGCAAGTATTCTATTGGATGGTTCTACCTTTATTACCGTATGCTACATTTGCTGATAATCCTTCGCCAGTCCTCCTTCTCCTGTTTCTTTATATAAAGAAGGCAGATCATGCCCGGTTTGCTTCATTACTTCGACTACTTTGTCGAAGGAAACGCGGTGAGTTCCGTCCGTGAATGAAGAATAAATATTGGCATCCAATGCGCGGGCGGCAGCGTAGGCATTTCTTTCGATGCAGGGAATCTGAACCAGACCGCAGACCGGGTCGCAGGTCATACCCAAGTGGTGTTCCAACCCCATCTCGGCGGCATATTCTATCTGTGCTGCGCTTCCGCCAAACAGTTGGTTGGCAGCAGCCGAAGCCATGGCGCAAGCTACTCCTACTTCTCCTTGACAACCTACTTCCGCACCGGAGATAGAAGCATTGTTTTTAACGATATTACCGATTAATCCGGCGGTGGCGAGTGCGCGGAGAATCCGGGTGTCGCTGAAATCTCTGCTTTTTTTCAGGTGATAAAGCACGGCAGGTACCACACCGCATGACCCGCAAGTGGGAGCTGTTACGATTCTTCCGCCGGAAGCATTCTCTTCACTGACGGCAAGGGCGTAAGAGAATACCAATCCGCGGGAACGGAGAGATTCTTTATATCCTGTAGCCCGTATATGATAAGTGGCTGCTTTTCTTCTCAAGTTGAGTGGTCCGGGCAGTACGCCTTCCTGTTCCAATCCCCGTTCAATGGCATCTTTCATGGTTTGCCATACCGTAGCCAGATAATCCCATATGTCTTCGCCTTCGCACTCTTTGACGTACTCCCAATAGCTCTTCCCGCTACGTTCGCACCAGCATAAGATTTCGCTCATCTTACTCATGCTGTATATTTCATCCGAAGGGCTTTCTATTTGTTCCTTGTCTTTCTCTGCCAATGCGCCTCCTCCTATGCTGTATACCGTCCAACTTTCCGTTAGTTTATCTTTCTCATTGTAAGCGGCAAAGGTCATGGCGTTGGGGTGGAAAGGCAGGAATACTTTTGGTTGCCACACGATTTCAACGGGAGCATACGGCTCAAGTACATTGTTGATAGCCGTATCTGTAAGGTGTCCTTTACCTGTTGCGGCAAGACTACCGTATAATGTGACTTTAAAACGCTTTGCTTCCGGATGTCGCGACAGGAACATCTCTGCTGCTTTTTTAGGTCCCATAGTATGGCTGCTTGACGGTCCGTTTCCTATGCGGTATATCTCTTTTATGGTTTTCATGATCGAACGCTTTTTTATCTGTATTTTAATGGTGGCAAAAGTAATACTTTGTTTTGAATTAAAGGGAGTAAAATGAAAAATGTCTCAAAAGCAAGTGTGTTGCTTTTGAGACATTTAAGTTGGGTAACTATTAATCTATTATTTCCTTAAAAACTTTACTGATGCAGTTTGGTTCTGACCGGATACGACTAGGATATATAATCCTTGCGGCAATGTGATGGTCGATACGGTTGCATTGTCGGCATTCGTTTGCTCACCGGCTACTTTCGTACCGTTCGCATTAAATATTGCATATTGTTTCATGCCGTCCATGCTGAAACTGATATTCCCGTTTTCTAATTGGTAGTTTAGATTTCCCTGTACGTAGTTGTTTTCGATTTCTGTTACTATTTCAGTAAACTCACTGGCTACGATCTTCTCTACGGGTTCATAAACTCCTTCGTCATAGTTCCACATACTGTTTACAGTTTCAAGTATTTCGTTATGTTCTCCGTATTGATATTCCATACTTTGTCCGTCGGTTTGTTCTTCCATCCCATCTACGACTTCATACATTTCTTCTTTGACTGGATTTTTGTTTTCATCATAGATAGCGAGCATATAGCTATCATAGACCTCCATAACTCCGTCTCCGTCTTCATCAAGAGTTTCGATATATTCTTCTTTATAGCTTCCGTTTTCATCCAACTCTGTCAGAATGTGCTCTATCTTTTGAGGACCTTCTGTCGGTGAAAGCGTTACTTTGAAATCTCTTTTAGATGAATTAGGGTATTCAGCTTTGTAGTTGGATGTATAGGTACCATCATCTTCATAATCATATATCTTGGCGGATTTCAATCTGTTATTGCCTATCATGAACTCTTCACTGGTAGCTAATATTTGTCCGTCACAGCTTTCCCAGGCCATCTTGTCGAATTTCGTGTCTTTTTTAAATTCCAGATCATAATTCAGACTGTAATGTTCCCATGACTGTGCCGGTAGGCTGCCTCCTTTGTCATAGGTGATCTCGGTACGTTCAAGTTCTTCATATTCTCCTCCATAAAGCATTTTAATGGAAAGGGAGGTCACATATCCTAAATCATTTCTTGTTATTTCCTTTTTATGGGAATAGGTATTGTTCCACTGACCTTTTTGACTGTCCCAATTATATTTATCGGAAGATATTTGATAATCGGTAACGACGTCATCATAGGTGTATACACTTCTTTCTTGATTAACCCATTGTTCGCCTTCCCATGCCTGTGAGATGTTTTCGATCACATTATTATATTTGTCATATTTTAGTATAGTCTGGCTTTTTGATTCTCCATCGTCAAAAACAGCTACTAGGGTGTTGGCATTGTCGTCATATTCATAAGTCGCTACTGCATACTCTTCCCATCCTTCCGACTCCGGGTCATACTCGAAAAAAGTTTCTTTCTTTGGTTTCCAAACACTGTTGGCTTTTTCTGCTGATGCAAATGACTTAACAGATGGAATTGTTGACTTTAGTCGTGGGTGTGTGTATACTTCTTCTGTTTTGTCTTTTTTGATACTCTTTTTAGTAAACCGTTGTTGTGCAGATACGATTCCTGAGGAAAGGATGAATGCACTCATTAATAATAAGGTAGATTTTGTCATAAAATAGTTGTTTAACAGTTAATAATTGATTGTATTTCTTTTGTATTACAAAGAAAGTAAAAAATAATCAAAATACAACATATTGCGCTGTTTTGTTTTAAGAAAGTGCTATTTTATGTTTTATCTTATGAAAATATGAACCGATGAAAGGACAGGAGTTAGTACCATTTTTTCTTTTTGAAGAATAGATATACGGTTATCGCAATGATTGCCATTACCGCCCATGCGTAGAAATAACCATATTCCCAGCTTAACTCAGGCATTGCCTTAAAGTTCATCCCCCATACACCGGCAATGAAAGTCAGTGGAATAAAGACGGTTGAGACGATTGTCAGCCGTTTCATAATATTATTCATGCGCAGATCATTGTTGGATATATAAAGGTCGACGAGTGCGGAAAGTGTTTCCCTGCATATATCTATTGTTTGTAATACAAATTGCAGATGGTCGTTTACGTCATTAAAATAAGCACGGTTTATTTTATGTATCAGATTGTTATCTGCCCGGAGTAGTTTTATGTATTGTTCTTTTAACGGCATGATGGCTTTCTTCATTGCCATGTATTGCCGGCGACGTATTTGAATTTGTACACCGATGTCATTGTTGTTGGTGATGGTGAGCAGTTCTTCTTCCATATCTTCCAAAGCATCCGCTATTTCTGAAATGACGGAAGTATAGTCTCCCATCACGTTATTCAATGAGACACTTAACAGATAATCCGATTGACGGGTACGGATTTTCATCACGTTATTCTTTATCGCTTGTGTCACATTGTCAAAGAATTCCGTTTCATTTTCGATGAAAGCCAATACATAATTACTTCCTTGTATCAGACAAAGTTGCTGTTGCTCGAGTTCTTCAGCTCCCTCGTACTTGAATAATTTGAGGATAAGGACTGTATATTGCTCGTGTTCCTCGATTTTGGTGGGATGCTCGGCATTCAGAATATCCTGAAGCACCAGGAAGTCTATTTTGAAATATTCACATACATCACGGATGGTTTCTGTGTTCTTTAAGCCATGTATTTGTAACCAATTGATAGCATCAGGTGTGATATTATCTTTTATTGATTCAAAATTATCACCGTATGTTTCCTGCATCTTTTCAGAATTATAGGTGAGTAGATGCAGGTGGGTAGGGGTACTGCTTTCGCCCGTATAGACTAGCTGTTCGCTTAACAGGTTATTCTTCATATCAATTTATTTAATTAACTCAAATCAACAACTGTGATACCTGCTCCCCCAAACTGGACATGTTCATCTTGAAAATGAGCTATTCCGGGAACAGTTTTTAGATAGTCACGGATAAGAGTACGCAAAATGCCTGTCCCTGTTCCGTGAAGAATGCGTACCCGGTCGATGCCGAGTAATATGGCGTCATCTATAAAGTAGGTGACGGCTTGAATGGCTTCATCACCTCTCATCCCTCTTACGTCAATATCTTGTTTGAAACCGAGTTTCTTTTCATAAACACTGTCCTGAGTTTGTGAACTGACGAACGTGCTTTTGGTATTTGTATTCTTAGGTTGGCTATTACTGGGTTTTACCCGTTCCAGACGGTCAAGTTTGACTGTCGTTTTTATCATACCGAATGCTACAACTACATTTTTACCGTTTATTTCCAATACATCTCCAATGGAAGATTGCCCTTTCATCTTTACCTGGCAGCCGATTTCTATGGATTCTGTTTTAGGCGTCTGCGGCTTGGACTGTACTTCTTGAGATTTATCTTTGCGTTCCTTTTTGCGGTTCTGCTTTTCCCGCAGCTTTTCCATTCTGCGAGCTATTTTTTCTTCGGTATTTTTCTTTTCGATGTCTTCCATAGACTCTCGAAACTCATTCAGCTCCTGTCGGGCAATACGTGTTTTTTCTTTTTCGGCCTGTGCTTCTTTTATAGTACGTATTGTGTTTTCTATTTTTGCATTGGATTCCTGCAACAACCTTTCTGCGTCTTCTTTCGCTTTTCTTATAATCTCTTTGCGGGATTTGTCCAACTCTTGAATATCCGCTTCGTACTTGGCGATAACCTCCTCCATGTGTTTCTCCCGCTGACGGATAGTTTGCCGTTTGCCTTCCCAATAACGCTTGTCGCGAACTATGTCTTGCAGATACTTGTCTGCATTGATATATTCGCTTCCCACGATTGCTGAAGCGTCAGCGATAACATCTTCCGGCAAGCCGATTTTACGTGCTATCTCTACTGCGAATGAACTGCCCGGATTGCCTATCTGTAACTGGAATAATGCTTGCATCAGATGCCGGTCATAAAGCATGGCGCCATTTACCACCCCTTCATGATCTTCGGCGAAGTGTTTCAGATTTTGATAGTGTGTGGTGATAACTCCAAACGTTTTTTTGTGGTTGAAACGTTTTAGTACCGCTTCGGCTATTGCTCCGCCTATTTGTGGTTCCGTACCTCCGCCAAATTCGTCAATCAGGATAATGCTTCGTTCATCGCAGCTTTTCATCATGATTTTCATATTGGTAAGATGGGAAGAATACGTACTCAAATCATCCTCGATGGATTGCTCGTCACCTATATCTATAAAGATACTGCCGAATATTCCTGCATGACTGCGTTCATGGAGCGGAATAAGTAAGCCACATTGTAACATATACTGTAATAAACCGACTGTTTTGAGACAAACCGACTTACCGCCGGCATTCGGACCGGAGATTATCAGGATACGTTGTTTGCTATTCAGTTCTATATCTAGTGGAACGACCTTTTTTCCATGTTTAGCCAGAGACATTTGCAATAACGGGTGTATTGCCATTGTCCAATCTATCAATGGCTCGCTTTCTAAGGCAGGCTTCAGAGAATTGGTCTGTAAGGCAAAATAGGCTTTTGCACGAATGAAGTCCACTTCGGCCAAAAACTCGTATGATTGGAGAATATCAGGGACAGAAGGGCGGAGCGTGTCTGAAAAGCTTGTGAGAATACGGATAATCTCCCGTCTTTCTTCTCCTTCCAATTCCCGTATACGATTATTTGCTTCCACTACCTCCGCAGGCTCGATGAACACCGTTTTGCCACTGGATGATTCATCATGTACAATACCCTTAATCTTTCTTTTCAATCCGGGAGCGACGGGAATAACCAATCGTCCGTCACGCATGGTAGGAGCAACATCTTTGTCTACATAACCTTCGGACTGTGCGCTACGCAGGATGGCATTCAAGCTGCGGGAAATACCACTGGTTGTAGAGGCCAGCTCACGCCGGATACGTAACAGATCTTGGGATGCATTATCTTTTATCTTTCCGTATTGATTCAAAATGCCATTGATACGGGTAATGAGTTGTGGAAATACAGCGATGTCTCCCGCCAATTTTTTGAGGTTAGGGTAAGGGCTGTTTTCTTCTTCGTCTTCGGAAGACAGAAAACGTATAATATCGCGGATTGTTTCCAATGAACGCCGTAAATCAAATAACTCTTGTTCGTCCAGATACATACCTTCCACACGAATCCTTTTTAGGGAAGGGCGTACATCAAAAAAATATTGTGCGGGAAAGCTGTCTTCTTCCTGAATGATACGGACAAACTCATTGGTCTGATTCAATCGTTCTTCTATTTCATTAAAAGAGTCGGAGAAATTCATTTCGTCTACTCGTCCTTCCCCCAACGAACTGAGACATTTCTCTTTCAGTAGGCGACGGATATCATCAAATCCTATTTTTTGTTCAAAGTTATGCGGATATATCATTTGCTTATACATCTATTATTGTGCAAAAATACAACTTATATCCCGCTTATTTGTTTTTATCGCTTCATTTTTTAGTTTATAGGTTTTTAAAATTGTTGTGCAAGTTAGTTTCCCTTATCTGTTTGTATGATAAGTGGCTGTATGTTTATATTCTTTATTCTTAAAAGAGGGATGAAGATGTTTTGTAGTTGCTTGAAATGCTTTGATGGCGCGTATTTGGATGAAAAAGAAACTTTTTTGCCGAATAATTTGGAAATAAAAAAAATAGTAGTACCTTTGCATCGCTTTTGAAAGGAAGCACTCCTAAAAAGAGTTTTGGAGAGGTGGCAGAGTGGTCGATTGCGGCGGTCTTGAAAACCGTTGAACTGAAAGGTTCCGGGGGTTTGAATCCCTCCCTCTCCGCTGAACACTAAAGACAAATGGTGGAAAAGCTAAGACAAGTCCCGTAAAATCAAGGTTTTACGGGGCTTTTTCATTTTGTCGGCAGACAAGCAAAAGACAAGAAAATGTCCCGTTTGGACAAAGTCGTGTTACTAGATTATGTCCTATAAAAGCGAAAAACGGAAAAATGGTGTAACTTGTTGATTAACGGTATGATATGCGTAGTATCTCTCTTCGTTGCCAAGTAGCGATAATGCAGAATATAGTGGTTTACAGAATACTTTCTGTTACGAATCCGTTACCTGTTTTGGAAAACAGTATTGTGTAGATACATAATTGAAAGTAGCTTATTTACAGCAGTTAAAGCTATACTTGATGATACTTCGGTCTCATTAATCTTAATCCTGCTTAAAATAGTGTTCAAACGGAATATTATTCATTGAACTACGGTATTTTGCTTTCCGATCTTTAGCTCATAAGAAACTAATTTTACACTCAAAAATTAATGATTATAAGTAAAGAGCTAAAAGTACATTATTACCTTCGCCATAAGGAGGTAAAAGGTGATGGTGCAACTCCAATCATGGGGCGCATCACAATCGGAAAATCAATGGTGCAGTTCAGTGCCAAGTGTAGTGTACAAGTATCCCTTTGGGATACAAAGTCTGCACGGGCAACAGGTAAAAGCAAAGCGGCTGCCGAGTTGAACCGAAAACTTGACAAGATAAGCCTGTCAATTCATTCTCACTACAAAGAGCTGCTGGCAAAAAAAGAAAATGTTTCGCCAGAAGAAGTGAAAAATGCCTTTCAAGGTATTGCTTCCGAGCAGGAAACACTTATCGGCTATTGTAACCGGTACAATCATCAACTTACAGCCAGAATCGGTGTAAACATAACATTGGAAAGTTATAAACGATACGGTGTATCATTCAACCATCTACGCCGTTTTCTACGGACAAAGTACAATCTGAGTGATATTTCGTTTCAAGCATTGGACTATTCTTTTGTCGAAGCCTTTGATTTCTATCTACGGGTACAATTGAAATTCAAGCCCAATACCATTGTAGGCATTATCGGACACTTAAAGATTATTATCAAGCGAGCCATAAACGAGGGGATTATCACTTGTGATCCTTTTGCAGGATTCTCATTGGAGGGAGAACCTTTACAGCCGAAATCCCTTACCAAACAAGAATTACACAAAATAATGACAACTCCATTAGATACTCCTAACCGTTATTTGGTACGTGATATGTTCTTGTTTTCTGTTTTCACAGGAATTTCATTCAGTGACATCCGTAATTTAACATACAGCAATCTGGTGCAGGCAGAAGATGGTGTTTGGTGGATTCACTCTAAACGGAGGAAGACCGGAACGGAGTTTCATGTTCCCCTTCTGGAACTCCCTTTGCAGATTATTGAGAAATATCGTGGACTGAACAAAGATGGAAAAATGTTCGTGATGCTCAGTTGCAGTAAGACCAATGGAAATCTAAAAAAGATAGCCCGAATGTGTGGTATAAAACGAAATATAACCTACCATCAAGCACGGCATAGCTATGCCAGCTTGATAACTCTCTCCCAAGGAGTTCCAATGGAAACAGTCAGCCGAATGCTTGGACATCGGGATTTACGGGCGACACGCATCTATGCTCAAGTTTCCAATGAAAAGATAAACACCGATATGCGCAAATTGGAGAAGCGCATCACCAACAAGTATCACTTAGCAGACTGAATATTATGAGTACAAATAAGACTAAGCGATACAGTACTTTTGCCGTTATCTTCTATATCAATAAGAATAAGGTAAAGAAAAACGGGCTATGTCCCATTATGGGACGTATCTCCGTCAATGCCGAGATAGCTCAATTCAGTGCGAAGATAGATGTGGAACCCACATTATGGGATGCCAAGACTTATCGCCTGAAAGGAAAAAGTAGAGAAGCTGTTCAAACAAATCGGGAGTTGGATAAGCTGACCGATGTTATAGGGAAGTACCATAGCGAACTCTTGCAGCAACAGAGCTATGTAACAGCAGAATTGGTAAAGAATATGCTTTTGGGTATCGGACGGAAGAAAGATAGTCTCCTTTCCCTTTTTGCCGAGCATAATGAGGAGTATGCCCAAAAGGTTGGAGTGAACAGAACGAAAGGTACTTATAAACATTACCTACTCGTTTACAGTCATATTCAACAATTTTTGCAAAGCCAATATAATATGGAAGATATTCCTTTAAAGCAACTGACCTACTCCTTCATTGAGCAATTCGATTTCTATCTTCGGGTGGAGAAACATCATTCGCCTAATACAATCGGTGGATATACGATACTCCTGAAGAAAATAATCCACAGAGCAGTTAATCAAGGAACATTACTCCGAGACCCTTTTGCTGATTATCGCCCGGAACAGCCGCCAAAGAAATGCAGACACATGACTGCTGATGAATTGGAACGGTTTATGACAACTCCCATTGCCTCTAAATCCTTGCGACACACACGGGATATGTTTGTCTTTAGCACATTCACCGGAATATCATATATTGATTTGTGTAATCTCTCATTATCTAATGTAAATAAAGCTGGTAACGGTACGATGTGGATTCACTTTAAACGGCAAAAGACCGGAAGCGAGTGCCATATCCGCCTATTGGATATTCCCAAACAGATAATTGAGAAATACAAGTCGGAGCGGAAGAGTGATAAGATTTTTAATATGGTGGGGTATTCATCACTGGCTGAAAATCTAAAAAAGGTTGCCAAACTGTGTGGCATTGAGCGAAATATAACCTATCACATGGCCCGTCATAATTTCGGAACGCTTATTACGTTATCTCAAGATGTTCCCTTGGAAACCGTCAGTCGTATGATGGGACATCTGGGGATAAAAACCACCCAACTTTACGCAAAACTTACCAATCAGAAAATCAATGAGGATATGAAGCTACTGTCAAGCAATATGGCTGATAAGTTCAATATTTATGAGAATAAACAGATGCCAATTAAGGTTTGTACTGCAAAGTCATTCAAACATTTAAAGAAGTAATTACTATGGAAAGAAAACTAATAAAAATCAGTGAGAATGGGAATGTATTCATTCCGGATAATGTACAAATGTGGGATTTTGAGATAGCGGAACTGTTCGGGGTGATGATACCGACAATACGGTCTAATGTACGGGCGATTCTAGAATCGGAAGTAGTTATAGCAGATATGCAGCATGGTGGCACAGTGATTGGAGCCGCAATGTTACCGGACTACTACGGACTGGATATGGTAGTGGCTCTTGCTTTTCGGATTCATAGCTACAATGCCGGGATTCTTAAAGAATGGATTTTACAAAAAGTAACTGCCCGTTCCAAGTGCTCCAATATACCTTTATATATCAGCTTCAACTGTAATCAACCGCCCAATTAAAATAGACTGGAATGGTGTTCCGCCATATAATCCGAATCGGGTCAGCCGTCCCGTTACAATGGCTAAGATAAACAGGCAAAGGGCAAATCTGCAAGTTCAAGCCCTAAGGGTTACGGATGAAATCTCCACCTTACAGGTAGTATTTAATCCGTAAAACTTGCCTATTTCCCCTTTGCCGTATTTGGGAATGCCATTGCAACGAAACGACCGGCCCGATAAGACGCATGGATATAATTCAAGGGAGTTGAAACTACCCTGCACTTGATTTGCGGCAACTTCAACTCCCTC
>ERZ791808.1601-NODE-1601-length-16223-cov-2.753093_pt1 | contig 16223 bp, 16 predicted proteins | sample MGYA00510305_ERZ791808 | MGnify/ENA primary metagenome ERZ791808 (study PRJEB30046, sample SAMN00792024) | human gut metagenome | study: EMG produced TPA metagenomics assembly of the A metagenome-wide association study of gut microbiota in type 2... | reverse complement strand
TGCAAGGGCAACTACTTCATAATCCGGTACAAAACGTGTTCCTTGTTCGATACGAAGTACAGTAAGATCACTGAATTCATATCCGGCAAGTTGCAGTTGTTCGGCTAATGCTTTTGGTGACATATGTTTTTCGATTCGTAGTGCTTTTACACGTTGTCCGATAAGGTTCTTGGAATTACTTTCCTTATTCCAGTAAATCTTCATTCAAACACCAACTTTCTAAAGATGAAGTGTTACATGATTGATTTTACGGAATAATGTTGATAATATACTTCTAAAGATGAAGTATAAGAAAATAAATTTATTTGATGTAATATTGGGATTGATAATACTGACTGCAAAATGCAATACTTATATGGAAAGGTGGATACAAAATGAACGAAGTATTTGAAACAGTAGCAGAGGTATTGGAGGAGCTTAGAAGCGAAGCAGAAGAACGAGAGTATTCTGTTCATACAAACGAATCGGAAAATGCAGATAAAGCATTGAAAAAGGCGAATCGGGAATATGAAACGGTGTTGGCTGAGCTTTCAGCAGAGCACAGAGAATTTTTTGAAAATTATATGGATATAGTGGATCACGCTCATTTTCAAGAAGAACAAAGAGCCTACTATCAGGGGATGGTAGATGTAATGCAGATATTTGACGGACTGGGGATTTTAAAGGAAAGAAACAAAGTGAAAGAAGTGCTTATGCATATCAAAAAATAGTTCAAACAGGGTGGATGGCTTACCAGGAAGCTGACCACCCTGTTTTTCTTCAGAATAATTCAGAAATAATCCAGAAAAAATCGAAATCTTTCTGCTATTCTGTTTCATGGGTCTTATATGTACGAAGATAGGCTTCTACCAGTGCAAGAATGGTGGTTATCTGATCGTTTGTACATTCTGAAAGATAAACCAACAGTCTTTGGTAATCCAGATTATCAGTTGGAGCTGCCGGATAAAAGAACGGATCAGCAGAGATGTGTAAAGCTCGAATGAGCTGACCGAGTTTTTCAAGGCTTGGAACATTACCATGATTTTCGATCTCTTTGATATATCTTGATGAAACACCGGATTTTTCGGATAATTCATCATAAGTCAGCTTTTGGTCTAATCTGGCTTTCTTCAGGCGAAAACCCATGTCTTTATCAATTTTCTTAGATTTAGCCATGTCATGCACCTCCGTATATAGTGTATAGTTCACCATTTAAAAAGAAAATGAACTAATAACGCACTATATCAGAGGGGAATAATGCACTTGAATAAAATAAGTAACTTTGGATATTGCATATAAAAAAACGCAGTATTCAAAGGTTTTTTCTCATGTTTTTATCCTTTGAATGTGTTTGGGAGAGTTATGGATTCTGAACCGTTGAAAGGATATTTTTGTATTTGGAAAATATTATCCTGCCTATTGCGTGGAAGGATAGGTAAATAGGTCACATTTTAAGTAATGTGGCAAATTCTACAATTGAAAGTGCATTATATACACTCGTAAAATGTGGGGAAAATTTAATATCAGATATAAATAGCGTCCTGTGGGTATATGCCCATAAGGGCGTTTTTTATATACAGAAAAATTTTTCTAAAATTTTTTCAATCCACCCGAACATCTCCCCGGTTTCATTTGGGAGATACTCCGGAAGGGAAAAAAGGCAAAAGCCTTGGCATTCGGAACGGGAGGAGGTGAACTCGTATGGGGCAACCTTCTTCTAAAGATGAAATGACTATCCGGCACCAATTTGATCGGTTATGCCAGATGGCATTAAAAGGCGAAGCTGTAAATTATTACAAACACATGGACTATCGCAGGAAACACGAAGTTGCATTCTCTGAACTGTCGGAAAAGGAGTTGAGCAAATTATTTACTATGGATGAGTATGGAACAGAATATCATCATTTTGAAGTGCATGGCTATGACATTGAAGTAAAAAATACCCTGATTGCTGAAGCTTTGAAGGAACTTACAGAAAGAAAAAGGAATGTCATTTTACTTTCGTATTTTATGGAAATGAGCGATGCGGATATTGCAAGAGAAATGAATCTGGTTCGCAGTACCATTCATGAACACAGGACACGCTCACTTGAAATTTTGAAGAAGATTATGGAAGGAATAGCAGATGAAAAAGATGTATAAAAGCAGAAATGAGGAAAATTTGTTGCCTTTCCATATTATAAAGGCAGCATCAGAGGGTGATGTAAGCGCCATCAATGCAGTGTTAAAGCACTATGAGGGATACATAATCAAATTGTCTACCAGAAAGTTGTATGACGAAAGTGGACAGGTGCATTACTGCATTGATGAAACGCTGCGTCGCAGACTGGAAACCAAGCTGATTACAAAAATATTGGCTTTTGAAGTTGCATAGCATCCGATCAGAAAGTTCCCTTTCTATTCATTGATTGGAAATGATGCAGCGTTGTACCTTGACAACTGAATATTTTTGCATACAGGACGTGAGGATATGCCGAGCCACTAGGTAGGTTCGCAAAGATGTACCTGCTCTTTTAAGGGTGAACGCGAAGAAGTGTTGAAACATGACATTGAAGCAAAGGTATGGAGCGAGAAAAATCTGACAAAATGTGTGGCAGTAACACAGGGCGATGAAGCATATCTGTAATAATGATACTTCCGGATTGTAAAGAGATTTGCAGTCCGGTCAATTTGAATGACGGTGCAAGACCGATGTGGGCAGAGTAATGACCTGCCACCTGTATTGCATTTTTATCTGCCGATGAGAGCCTGCAATGGGGGGTGGGTTGTCATTGGCAGATAAGGTGCATAATAAGTGAAAGGAGTTTATGGTGAACAAAGAAAAAAGAAATATAAAGCAAAAGAATGATATGGAGCGAATTATTGCGTTAGCACTTGTTAAAAGCCTATATAATCAGGGAAAAATATCTGAGTTTGTTTTTAGAAATATCAGAAGTGACACAGAGAAGAAAGTTTCGCTTGAAAATAGGGACTATCTATGTTAATATAAAAACGTAGAAACAATGTAGGAAAAATAAAAGAGGAGAATACGATGAAGGAGAGATTAGTTGCAATATATGCACGAGTGTCTACTGAGCATGAAGCACAAATATCAGCTTTGGAAAACCAAGTGCAGTATTACGATAATTTATTCCAATATCATCCTGAATGGAAATTATACAAGAGATACATTGATGAAGGTATTACTGGAACATCCGTTAATAAAAGACAGAGTTTCCTCGAAATGATGGAAGATGCTAAAAATGGAGCATTTGATCTCATTGTTACCAGAGAGGTTTCTCGTTTTGCCAGAAATACTGTTGATACGTTACAACAGACAAGAACGTTGAAAAAATATGGTGTAGAAGTATATTTTACTGAAGACAATATTTGGACAATGAATGATGAGGATGGCGAGCTTCGATTGACTATTATGGCAACACTTGCTCAGAACGAGAGTAAAAAAACATCAGTTCGAGTAAAGGCGGGGCAGAAGATTTCCTTCCAAAATGGTGTTATATATGGAAATGGAAATATTTTGGGGTATGATAAAGTAGGAAAAGATTTTATCATTAACGAAGAGCAAGCCAAAACTGTTCGCATGATTTATGATATGTATTTAGATGGTATGGGAATGCGAAAAATTCAATTCGCACTCGAAGCGGCAGGGAGAAAGACTTCAACTGGATTGACACATTGGTATTCATCTTATATAAGTAGGATATTGAATAATCCATTTTATTGTGGAATTATATTATATAGGAAAGAATACGTTCCGGATTATCTGGAGCAAAAGAAGGTTAAGAATTGGGGAGAAGTAGAGCAAATTGCAGTAGAAGGTTCACATGAGCCTATTGTCACTAAAGAAGAATTTGAAAAAGTAAGAAAAATGCTTGATTCTAAATCATTTTCTGTTAATAATAGAGGACGCAGGGGAAAGCATAAAGCCAATGATGTTTGGTGCAGAAAGTTGAAATGCTATTGTGGAGCATCTATGAATAGGCGGGTTTGGCGCAGAGTAAATGGCATTCCACAGTATTGTTATCAATGCTATTCACAGGTGAGAACTGGAAGTATTGCCACTCGAAAAAAGAAAGGACTTGATTTACAAGGTATCTGTGATACACCGATGGTTCCGGGATGGAAATTGGGGGCAATGGCAGATATAATCTTTCAGAAGTTTTGGCAAGACAGAAATGGAATTATAGAAATCGCAAATGAAATGCTGGAAGAACACTTTAAAGATGATAGGGATATTGATTTTCAAAGTGAGATAGAAGAAACGCAGCGAAAGATTGCGATTATAGATAAGAAATTCGATAATCTGGTTGATATGAGAATGGCAGGGGAAATCGACAAAGCAAAATTCGACGAGAAGAAAAAGAGCTTGTTTGAGGAAAAAGAAAAGTGGCAGAAAATGCTACAGTCATATCAGATAGACGAAGAAGTTTCGGATGAAGAATATGATCAACGCTTACAGGTATTAAAGTATGGGTTGGAACAGAATTTTAATTTCTCAACACATAGCATACCTGAAGAAGTGATAGATGCTTTTGTAAAGGAAATAATCGTATATCCAGACTGTTTTGTATGGAAATTGAATATAGTCGATGATGACTTGAAATTACAGGTCGAGGGTCGAAAAAATGATCCAACAGTTAGCCTGATCGAGAGTCCTACAACTGGCAATGGCAGCACAGGCAGCTCTTCATGAGAAAGGTTACAAATAGGATATAATGAGATCGTAAGATCATAGGAGACCCCTGGGAAATTTTCCCAGGGGTCTTTTTGAGCATATGCGTCTGTAAAATAAAAATGCCCGGATATTTTCCAGCAAAATGTCGATAGTTTTGCCTGGAAAGGATATCTGAGCATTTTTTACATATTAACTTATAGGCTTGTTGAGGAGTTCCGGCTCCACCTGATGAATATAAGCTTCCAGCGTATGTCTGTCCGGCAGAGAGGATGTAGTTCCCTGACGGGTGACCTCCAATGCAGCGGAGCAGGTGGCGATCTTTGCAGAGGTGACGAGGTCATATCCGTACATCATGTAGGAGACCAGGGCGCTGATAAAGGCGTCGCAGGCACCGGAACTGTCGATGGAGATAATGTCCCTGGCAGGGATCCGGCATTCACAGCCAAATTCCCGGCTCTTGATGTAGGAACCGTCAGCCCCCAGTGTCACGATCACGGTTCCGATTCCGGAATCAAGAAGACGGTCAACGGCTTCATTGATATCTGCGGCATCCGGCACGATCTCAAATAATTCGCTGTGGTTTGGAATGATCATGTCGATCATGGAGAGAAGCTTATCCGGCAGCACGGAACAGGCGCTCGGCTTTAAAACGGTCCGGATGTGTTTATCTTTACAGATCTCGCATGCTGTGAGAAGTGTTTCTGTTGGGACTTCTGTCTGCATCAGGCAGCAGCGGGCATTCGCGAAAAGTTCCTCATTGAGGGCAATGATCTGTGGAGTCAGGGCGTTGTTTGCGCCGGACATAATGGAGATCATGGAGTTTCCATCCTGCTGTACGAAGATATAGGCCTGTCCGGTCTGCTCATTCCGGCAGCGTTTTAAGCCGGTCTTGTCCATTGTATAGCCGTGAAGATAATCGAAGATCGTATCCGCGTCCACATCGTCCCCCATGCAGCTGATCGGTACGGCGAAATGACCGAGCCGTGAGAGTCCCACGGACTGGTTTAAGCATTTTCCGCCTGGATAGGTGGCAGAACTTGCGGTGCGGACTGCTTTTCCGGTGTGCGGCAGTTGGTCAAAGTTCAGATACCGGTCCATATTTGTACTGCCAACGACGATTACTTTCTGGGAACTGAACAGATAAGGCACACCTACAGAGGAAAGACCAGTGAGAACCGGGAGTGCGGTGAAAGGCTTGGTTTTTCCTCCTTTCGCTTCTACGATCTTTACGAGGGAAGTGAGAGCATGACGTCCGCATTCGGTGTGCGGCACCGGAATCGCGGAGATCGGTGGGTACGTCTGAGGGAGTTCATAGTCATCGATCAGGGAGATGACGGAAAAATCGTAGGGAATCGTATAGTTCCGCTTTTTGCACATCTCATAGAAGAGAAGGGCATCCTGATGATCGCTGACCACAAGACTGGTAAAAGTCCTTCTGGTCAGAAGATTGGAGAGGTCCATGTCCTCTAAGGTCAGGATCAGGTGGTTATCCAGCTTGATCTGATGGTCAAAGAGACATTTCCGATAACCTTCGAGAAACTCTTCGTTCGGATCTTTCTTTTTTAAGATACAGGCGATGGATGTGTGGTGATTTTCCACGAGGATCCTTGTGGCCTGGTAGCCCAGTTCGGTATAGTCCACCCGGATGGAATTTTTTACAGGGGACCGGAAAAAGAGAAAGGGAATCTGACCTTCCTCCAGCAGAAGCCTATTCTCTTCTACAACAGGGAGAACTGGCTCCCACAACACTCCATCGACTCGGGCGGAGATCATCCGGTGGATATTCCGACACTCTTTTTCGGCAGAGTTTCCACTCTCACAGACCATTACAAAATATCCGGCTCGGTTTGCCGCCTCAAGGATTCCGGAGAGAAAAGGGGCAGGATTCTTTAAAGAATTTAAGATTACACCCAGAGTCATAGTTTTTACATCCGGAGATGTGAGGGCCTGGGCGGGAACATAATTGTACTGTTTCGCAATGGATAGAACGTGTTCTCTTGTTTCAGCACTGATGTTGTCATCCTTCTGATGCATGATCTTTGAGACGGTAGAAGGAGAGACACCGGCAATTCTTGCAAGATCTTTTATTTTCATAGAATACTCCAAATATATACAGGATTCGCTGTTAGTTTAACATACGGTCAGAAGAAAAGATATCGAAAATAAAAGGACCGATACATATTGACAATATTATACACTATATCGATTAAAAAATAAATATATTTGGTAAAAATGCAAACAACCGTATTGACTTCACGGGTGCCATGTGCTATATTTTGGTAAAGAAAAAGATTTCGGAAATAATTTCTTGTACAAAAACACAATGGAGGAGTAGCATGAAGGTATTAAATATCGGCTCCTTGAACATCGACCGGGTATACGAGGTAGAACATTTCGTGAAACCCGGTGAGACGATCAAAACGACGCATTATTCCGAGGCATGTGGAGGAAAAGGCTTAAACCAGTCCATCGCTCTCGCGAGATCCGGTGCGGAAGTTTACCATGTCGGCGCTGTCGGCGCGGACGGCGGAATGCTTTTAGATGTCTTAAAGACTTCCGGAGTTCACACGGAGGGAGTCAGGATACTTCCCGGAGCCAGCGGACATGCCGTAATCCAGGTGGACGTGAGCGGACAGAACAACATCATCATCTGCGGCGGAGCAAACGATTCCGTGTCGAAGGAGATGATCGATGAGGCTGTAAAGAAGATCGAGACGGGGGATATCGTCCTGTTCCAGAACGAAATTTCCAATGTGGGCTACGCAGTCAGAGCGGCGAAGGAAGCTGGAGCGAAAGTTGCGTTAAATCCATCCCCGATCAATGAGAATCTCGCGTCGATTCCGATGAATCTGGTAGATTATTTCCTGGTAAACGAGATCGAGGGAAAAGAAATCTCCGGCGCAGAGACGGAAGAGCCGGAAATTGTAATGGAAGGACTCAAAAAGAAATTTCCAAATGCGGCGGTCGTCCTGACACTGGGCGATAAAGGTTCCTGGTATTTTGACAGAGACAAGTGTATCCGCCAGGAGATCTACAAGGTAAAAACGGTGGATACAACGGCGGCCGGTGATACGTTCTGTGGCTATTTCCTCTCAGGAATCACAAAAAACATGGAAATGCACGAGATCTTAAAGACGGCCAGTGCGGCCAGCGCCATCGCGGTCAGCAGAAAAGGCGCCGCACCGAGCATTCCGACATATGAGGAAGTTGAAGAGTTCCTCAAGGCAAATCAGTAGACATACACATTTACAACCTATGGAGGAAAAATGCATGAGTAAACGTCCGTTTATTATCGACTGCGATACGGGAACCGATGATGCCATTGCAATTCTGGCGGCCTACGGCTGCCCGGATATGGATATTTTGGCAATTACATCTGTAAACGGAAATGTTGCAGAAAAATATACATCTGTAAATAATTTAAATCTCGTGGAGTATCTTGGAAAAGATACGAAAGTCGCGAGAGGCGCAGCACTTCCGCTGTACACAAGGGGTGACTATTACAGCGATACCCACGGTTCCACAGGGCTTGGGAACTGCGAGCTCCCAACAGCGGTAAAAAGCAGTTTTGTTCCTGAGACAGCTCCGGAACTGATCTACAAACTGGCCTGCGAGCACGGAAAGATCGAGCTTCTCGTGACAGGTCCGATGACAAACATCGCGATCGCGTTGAGCCTTCATCCGGACATCAAGGAACATATTTCCTATATCTGGTTCATGGGCGGCGCAGCAGTCGGCGGAAACGTATCCACTACAGCAGAGTTTAACATCTGGGTAGACCCATATGCTGCTAAAATCGTGATCGAATCCGGAATCCCGATGACGATGGTGGGGCTGGATGTCACAGAAAAGGCGATCATGCTGCCGGATGATGAGAAAGAACTCCGTGGATTCGGTACAAAAGCCGGAATCTTTGCAGCAGATCTTTTACAGTTTATGTTTGACAGATGTGCCAAAGGCGGAGAGGATGCCATGATGCATGACTCACTGGCTCTGGCAGCGGCATTCGCTCCGGAATGCTTAAAGTGCACGAAATATTTCGTGGATGTGGAGTGTGTGGGCGAATACACAGCTGGCCATACCATGGTGGAAATGAAATCGAGAAGGAACAAGGACCATATTCCGAATGTGGAGGTTGCTCTTGAGATCGATGTTCCGGCATTCAGAAAATGGCTGGTAAAGAGCATCGGAAACTGCAGAGGATAAACAGAATATGGAACAGCGCATTGTAACGAAACCTTCGTTTTACACGAATATCATGCTGCTGTCGATTCCAATCATCTTACAGCAGTTTCTGAGAGTGAGTGTCGACTTGTGTGACAGCATCATGCTCGGACGGATTGATCAGGTCCAGATGGCTGCGGTCTCCCAGGCACAGCAGATTTTTTTCGTGTTCTACACGGTCTGCAACGGTTTTGCCGTCGGATGCAGCGTCCTGATCGCCCAGTACTGGGGCCTTCAGAGAAAAGAAGAGATCAAGACTCTGTTCGCCATCGGATCAAAGATCATCGCGGTCTTCGCGATCATCGTATCTGCCATAGTCCTGATTCGCCCGGACCAGGTTATGAGGATCTACAGCAGCGATCCGGAAGTGATCGCACTGGGAGCTTCCTATTTAAGGATCGCGGCGTGGATGTACACCCCATGCGCGGTGAGCTCGATGTTGTTCGCATGCTGCAGGGGAATCGAGCAGATGAAGATCTCCTTCGCAGTAAACGCGATATCTTACCCGATCAATCTGATCCTGGATTACTGCATGATCTTCGGAAAATTCGGTTTTCCGGAGCTGGGGATCCGGGGCAGCGCAGTCGGAGCCGTGATCGCAAGGCTCATTGAGTTTGGTGTTCTTCTCTGGTTTGTTATAAGGAAAGAGAAAACGCTTCAGATGAAGCTTAAGGATTTCCTCAGGAAAGACTGGAAGCTTACAAAGGACTTTTTAAAAGTGGGAATTCCCATTGTTGCCCATGAGATGATCTGGTCAGCGGGAACTACGGCGGGAAGCTCCATCACCGGACAGATGAGCACGACTATCGTTGCCGGATATAACGTGGCGAACGCCATGTACCAGCTGATGGCCTGCACAATGAACGGAATTCTTCACGCGTGCTCCGTGACGATCGGTAAGACCATCGGATCCGGTGCACCGAGAGAGGAGATACAGAGAGAGGCTTACAGCCTGATCCTCATAGGACTTGTGGGCGGTTCCGTTCTTGGAATGCTGACACTTCTCGGCGGCGATCTGTTCATCAGCTTCTATTCGCTGACAGACGCAACAAGGGCATTCGCGAAAGGATTTATCGCGATCTTTGCGGCAATCTGGCCATTCTCCGGAATGGAAATGACAGGAATGATCGCAGTGCTCCGCGCGGGAGGAGATGGAAAAACGGGATTTATCTCCGATATCTTCACCATGTGGATCTTCACGATCCCGCTTGCGGCGGCAGGGGCATTTATGTGGGATTTCTCCCCGTATGTGATCATTGGAATTATCAAATTTAACATTGTATTGGAAGCATTGGTGGGAATATGGAGGATCCGGTCGATGAAATGGATCCGCAATCTCACAGCGGCTTAACCATAAAAAACAGGAGGAAGAAATTTATGAAGAGAAAACAGTTGGCAGCATTGGCAGCAGCAACCGTAATGGCATTATCCCTGGTGGGATGCGGCGGCGGAAGCAGCACAAGCACAGAGACAAAGGCAGCTGAGGCTGGCGCAACAACAGCAGCCGCAGCAGAGACAGACAAGAAGGCAGACGACGGCGAGCTCATCAAAAAGGTTGCTCATGTTTGCCAGGGACTTGGCGATAAGTCCTTCAGTGACTCCCTTGAGGGCGGCATGAAAGTTCTCCGCGAAAAAGGATGGGACTGCAAGACAGTTGAGTGCGGCGACGAGACAAAGGCAGATAAGTATGAAGATATGATGCTGGATGTCATTGATGAAGGTTATCATTACATTGTTGCGTCATCTACATTCCGCGATGTAATGTTAAAGCTTGCGAAAGAGTATCCGGAAAACCAGTTCATTATTGTAGACGACAGTATGGACGAAGCTGATATCCCGGACAATGTGGCGCTGATCTTCTACGCGCAGAACGAAGGTTCCTACATCGTCGGACAGTTAGCAGCAGGCATGTCTGAGTCAGGTGTTGTAGCAGTCAATGTAGGTATGGATACACCGGTTATCGCAGACTTCGTAACAGGTTTTATTGACGGTGCTCAGGCTTATGATCCGGATATCAAGATCGTCAAGGCAGCCGTTGGTTCCTGGACAGATCCGGCAAAGATGAAAGAGCTCTGCTTAACACAGGCAAGAGACAAACAGGCAGATGTATTCTACCAGGTCGCAGGCGCATCCGGCGCAGGTCTTTTCGAGGCTTGTAAAGAGCTCGGAACATGGGCAATCGGTGTTGACTCTGATCAGTACGCATACTACAAAGAGTCCGAGAACCCGGAACTTGCAGACATTATCCTCACATCCATGTTAAAGAACGTTGGTGACTCTGTTGTCGCTTTCTTCGAGAAGGTTGAAAACGGTGAAGCTGAGTGGGGCAAACAGAACAGCCTCGGTCTTTCAGACAACGCGGTTGGTTATGTAGACAACGATTTCTTCGAGGCAACTGTTCCGGAAGAACTGCGCGCAGTCATGGTTGAGTCCAAAGAGAAGATTGCAAGCGGCGAGCTCAAAGCAAAATCCTACTATGATTTCGCAAATGAGGACGAGTACCAGAAACTTCTTGATTCTGTAGCACCGTAATAAAAACGCATATAACGGCGGTCCTTATAACAGGAGGCTGAATGGGGACGCAGAAAACGTGCGAAATACCGCGTTTTCTGCGTTTCCTTTGAAGATAGGAGGAATGACGATGGCGGTAGAAGTGCTGCGAATGGAAGGAATCACAAAGATATACGGCAACGGTTTCGTCGCCAACAAGAACGTTACGTTCTGGCTCAACAAGGGAGAGATCCTGGCGTTGGTGGGTGAGAACGGAGCAGGAAAGACCACTCTGATGAAGGTACTGTTTGGTCTTGAGAATCCGCAGTCCGGTCAGGTATTCATGGACGGGGAGCCGGTGAAGATCTTAAATCCGCTGGATGCGATCAGTAAAGGAATCGGAATGGTTCATCAGCACTTCATGCTGCTGCCATCTCTGACGGTGGCGGAAAACGTTGTTCTTGGAATCGAACCGATGAAGAACGGATTTTTTGACTTCAAAAAAGCTGTTGAGATGACGAGAGAAGTTGCGGAGAAATATAAATTTGATATTGATCCGCTCATGAAGGTAGCAGACCTTTCTGTCGGACAGATGCAGAAGGTCGAGATCATGAAAGTTCTGATCAAAGGCGCAAAGATCATTATCATGGATGAACCGACAGCGGTTTTAACACCGCAGGAGACAGAAGAGTTGTTCGAGCAGCTGATCCTCCTCAGGGAAAACGGCCATTCCATTATTTTCATCTCTCACAAACTGGAGGAGGTAAAGCGGATCTGTACGAGAGTTACCGTACTCCGCCACGGATACTGTCTCGGAAGTTATGACTTAAAGGACATGAACGAGGCAGATATCTCAAGACTTATGGTCGGACGTGACGTTATCTTAAAGATTGAAAAAGAGGCGCCGAGTGTCGGAAAGATCATCATTTCCATCAAAAATCTTGTGAAGGTAAATGAATCCGGAAAGACAGTTCTGGATGACATTTCCTTAAATATCCACGAGGGAGAAGTCGTGGGAATTGCTGGTGTCGAGGGCAACGGACAGAGTGATCTCTCCGATGTGCTTTCAGGAATGGGCGGATTCACATCAGGAACCGTGGAATTAAACGGAAACAGCATCGCCGGAAAGACGGTCCATGAGATCCGTCAGATGGGACTTGCCTATATCCCGGAGGACCGTATGGAGTACGGATGTGCGGGTGACATGTCCATCCGCGACAATATTATTGCAGACCGTTATTTTAAGAAAGAATATCGGTCAGGATTTTTTGTAAACAGAAAATATATCGACAAGATCGTCGATCAGTATATTAAAGATTTTGAGATTGCCTGTGACGATAAGAACCAGCCGGTGCGAATGCTTTCCGGTGGTAATATCCAGAAGGTCGTTGTAGCGAGAGAGTTCACATCAGGATCGAACTTCATTCTCGCGAACCAGCCGACACGAGGAATCGATGTCGGAGCGGCTGAGATGATCCGAAAGACGATCGTTAAAAAATCGAGAGAAGAGGGAACCGCAACACTTCTAATCTCTGCGGACTTGAACGAGGTCCTGGAGTGTTCTGACCGCCTGATCGTCATGAGAAAAGGAAAGATCGTCGCAGCGTTCCCGAAGGCAAACGAAGTATCTGAATCAGAACTGGGTGAATATATGCTGGGCCTTAAGGCAATGACCGCCGAGCAGATGGGAGGCCTGTTATGAACAAAACGAGAAAAATTGAAATTACAGTCGAGCTGATCCGTATTGTTGCGGCCGTAGCCATCGCCTACGCCATCGCGCTTCTGACTCTGGTGGTCTTCAGTGACGAGCCGGTCTACATTATCCAGCAGTTCATTCTTGGACCGTTCTCTTCCATGAGACGTCTGGGAAGTGTTATCAACCTCGCGATTCCGTTTACATTTACAGACTCTGCTTCTGCTTTATGTATGCGGTAAACAAGTTCAACCTCGCAGGCGAGGGAACATTCATGGTATCCGGCTGCCTCACAGCTCTCGTTGCGATCAAGATCGGCGATACACTTCCGCCGGTAGTTATGATCCCGCTTCTGCTCTGCGTCGGCGCACTTGTAGGAATCATTTTAAACGCGATCCCGGCTTTACTGGACATCAAGTTCAATGCCAATATCGTCGTTGTATCCTTAATGCTGAACAGCATGCTTGTGTTCTTTGCTATCTGGGTATTAAAATACAAGATGCGTGATCCATCCATCGGATCTCTTGGATCCTATTTACTTCCGGACAATGTGCTTCTTCCGAGCATACTTGGAAAGATGAGAATCCAGGCAGGACTCATCATTGCAGCCATCGCGGTGATCTTAGTGGCGATCCTGTTCTACAAGACGATCTTCGGTTATAAGATGCGTGTGGTAGGAAACAATCCACTGTTCGCGAAAGCATGCGGAATCAACATGGTGGGAACCATCGTTGCGGCACAGCTTATCGGCGGCGCTCTTGCCGGAGTCGGTGGAAGCTGTGAGATCTTAGGAAACTATGACCGCTACAAATGGGTAGCCAGCACACAGCACGGCTTTGATGGACTTATGGTAGCCGTACTTGCGAGAAGAAATCCGGCTCTTGTACCGGTAGCCGCGTTCCTTCTGGCTTATATCCGAATCGGAGCCGATGTTGTTAACTCCAAGGGAGATATCCCGGTCGAGTTCATCACCGTTATCCAGGGTATCGTTATCCTTCTGGTAGCAGCGGAGGAGTTCATGGGCAAGTTCAAGAAGAACATGATCTACAAAGCGGCAGAGGAATCCCTCGCTGATGATAAGAAGAAAGAAGTAAAAGAGATCTTAGAAGAATCAGACGGAAAGGAGAAATAGATATGTTTACGATCGAATGGTTTGCCAATTTTGGATTTTCCGTACTGAGACTGTCTACTCCGCTGATCTTCGCAGGACTTGCGGCTGTAATCAGTAAAAAAGCCGGAATGATGAACATGGCTCTTGAAGGTATGATGTTAGCGGCTGCTCTCGGCGGCGTAATCTTTGCGGGAATGACCGGAAATGTATGGGTAGGTCTTGTGGGAGCGATCCTGCTGAGCGTCCTGGTCAGCCTGATCATTGCCTTTGCCAACCTGACCGGACAGACGGACCTGTATCTGACCTGCATCGCGGTCAACCTTGCCACCTCCGGCGGTACGGTGTTTGTCATGTACCTGATCACAGGCGAGAAGTCTACGACTTCCGCGGCGATCAAGGCTTACACACTTCCGTCTATCGTGATTCCGTTATTAAAGGATATCCCGCTGATCGGAAAGATCGTTTCCGGACATAATATTCTGACCTACGTGTCCTTTATCAGCATTTTCCTGGTATGGCTTTTCTTATACCGCACAAGACTCGGCCTGCGCCTGCGCGCGGTTGGTGAGAACCCGAAGGCAGCGTCCTCCGTCGGTATCAGTGTTACGAAGATTGGTTACATTTCCTTCTTCCTGTCCGGAATCCTCTGTGGATTTGGCGGCGCATTCATGTCCATGGGCTGGGTAAGCTTCTTCATGAAGAACATGGTCAACGGACGTGGTTACATCGGTCTTTCGGCATCAAACATCGCAAACGGAAACCCGGTAGGTTCCGCCATCGCATCCGTCTTCTTCGGATTCTGTGACGCGACAGCCACAACACTTAAGAGCCAGGGAAGCTTCCCGTCCGAATTCCTTGAGATGATCCCGTATGCATCCACGATCATCGCGCTCGTTGTGATCAGCTGCCTGCGCATGATGAAATTAAAGAAGATCCAGGAGGGAAAAGAGAGTGCAGAGAAATAGAATCGTGATCGACTGCGATCCTGGAATCGATGATACCTTCGCCCTGCTCCTCTGCATCAAAAAGCTTGATGTAGCCGGAATTGTAGCAGTTGGAGGAAACACAGGACTGCAGTTCACATCAAGAAACGCGAGATATGTGACAGAGCTTGCGGGCAGAACAGATATTCCGGTCTATGCGGGCTATGACCAGCCGATGCTGGGCAATGCGGTTCGTGCGGAGTATGTCCACGGTGTGGGCGGACTTGGGGATCTCGCCATCCCGGAGCCAAAGAAACAGTTGGAAAGAGAACACGGTGTGGATTTCCTGATCCGCACCTTCATGAACGAGGATGATGTGAGCCTCGTGACCATCGGACCGTTGACGAACGTGGCCCAGGCGCTCTTAAAGGAGCCAGAATTAAGGAAACGGATTCCGGAGATCCTGATCATGGGCGGCGCCGCATTCTGCGGAAATCAGTCCCCGGTGGCGGAATTCAATATCGCCGCTGATCCGGAAGCTGCAAAGATCGTCATGGAATCAGGAATCCCGATCCGGATGTTTGGTTTAAACGCCACAAGACAGAACTGGATGGGAGAGGAGCAGGTAAAAGAGCTCAGAGTCATCGGGAATAAGGTCGCTGATGTGTGTGCGGACCTTCTTTCCTTTGCGGCGAAGATGTACGGTCACTCCGAACTCTGTGATGCCAGCACTGTGAGCTGGCTTATTGATCCGGCAGTGGTGAAAAAGAGCCTGATGGTACATATCGATGTGGAGACAAAGGGAGAATTCACCCGCGGAATGACTGTCTGCGACTGGAGAAAGTACATGGGCGAGGACCCGAAAGAGGATCTCTCCCACGAAAAGAAGGTAGATGCGGACGGAAAAGAGCCGAACGTCGAGATGGCGATGGAATTTGATAAGAATCGTTTCTGGAGACTGCTCGTTGAGACGTTGAAGGAATACGGGAAATAAGGAAAACAAAAAATGTCATGGAAACCGGAGATCCCTTTTTGAGACGCGGTTCCATGACATTTTTAACAGGCTCTAACGTGCCAAAGATGCGCACTCGCGCGAAGATGTAGATTGTCGCAAGCGACCGCGCGAGG
>ERZ791808.1575-NODE-1575-length-16561-cov-39.749364_pt1 | contig 16561 bp, 19 predicted proteins | sample MGYA00510305_ERZ791808 | MGnify/ENA primary metagenome ERZ791808 (study PRJEB30046, sample SAMN00792024) | human gut metagenome | study: EMG produced TPA metagenomics assembly of the A metagenome-wide association study of gut microbiota in type 2... | reverse complement strand
AAAAGGCAAAAAATAAAAAGGGGTGCGTCACAGACTTATGACACACCCTCTTTTTTGTTTGTTCAGTATTTTATTTCTTTTTCTTTTTCAATTCCAGTTTCGGAATCTTGATTTTCTGTCCGGCTTTTACGGTGTTTGTACCATTCAGGGCTTCTACGTAGCATTCCATGCCCGAACCTAAATGGCGGGTGCTGATCTGTTCGAGGGTCTGACCGGCGCCAACCGTAACGGTCTGGGCAACTCCTACGATTCGGTAAGCTCCCGTGCGTACGCGAGCATCCTTATCATACTGGGATGATGCTATTTTCGAAGTAGCCTTTTCTTCGGCTTTATCTTTAGCCTTTTCTTTCGCTTCAGCCTTAGCTTTTGCTTCAGTCTGCTTGGCTTTTTCAGCGCTAGCACTTTCCTCATCCGAATTTTCAGCCAGTTTTACTGCTTCTGCAGTTTTTGCCATACGGATGCTGTCTTCCATCGCTTTCTGGCGGAGTTTCTGTTCCTGAGAGAGTGGGGCGGCAGCTGGTTTGGCTGGGACTTTCTTGGCTGGAGCCTGGTGATACTGGTTTAGCTGCATGGCTAGATGATCGCGCTGGGCAGTCATCTGACCATAGTTGAAGGCAAACCATCCCATTCCGCCAATCAAAGCTACTACGATGAGACAGACTGCAACGACCAGATAGCGAGGAATAACAATATGATGAGAATTGGAAGATTCTTCTTCCTCCTCTTCTTCTTCAGATTCATCTGATGCAGGTACTGCAGGTTCAACAACTGCTTTCAGGGCTTGCTGTTGCTGGGCTAATTCAAGCTTCTCTTGCTCCAGTCTTTCCTGCTCCAGTCTTTCCTGCTCCAGTCTTTCCTGCTCCAGCCTTTCCTGTTCCAGCCTTTCCTGCTCAAGCCTTTCCTGTTCCAGCCTTTCCTGCTCCAGCCTTTCCTGTTCCAGTCTTTCCTGCTCTTGCTTTTCTTTTTCAAGCTTTTCTTTCTGTATTCTTTCCTGCTCCAGTTGGGCTTGTTTTAATTTTTCCAGTTTAGCTTGTTCAATAGCAATTTGCTTTGCCAGTTCGTCTTCGGCTTCTTTTTCCTTTTCCTTTTCTGATTCGATTACGACAACCTCCGGATTTGGAGTTGCAGTTTTTTCTTCGTCCAGAAAATCGATTACTTGTGCAGGAGCATCTTCTGTCTGTTCTTCTCCAAACTTCTCATCTATTTCATCGAAATCTACGCCGTCATTTACCACCACCGTTTCAAATTGGGCGAATGGCTTGTTTACGATTTCTTTCAGGATGTTGTCAGGCGTGAAGGTGAGTTTGTCTCTGCCTTCAATGGTGAAGCGCTCGCCCGTGTTCACATTGATGCTTTCACGGTCTTTCGTGGCCTGTACCTTAAAAGTGCCCAGCCATTTTATCTTCACCTGCTTGTCGGCATCGAGTCCCTGGTTGCACACATCAAACATCTTCCGGATGAAGAGTTCTGCTTCCACCTGGCTCAGCCCGCTTTTGTCAGCAAGTAGTTTTCCGAGTGTATTTAAACTGAATTTGCTCATTGCTCATCCCCTCCATTCTTTAGTTTTTCCTTGACCGAAGCAACCGGTCGGAAACCCAACACCAACTTAGGCGGCACCAGCTGGCGCTTTTTGGTAGTAGGATTAACCACCACTCGCTCCATGCGCTTCTTCACTTCGAAGGTGCCAAAATTGGGGATAGAGACAGCTTCTCCATCCTCAAACTCGGCAATCATAGCGTCTATCGCCTTGCGCACCAACTTCTGGGTGTCTTCCTGCGAATAGCCGGTTTGCTGAGCCAGTTCAGCGATGTATTCCTTATTGTTCATATTTATTTAATATGTAGTCAAATTTTCTTAAACTCCAGGCTATGGGGGAGAGAATGATTATTTCACCACCTTGCCATAGAGGTCAAATTCCTCGCTTGCAGTAATTTCTACCTGATAGAAACAACCCACGCGCAGACGCTTCTCATCGGCACGGATCAGAACCTCAGGGTCTACTTCCGGAGAGCAGAACTCTGTTCGTCCGATGTAGTAATCGCCTTCCTTGCGGTCGATGATAACGGTCATGGTTTTGCCCACTTTATCAGCCTCAACCTCAGAGCTGATGTCTTGCTGCAGAATCATCAGTTCGTCCAGTCGGCGCTGTTTTACTTCGGCAGGCACATTGTCTTCGTAGTGGGTGGCGCTGTAGGTTCCTTCTTCCTCAGAGTAGGCAAAGGCGCCCATGCGCTCAAATCTCTGTTCGCGTACGAAGTCGAGGAGCTCGTGGAAATCCTCATCTGTCTCGCCTGGGAAACCAACCATCAGCGTAGTGCGGATGTGAATGCCTGGCACGCGTTCGCGGATGGCCTTCAGCAGATTGATGGTTTCCTGCTTCGTTACGTGGCGATGCATGCTGGTGAGCATGTGGTCGCTGATGTGCTGGAGGGCAATGTCGAGATATTTGCATACGTTTGGCTTCTCGCGCATCACGTCCAGAAGATCCATAGGGAACTGATTTGGATAAGCATAATGCAGGCGAATCCATTTCACGCCCGGAATATCAGCCATCTCGCTGATGAGTTCGGTAATATGATGCTTGCCGTCAATATCTACGCCGTAGTAGGTGAGTTCCTGAGCGATAATCTGAAACTCCTTCACGCCTTCTGCTACCAGTTCGCGCACCTCCTGCAGAATCTCTTCCTTCGGACGGGAAACGTGCTTGCCGGTGATGATAGGAATGGCGCAGTAGGCACAGTGGCGGTTGCAGCCCTCAGCTATCTTGATGTAGGCATAATGGCGCGGAGTGGTGAGATGACGCTGGCCGTTGCAGGATGAAACTTCAGCCTTGCCGAGTTCCTGCAGGAGCTGCTTGTAGTTGAATTTGCCGTAGAACTTATCCACTTCGGGCATTTCTTCTTCCAGTTCCTTCTGGTAGCGCTGCGAGAGGCAGCCCATTACGTAGAGCTTTCTGAGTCGGCCTTCTTCCTTAGCCTGGATAAACTCCAGGATGGTGTCGATGCTTTCCTGCTTTGCATCCTCGATGAATCCGCACGTATTGATTACGGCTATCTCGCCCTGAGGGCGCTTGGAATCGTGAACGCAATGGTAGCCGTTTGCCTCAAACTGCTTCATCAGCAACTCGCTGTCTACGAGATTCTTCGAGCAGCCCAGGGTAATAATATCTATCTGATTTTTCTTCATTTTCTAATTTTTAAAGAGCGAGTCTACGAATTCTGTCTTGTTGAAGAGCTGCAGATCTTCCATACCTTCGCCCAGTCCGATGTATTTTACAGGCACTTTGAGCTGGTCGCTGATGCCGATGACAACGCCGCCCTTAGCGGTTCCGTCGAGCTTGGTGATGGCGAGCGAGGAGATGTTGGTAACGGCAGAGAACTGCTTAGCCTGCTCGAATGCATTCTGTCCGGTACTTCCGTCGAGCACGAGCATTACCTCGTCTGGTGCCTCAGGCATTACCTTCTTCATCACTTCCTTTATTTTCTTGAGCTCATTCATCAGGTTCACCTTGTTGTGCAGTCGGCCTGCCGTATCGATGAGCACCACGTCGGCGCCGTTTGCCTTGGCGCTCTGCAGGGTGTCGAACGCCACGCTTGCCGGGTCGCTTCCCATCTGCTGTTTCACTACAGGCACACCCACGCGCTCGCCCCAGATGCAAATCTGCTCTACGGCAGCGGCACGGAAGGTGTCGGCAGCTCCCAGCATAACCTTCTTGCCAGCCTTCTTAAACTGGTAAGCCAGTTTGCCGATGGTGGTTGTCTTGCCCACGCCGTTTACGCCTACTACGAGGATAACGTAAGGCTTATGGTCTGCAGGGAGATCCCAGTCTGCCAGGTCATCGCTGTGATTCTCGGAGAGGAGAATGGCGATTTCCTCGCGCAGAATGCGGTTGAGCTCGCTGGTTGAAACATATTTATCGCGGGCCACACGTTCTTCGATGCGGCGGATAATCTTGACCGTGGTTTCTACACCTACGTCTGAAGTGATGAGTACCTCTTCGAGATCGTCGAGCACATCATCATCGACGGTAGACTTTCCGGCAACGGCGCGCGCCAGTTTGCCAAACACACTCTCCTTGGTTTTTTCAAGTCCCTTATCGAGAGTTTCTTTCTTTTTGTTGCTGAATAATCCGAATAATCCCATAATCTTGTTTTTATTTTCTGCAAAGATAATGCAAACGAGCGCAATGAAAGCTTGCTTTCAAATTGCCGAGTGCAGCTTATCTTCTGCAAAGATACTCATTTTTTTTTATTTTATGGCTTTTTCACTTGCTTTTTCGCCCTTTTCAAGAAAAAAAGTAAAGATTTAGAGGGTTTTATGTCATGACAGAAGGTTTTTTACTGATAATGTGGGTTAATAAGGTTTAATAAATACTGTTGTCAGATACAAAAACAATTCGCTCTGCAAAGGGACAGAAGTGGTTTGGCTTCTGGACCCTTGCAGGGCGTTCTGTTTATTTCTTCATCATTTCCTTTACGGCTCTTTCGAGCTGGGTATCATGGCCATTGATGAAATCTTCCGGACTGTTGTAAACCTCGATGTCTGGGTTCAGCTGGGTGTTCTCGCCGAACACGCCACGCATGTCGCGGCAGCCTACCTGAGGAATACCGAATACCAGCGTGTTGTCCATCAGCGTTTCCCACCATACGGCTGTCATGGTTCCTGCTACAGGAGCACCGATCAGCTTGCCGATTCCGAGTTCCTTGTAAACCCATGGGAAACCGTGACCGTTGCTGTAATCGTTCTCGCAGATCATGACGCAAGATGGCTTCACCCATTTGTTGAACGGATCGCGGCCAACTACCTTGCCGTGAGGCACAAACTCCTGATACTGCTTGCCGTTGAGCAGGGTGCAGAGATCATCGTGCAACCAGCCGCCACCATTATGGCGCTCGTCTACGATTACAGCGTCTCTGTTTCGGTTCTTGTCGCTCAGCAGTTCGCTGTAAACGGTGCGGAAACTCTCCGAATCCATCGCCTTAACGTGAACATAAGCGATGCGTCCGCCCGAAATGCTGTCAACGAAAGCGCGGTTGCGGTCTACCCATCGCTTGTAGAGCAGGTTGTTGAGTTTGCCCTGAGAGATAGCCTTCACCGTAACCTCCATCTTCTTGCCCTTGGCGTTTCTGATGCCGAGGCGTACATTCTTGCCAACCTTTCCGTCGAGCAATGGGAAGTAGTCCATTCCGGCTTTAATCTCCTCGCCGTCGATGCTCTCGATGATGCTGCCGGCTGTAACGCCCGTATTCTTCACATCGAAAGGACCACGCTTGATAATCTCCTGAATCTTCAGGCCGTCGCCCTGATACTGAGGGTCGAAGAATACTCCCAGGTTGGCGGTGGTAAGCGCGCTGTTCGAAGCGTAGTAGCGGGCTCCTGTATGCGAAGCGTTCAGCTCGCCAAGCATTTCGCTCAACATCTCCTGGAAGTCGAAATTGTTGTTGATGTAAGGCAGGAACTTCTCATAGGTCTTGCGGTAACCCTCCCAGTCAACACCATGAATCTTAGGGTCGTAGAACTTGTCTTTCACCTGTCGCCATACGTGGTCGAAGAGATACTGGCGCTCCTCGGCTGGCTTATAGTTGAAGTTAGCCTCAAAGCTGATGTTCTTGGTGCTGAATCCTCTCAGATCCACCTTCTTGATGCTGCTTCCGTTGCAGATGAAGAGGTTCTTCACATCCTTGTCGGTCTGTAGGTTGCCCTGGCCTACGCCCTTCATCACGAGCTTGGTAGAGCCGTCCTTCAGGTCGTGCTGCCAGAGGTCGTAATCATCCTCGAAGGCTGCCTGGTAGTAGAGTTTGTCGCCGTCTTTAGAGAGAACAGCATCGCCCATGTGCGAAGAGTTTGCAGTGAGGCGTACGATTCTGTCGCGGCAGTTTTCGATGTCCAGCTCCAGTGGCTTCACTTTTTCCACCTCTATCTTTCCGGTCTTCTTCTGCTTTTCGTCAGCCTTCTTTTTAGCCTCTTCCTTCTTCTCGTCTTCCTTCTTCTCCTTTTCGTCCTTGTTGGCGTCAGCCAGTTCTATTTCTTCCTTGCTCATGTTGAAGCGGTTGTAGGCGTCCAGGTCGAAGAACATGATGTAGGCATCGTCTTCAGCTCCCCAGCTTCCATGACTGCGGTAGCCGGCTCTGTCGCTCTGGAAGAGCATTGCCTTGCCGTCGAGCACCCATTTGCCGTTGCTGTCGCTGTAACCGGAATTGGTCAGGTTGTGAACCTCCTTGCCGTCAGCCTTTACCAGCGCAATATCCTGGTTGTTCCAGCCGCCGTTGCCGATATAGGTTGAAAGGAGCCATTTGCTGTCTGGTGACCATTCGAAATCGATGTCTCCATCGCTGTAAGAGTAGACGTATTTGCCATCGAGCACGGTACGGATTTCCTTCGATTTCAGATTGACGATGCGGAGTGCAGCGCGGTCTTCGAAGAAAGCCACTTCCTTGCCGTCAGGAGAGTATTGAGGATACTGCGATGTAATGCCTGTTTTCACCAGCTGCTCTTCCTCGATGTCGGTAGCGTAGGTGAAGTTCTTCTCTTTCTCGTTCTTGATCTTAGACTGGTAAATCTGCCATACGCCATTGCGCTCGGCTGCATAGACCAGTGCTCTGCCGTCTGGCGAGAAACTCAGGTTGCGCTCCTGCTGCGGTGTGTCGGTAATGCGCTTGGTAGTGGTGTATTCTACAGAAGTTACGTATACGTCGCCATGCATCACGAAAGCCACTTCCTTGGCGTCTGGCGAAACGGAAATCTCTGTAGCTCCCCAGCTTTTTATCTGACGTACGAGGCTTGGAGCGTCATTATCTGTTGTAATGGAGATGTTTACCTTCTGAGGCTCTCCACCTTCTTTCACGGTGTAGATTTCGCCATCATATCCGTAGCAGAGCAGGTCGGCGCTGGATGCAGTGAGGAATCTTACCGGATTGCCTTTGTGGTGGGTAATCTGCTTGTCGCTTGAACTGTTGAGGCTGCGGCGGTAGATATTGAATGTGCCGTCCTGCTCGCTCAGATAGAAGAATGATTTCTCGTCTGATGTCCATACTGGCGAGCGGTCTTCGCCGGCAAAGGTAGTCTGCTTGGCAAACTTTCCGTTACTTTTCAGCCAGATGTCGCGAGCGATAGGTGATTTCTGATGTTTGCGCCATGGGTCTTCGTATCCCTTTTTGTCGTGGTAGAGAATGTCGCCGTTCTTGGCGATGCTGATATCCTCCATGGTGAGGGTAGAGAAGAGTTCCGGTCTTCCGCCCTTGGTGCTTACCTTATATACTTGTGGAAATGTGTTGTCGCCGAAGATGATGCTCTGGGCTGTAGGCTGCAGACTGGCAGAGTAGAGCACATGGTCGTTGTCTGCAAAGGCGATAGGTGTTTCGCTGCCGCTGTTGGTGGTTAGTCGGGTAGGAGCACCGCCTTTTGCATCGATTACGAAGATGTCGAGACTTCCTTCGCGGTTAGACTGGAAGGCAATTTTCTTGCTGTCAGGGCTCCATACAGGATGCGAATCGAAGGCTGCATGGGTTGTGAGCTGTCGTGCTTCACCGCCGTTGACAGAAACACTGTAGAGGTCGCCCTTATAAGCGAAGGCAATAGTTGTGCCATCGGGCGAGATGGCTGGGTAGCGCATCCAGAGCGGATGTTCTTCTGCGCTGGCAGAGAGTGCTGCTGAGAGCAGGGCTACTGAAAAGATTAACTTTTTCATTTGCGTATGTTTTATGTTTGAATATGCGTTATAAAAATCTCTTCTCTTTCGGAGTCAGAATGCTGTTTCTTGCTCCTAACGGATGCAAAGGTAGTTATTTTTTGCGATATTTAAGCATAAAAAAAGAAAAAAGTGAGAAAAAGTTTGGTGTATTCAAAAAATATATGTACCTTTGCAGCCGCAAATAAGAAAAGTGGCTGATTGCGTTATTGGTTAGCTGGTTTGCGTTTTGAAAAGTGTTGGTTCCGTAGCTCAGTTGGATTAGAGCAACAGCCTTCTAAGCTGTGGGTCTTGGGTTCGAACCCCAACGGAATCACTATAATAAGCAAAATGAAACTTATTTGTACAAAATAGCGTGAGAGAACAATAGTAGTAAGTTGCTTATTCATAGGTACTTATCTCTGTTGTTCTTTTTGTTTTTAAATATATTTTATCACTTATTCCTCTTTTATGTACTCTTTTTGTAAATAGCTGTTAATCAATATGTTATGAATTTGACGTATAGAGAAATCATCCATGTGTATTACAAATGTGTTATCAAAAAGCGCTAATGTGTTATCAGAATAGAGAAGTTAAAATCCTTAATGACCTTAATGACCGTGACCTTAATGACCGGAAAACGCCCCTAAACATTTATTTGTTTTTCTGATGAAACTCTTTTCTTGTCTTAGCCATTGCTGCCGTAGCCATGTCATGGGTTTCTATCAGCAAAGGGCTTTTGTGATATTGCACAATCTTGACTCCTACTGAGTTGTGTCTTTTCTTTTCCTCGATGCATTGAATGATCAAGTCTGGATTTGCCGATTTAGCCGTTGGAGTCTTGTCAAAGTTCTGAATATAGGCGGCATTGGTCAGGAAGAGAATGTCGGAACCTTCCGGTATTTCCTGCATTACCTTCACCATGAGGGTAAGCATCATGCGGAACTCAGTGGTGTGTAGGTCGCTGATTACATCACGGCTGATGATGTTGCTGTTATGCTCAATTACTACGGCAGCACCACCAGCTCGCTCTTTATGGCCATAATCACATGAGCCACCTATCCAAACGTAATATGTAGATGTATTTTGTGTCATAATTATTTTATCTTCAATGTCCGCAGATATTTCTTCTGCTCGGGCGTGATTCTGTAGCTCTCGATGGCCTTCTGGATGGTCTTGTTGTGCGTCCAGGGAGCAAGGCGATTTTGCTCGATGTAGGGAATCGCCTGGTCCCATTGCTTGGCAAGGGCGGTAGCGAAGAACCAGGCTACCATCATCTTTACGTAATACTCTTCGTTCCTTACTGATGCAGGAATTTCAAGATATTCTGCCTTGAAGTCTTTATCCAGGTAATGAGACATAAGTGTCTCTATACCAAAGCGACAAGTATAGACGTGTAATGATTTACTCCAAGTCTTGATCTTCGCCAATAGTTCCTTCTTGTGTTTGGCAAACACCTTCGGAGACATGATGTCGCAAACTGCCCAGTTATCCACGAATGGCAGGAATCTGTCTGTAAGACGAATGCATTCCTCGTAGTCCTTCACCTCTGAAATGAGGAGACCGTGAAGCATGTTCTCATCGTAGTATTCGTGAGGAAGCTGATGAAGAAATTCCTTGCATTCTGACTCCTTTGTAAACTCTTTTGCAAACTTGCGAAGCACAGGCACACGAATGCCTATGAAACTCTCCACAGGCACTCCCGGTGTCAGTTTGGCTTGGAAAGCAGCATACTGCTTATCCTGCATGGCGAACAGTCTTTCTTGAAGTGAAGTCATAAATTCTTTGTTTTATAATGCAACATAGAAGGAGCAATTGCCTCTTTATTCCATTCTTCCATATTTCATTTCCACACCCTCCTTATCATACTGCTTGCGCTTTCCGGTTGGAGGCTCAGTAAGCGTGATGCGAACAACAGCCGTGCGTGATAGGGAACGGGCGATGCTCTGGTCGAAAGCATCCATGTGTTGAGGAAGGAAGCGCTCACTGATTAGTCGGAGACCATGAATCTTCTCTGCATCCTCGGTCACGATTTCTGCCTTGCCGAATGCAATGGCTGATTTGAATTGCAGGGTGAAACTGCCGTCTTTCGGACCAACCGTAGGCGCACAACGGGTTACGGCTGAAAGGCAAACCTCGGGATGAGTCTTGATTACCTCCAGTTTTTTGCCTTCCACGGCACCATGAAAATACCAATTCACATCATCATCTGATGCGAGTGACAGGGGTAAACCATAAGGCTTGCCTTCTTCGTCAATAAAACTGACAGTTATATACGGGGCCTTGTGCATTACTTCCAATGCCCACTCACTATCCATTGCTCTTGATTCTTTTCTCATTTTTATCCAATTAATTTAATAATCTGTTTATCCGAAGCATCAGGCAGGATTTCTTTCAGATGCTCGAAAATCCTCTGATAAGACTCTTCGGGAGTTCGGTTGCATTGGCAAGCCTCCCTGCCATAGAGATCTTCGGGAGTGTTGAGCAGCGACCATCCCCAGCCATATTCGTGATTGTGCTTGTCGCGAGGGTAGATGAAATCCTCGGTCACGATATAGGTTGCCATTTCCAGTCGGGTGAGATAACCGTCAAACTTACTTCTCATTCCCTTGCCGGTGAAACCGCAGGCTGCCCGAAGTTCTCTCGTGATGAGACTGCCAGTAGATTGAAGCGTGCAGAGAATGGCTCCTTCTATCGATTCTTCATCCGGACGGGGGTATTTGCTTCTTCTGTAGTTGCAGAAGTCCGGCCACCATTCCTGGCTGATGAATCCTGCTTTCTTGTTAAAGAACTTTCCGTACATACATGGCATTTCCTGCACAATCTCGCCCTTCCATTTCCATAGCGGCCAGTCCCAACCGTCTTCAGGAAGTCTTACGTAACCGCAGTCTTCTGCCACGATGTCTTCGGCAGAGAATCCTTCAATGCCGCTATCGAGGAGGGGGAGGAAGCCGATCTGCTGAATCAGCTCCATCATGCCTGTTGCTGAATATATTTCTGGAAAATTCATGTTCATTTATTTTTATTCTTTGTACTTAAACACTTTAACCATATTCTTGTTGCCACCCACAAGCTGGCTGCATCTGTTCAGCATTTCGGTGTCAGAGAAACCGCATTTGTTACCTATATGTTCTAAATCCATTATCATGAGCCAACTTGAAAAAGTGGCTTAAAAATTTTAATTAACAGATTTTAATTACAGTCCGCAAGCAAAAGAACAAAACTTTTCAATTTTGAACTTTTAAAAGTGTGCAAGTAGGCAAATAACGTATGGTTTTTATCTGCTTATCACCTATCAAAGTTTCAATTTGATAGTGCTCTGACTTTTTCAAGTGGACTTATTATCATGGTGCAAAAAATAGTAAAATTTGGAATAGAAAACGAACTTTTACTTGCTTTTCTGTTCTATTTTTGGCTTTTATTTCAAAGCCTTGCCGTCAGAGAATGCGTTGCCGACTTTCTCGCCCAACTGGATATAGCTATGATGAATAGGGTCGAAGACAATCAGTTCCATCTTCTCCATGTCAGGATTTCCGTCTTCTGCCAGATACTTCTCATCTACAAGAATATTGACGATTTCGGCAACGAGATAATAGCCGGTTTCGCTTTCGTCATACTTCTCCTTGATGCGGCACTCCAGGGTCATTGGGAAATCGGTGAACACAGGAGCGTTGACCATAGTCGCCTTCTCGATGTTCCATCCCGTCTTTTCCATCTTCTTCGGGTCGTTCTTGGCAGAAACAATGCCCACGAAATCAGAAGCCACCATGGTTTTCTTGGTAGCGAAGGCAACGGTAAACTCGCCGCCAAGCTTCAGGTTGTCTGTGGTGACGTGATTTCCCATTGAAATCATAATCTCCTTCATGTCCCACTGTCCAGCCCAGGCAGCGTTCATTGCGTTGGCAACTCCTTCCTTATTATACGTGCCGATAATCAGCACAGGCTGTGGTGCAAACCACGGCTTTGGTGCAAAACTTTTCATATACTTCGTACTTTATATTGTTATTATTTCATGTGTAAATACGCCATCAGCGCAATCTGTATCAGCAGAATAGCAGGAATGCCGTATTTGAATTTCTTGTGCATCGTCTTATGGTGCCAGACTTTCATTCCCATCCATGCCCCGATGCTTCCTCCAAGTACAGCCAGTAACAAAAGCGTGGCTTCAGGAATACGCCACTTGGCTTTCTTCGCCTTGTATTTGTCAATGCCGTACACGATGAATGTAACTGCATTGATGGCAAGGAGATAGTAGGCGAGGCAACTGTGTAATGTGTTCATACCCTTCGACTTCTTTTTCTTATTTCTTTAAAATCCTAACTCCACATCCTTGCCGAATGGTGCGAGCGAAAGCCCAGCCATCTTGAAATGCTGTTTTCCCCAAGGAATGCCGATGATGGTGATACATAAGAGAAAGCCGAAGAACAGATGCATGATGCAAGCCCACAATCCTCCGAAAATCAGCCAGAGTAAATTCAACGGGATGCGAATGCAACCGGTTGGACTATTCGATTCTCTTACCGTAGAACCAAAAGGCCATAGGCAGAGCAGGCCAATCTTGAATGTTTGTATCGCAAAGGGAATACCGATGATAGTACATGCAAGAGCCAGACTTCCGGTGAAATAACCGATGGCAGCTTCGAGACCTCCGAAGAGCCACCAAAGTAAGTTTCCTATTATGCGCATAAGATTATTCTTTTATATTCTTGTTAATTTCTTGCCATTCCTGATGCTCTTCCAGATGATTGGTCTTTACCAGTACGCTCTGAAAGCCAAAACGCTTGCCTGCTTCGGCATTCTCAGCACGGTCATCGAAATAGAGAGTGGTGGCAGGATTCAATCCAGTCTGTTGCGTCATCTCTTCATAGATTTCGACGGATGGCTTTTCCTTTCGCATGGCGTATGAGAGGAACACTTCATCAAACAGCTCGTCTGTGGAATATCCCAGCTGATTCATCTGACTAACTGATTTCTGCCAAAGCGTATCGTTGATGTTGCTGAGCAGATAGACCTTGTATTGCTTCCGAAGCTTGACCAATGCCTCCAGTCTTTCCACGGGCAGATTGCCACACAGCTCTTCCAGGACTTTCTCAATATCCCCGGTTGTGGTTCCTTTACGGCAAAGGCTCAGCATCTCTTTCAAAGTCTCAGCTTCCGCCACCATACCATTGATATATTGGTGCATCAGTCTCTTGATCTTTCGGACATGGATAAGTCGCTTGAACGCCGTAACGCCCAGGCTCTCCATGGCTTTTACAACAGCCACATCATCGATGTTCACGATGACACCTCCGTAATCAAAGACGAGAGTTTCTATCTGTTTCATGCTCATTTTTCTATTGTTACAATTCTCTCATGACATGCTTGATGGCGGCAACCGGGTGATATAAAATCATTCTCGGCCCAGCCCAGCGCATCACTTTGCACATTCGTTCTTTCATCTGAGGGCGATAGCAGTGGATGGGACACTTCTTGCAAGTAGGCTTGTTTTCGCCAAACTTACAGCGTTCCAGTCTTGCAGTAGCGTACTGTAGCAACTCTTGGCACCCAGGACATAATTCCTTGTTGCCCTCCTTCTTTCTGCAGTACAAACGTATCATCTGCTCCACAACTCGCTGTTCTTCCTTTATTCTTTTCATCTTTTTATGTCAAGAAAGGATCAAGCGTAGCCAGCAGTTCGGCTTTATCTACCACACCGCTTGTGCGCCACAATACTTCTCCGTTTCGGAAGAGCATCAGCGTAGGCACGGATTGGATGCGGTATTGGCTTGCTGTTACGCCGTACTTGTCCACATCCACCTTGATGATTCGGATGCGGTCGCCCAATACACTCTTCACCTGCTCCAGAATGGGGTGCATCGCCTTGCAAGGTTGGCACCAGGTAGCAAAGAAATCGACCAGAACAAGCTGGCCACTGTTTATTACATTATTGAATGTCTCCATAATTATTTGTCTATCTCTGTGAAACGATTGAAAGTTCTGCCGTCCCTTGTTACTTTCCCGAAGAACATATCTTCCGGTCTTACCCAATAGGCTTGGTCTCCATAGAGAGCCTGATAAACCACCATGCGCTCCTGAGTCTCGGAGTCGAAGGCAGAATGGATGAATTTGTATTTGCCGCCCTTAAAGTGCTGGAAATATCTTTCTTCCTTTGCTGAAAATTCCATCAGCATTTTCTGGGCAAGGGGAGCGTACCAGGTCTTCACCTCCTGCTCTGTAGGCGTATGACCGTCTGGGAAATGGAAGGCTTGGTTGTAATGCTTCAGGAAGAGAGGGGAGAAGTGAGCCAGGGTGTCCTGCTCACCAAAAAGTCCCCACACACGATCCTTATAATATGGGTTGCAATGGTCAAACTGCACGGCTTCCAGTTCCGCAAACTCCTCAATCAGCGCCTCGTCAATCACCAGCCGCTGATTTCCGTCCCTTCTCGGCGCTTTGTATTCATGCTCACCGATTCGCTCCTTCAGAAACTCCGTCATCATGAAATACGGATTGCCGAGCAGGGCAGGAATGCCCACCACCGGAGCCAGCATCTGGGCGAGGAAAGAGCCGCAGCTGTTGCCCAGAAGCAAGTCGGGCTGCTCCCGGTCGATGATGGAGTGAATCTCCTTCAGTGCCTCTTTGGGGTGCAATGGCAGGTCGGGAGTCAGCACCACCGCCGTTCCCTCAAACGCCTCTTTCAAGGCTCTCGCCATCGGACAGCTGCCCGTGGCGAAGAATCCGTGTAGGAAAAGTATTTTCTTCATTCTTATAAATTATTGTCTGTATCTTTATGTAGCAAATTGGATGGATGCAGGATTAGTTTTTGTTTCATTCCTTTTTCCTTACTTCCCAATGACCGCTATAGCCGCTACCTACATATACAATATGAGGCATTTTTGCGATACGACGCTTAATAGTTTTAGATGTTACGCCTATTTGTAAAGCCAATTCTTCTGTTGTTATTTTAGGATAAACAGCTACTTGATACTCTATCCATTTATCTATATCATCGCCTTGAGTGTCACCTTGAGGGACATCTTGAGGGACATCTTGAGGGACATCTTGAGTATCACCTTCATTTTCCACAAAGTTTACCTCAATATCAGGATGAGATTCCTGCCAGGCTAAGATCATATTCGGGAATGTGACAGTAAACTGAGCACGGTCGGAGAAGAAGGTTGGGAGCATCTTTTCTTCAAAGTAAGGAAGAGCCTTAATCGGTTTGATGATTTTGCCCATGCCCGAACCTTTACGCTCCATATAACCCAACTGAGCAAAGATATCTGCGATAACTGGATTGCGTCTGACAGAAGGAATGTCTTCTAAGTTCATTGTTTGAATAAGTCTTCCTTCTGGCATGGAACCTGGAGAATATATCACCATACGGTCATCGTACATATCTACATGAACCTCGCTACCCTGGATAAGATAGTCGCGATGAGCCAATGCATTCACTACAACTTCCATCACACAACGTTCCATATATTGAGGGATCTCGATGCGCTGCATCGGTTCTTTATACCAAAGGGTACGATTGTTGCGACGGATGAAGGACATGGTGTCTTCAAGAAGAGTTACAAGTCCGCCTGTAATCTCTGCGCTGTCGAGAGCATCGATGCTTCCTCCTGCTTTTGTCTTGCCGTTCCATCTTGTGCAGAACACACGGCTTTGGCGCAATGGACATTCGTCTGCCATCAACAGACCGGCATAGGTAAGTATTCCCTTGTTGTCAACCAGGCCAAACGAGCGGTAGAGCTTATTGTCGAAGCTCAGACCATTCCAGGCATAGTAGCGGCTGCGAAGCTTTGAAAATGCATAATCTTCAAACATTTCATCGCTTGGGCGTGCATCGAATGAAGAGTTGCGACCTCTTGATACTAGACGCTTATGTTCGGTACTATCAGCCACAACCGATTCGTTGCCAATGCGCACAAAGGTTTCAAGAACGCTGTCGCCTATATAATAATAAGGTGTATCTTCGCCTCCATGCACATGAAGAATGAGCAATTCCTTGTCTTCTACATGCTCTATCTTCAAGTCGATTTGCGGCATAGGATCAATGCGCTCCTTAATTTTCTGGCTGATAAATTCGGCATCAGTCTTGGCATCGGTCAACCCTATGATAGTATCGTCATCGGCAATACCAAACAATAGGCAACCGCCACTGCCATTGGCAAAGGCGCTGACGCTCTTCAGCCAACTTTTCACTTTACGGCGTTCCACTTCCTGCTTCTTATCGTATTCAGTAGTCTCACCTATATATTTTGCCATGTCCATATTTACTTAATTTTTGATTATTCATTATGCGCCTGTAATCTAGGAGGATAAGCTATGTTCAACTCCCATATTAGGCAATATATCTGCAAAAATACAAAAAATATTCAGAAAAGTGATTTTATGGATGGATTTTGTTTGCAGGGCGAACTTGATTTAACCTTATTTTATAAGATAGAGGGATATTGAGGGATTTTTGAAAAACCGAAATCCTTAATGACCGTGACCTTAATGACCGAATTTAAGGGGATTGAAAATGATAATGACCCTTAATGACTTTGACCCTTCATGACCGGATTTTAGGTAGAAACAAAAAACGACCGCTCTCCCCATATTGAGGTGAGCGGTCGATTTTCATTTTTATGGCTGAGTCTGCTTATATCAATAAGGTAAACTCTATTTTTTCTTTATCCCATGCAGCTCGTTACTCCGAGCGTAGTAGCGATAGCGGTCAGAATGCTGATGGCTATCTGCAGAATTGTTTTCCAAGTGTTCGCTTTCATCTTTTTAGTGTTTTATGTTTACTTTTTGGGGGGCGGATAGGTTGGGCTAGGGGCTAGCACCCTAGCCAGTCTATCCTTGGGCTATTCAAGGCCGTCGCCAGTATCGTCCTTGCCGGTAGTACCGCCGCCTGATTCA
>ERZ791808.1556-NODE-1556-length-16755-cov-4.972814_pt1 | contig 16755 bp, 14 predicted proteins | sample MGYA00510305_ERZ791808 | MGnify/ENA primary metagenome ERZ791808 (study PRJEB30046, sample SAMN00792024) | human gut metagenome | study: EMG produced TPA metagenomics assembly of the A metagenome-wide association study of gut microbiota in type 2... | reverse complement strand
CGGATCGGCCCGGCTTTGCCCAAGCGTTACGGGAGAAAGCTGGAGCTCGCCTGCCTGCATACCAAGGAGGAAACGCTTTGGAAACAACTGGCGCGAGCAGTGGGCATGGCGCTTCCTTCCCATCCTGGTGGCCACTGGTGCAAGCATGTTCTCCTGCTGCCGGAGCCGACTTCGTAGCTACCGGCCCTTGCATGTCACGGATAGCAGGCTCTTCTCTCCTGACCGACGGGTGGCCTGTGCACAAAAAAGACTTGACCGCGGCAGATGAATGGCATACACATCTCGCTACGCCGCGTTGTGGCGTCCATGTGGGGAAGTAGCTCAGCTGGGAGAGCATCGCCTTCGCAAGGCGGGGGTCGGGAGTTCAAGTCTCCTCTTCTCCACCACAAGGAATCCAAGGGGTTACGGTTCTGGACTGTGACCCCTTTTTTATTGCCCAAGATTACTATATAAAAAGCAGACATGCCCCTGGCATACCTGTCCCCTTGACCAGAGGTATCTAGATTTATTCGATATTTATTAATATAGGACATAAACCACTTAATGCAGAACCATCATCATTTCCACCTGTACAGATATCCGTATCAGGCTGTGTGAAGCACCTTCTCGTGAAGTGTACAACATAGCACTTTAAAAAGATCTTTTTTGTTCTGCACTTCAACTCTGACGCCTGTTCAGATTGAAACGAGCCGTCCATGGATATTCAAGAAAAACTGCTCATCCGCGATATTCGCCGTATCCTGCATGTTTTGCCTTCCCAAGTACGCTGGCGGGTCTATGGACTGCTTTTCCTTATGTTCGTACTTGCGTTCTTTGAAGTCATCTCTATTTTTTCCATGTCTCTGATGGCCATGAGTATCGCTGCGCCACAGGTCATCCTCTCGCACAAGATCGTCCAGGAAATTTTTCAGTTCCTGCCTGCTCTCGGCCAGTTTTGCAGCGACCTGCGCTACTTCACCTTTCTTACTGCCTGTCTCGTCGTGGGCTGTACGGCCATCAAGAATGCCCTCTCGGCTCTGGTAGGCTGGAAAAGCGCCGTACTGGGTGAAGATATCGCCTTCAGCACGGGCAGTTCCATCATGCGTCACTTTCTGTACAGTGATTATATGGAACATATGGCGGGCAACAGCATGGCGATGTTCCAGGCCCTGAGCTGGAAAAACATGTTGGGACAATATGTCGTCAACATCCTCAACGTCTATACCTATGCCATCACGGCTGTAGCCCTGTTCCTGACGCTCATCTCTGCTACACCGGGCGTCATCCTGCTCTGCCTGTTCATCACGGGACTGATCACGACATCCATCTATCGCGGTATGAAGTCCGCTATTGACCGTTCCGGCAAGATCTCGGCGGATAGCGCACATCAGGAGAACAGCACGGCCATGGTTGCCATGAACGGTATCCGAGATGTCCTCATCTACCGACAACAGCCGGTCTTTTTCAAATCCTATCAAGATGCCTGCCGTAAAGGGAAAAATGCCCGCTCGTTCCTGACGATCGCCCCCCCCATTCCTTCCTGGATCCTGGAGGTCTGCGGGTTTCTCGTGATCCCCAGCACCATCTGGCTTCTTATCACTACAGATGATGCCAGCATGCCGACCATTGCCGGTGTGATCACCGTCGTCATGCTGGCGGCATGGCGCGTGTTGCCGCTACTCAACCGCTCGCTGGGCTGCCTCGTGACACTGCGCGGACTGCGCGTCATGGCCATGAACTGTCTGGAGCGCCTGGAGACCATTCAACAGCGGGCCCTGGCGTCACCGCCGGAACCCGATCCATCATTCCGCTTCACGCGGGACATCACCCTGGATGACGTGGGTTTCCGCTATCCGGGTGCCCAGCAGGACAGTCTTTCCCAGCTGGCCTTCTCCATCCATAAGGGCGAACAGCTGGGCATCGTGGGCCCCTCCGGTGCCGGCAAATCTACTCTGGTGGGCCTGCTGTGCGGCCTGTTGCCCATGAGCAGTGGCATCTTACGCGTGGACGGCAAGGAACTTTCGCCAGAAGAAAGGGCCGCCTATATCCGCAGTATCGGCTATGTACCTCAGTCTCCCTATATTCTGCAGGGGACCGTGGCAGCAAACGTGGCCTTCAGCCAATGGGGCAAGCCGTATGATGCAGCAAAAGTGGCCCGGGCCTGCCGCATGGCCGCGCTGGACCTTGTGGAACATGACCCAAGAGGTATAGAGTATCCTATCGGGGAACGGGGTGCGGGGCTTTCCGGCGGGCAGGCGCAGCGTGTCTCCATCGCACGAGCCCTGTATGCTGCTCCCGATATCCTGATCCTGGATGAATCCACCAGTGCGCTTGACCTGGGGACAGAAAGCGCCATCATGGAGACCATCGCAGCCCTCAAAGGCCAATTGACCATCGTCATCATTGCTCACCGTTTAAGCACCGTGGAACACTGTGACAGGCTGATTTGGATGGAAAAGGGCAAAATATACCGCATTGGTACGCCGCAGGAAATCCTGCCGGAGTATATGAAGTCATTCGAAGCGCAACGGGAACAGCAATGAAGATATTTCTGACAGGCGGTACCGGACAAGTCGGATTTGAACTGCATCGCAGCCTTTCCCTGTGGGGGAAGGTCCTGGCACCAACACGCCAGGAGCTCGACCTCTCCGACATGTCCGCAGTGAGCCGCTGGCTGGAGGCGCATGCCCCGGACTGCATCGTCAATGCCGCCGCCTATACGGCGGTGGACAAGGCAGAAACGGACATGCAGACAGCCCTGTGCATCAATCGGGATCTGCCGTGTGTACTGGCACAGTACGCGTCAAGGCATGCCATCCGGATCTTCCACTACTCCACCGATTATGTCTATGACGGCAGCGGCCACGACGCCCGCGATGAAGAGGCTCCAACCGGGCCTCTCAATGTCTACGGCCGAAGCAAGCTTGCTGGAGACCAGGCAATCATGGACAGCGGCGCATCTTACATCATTTTCAGGACATCCTGGGTCTACGCCGCCCGCGGGAACAATTTTCTCAAGACCATGTTGCGCCTGGGCGGGCAGCGTGACCATTTATCCATCGTGGCAGACCAGATCGGTGCCCCCACCTCTGCCCGCCTCCTGGCCGATATCACAAATATCGCACTGGCGCGGCGAGATGTTCCTTCCGGCATCTATCATACTGTCTGTCGTGGCGAAACAAGCTGGCACGGTTTCGCCTGCCGGATATTCGATACGGCCCGTCGCATGGGGTATGCGTTACGCCTCCAAAATGACGCTGTACAAGCCATCACGACTGAAGAATATGGTGCCCCCGCTCCGCGTCCGCTGAATTCACGCCTGTCTGTGGAAAAGCTGGAAAAAACATTGGGGATCAGACTGCCTCACTGGCAGGAAGCTCTCTCTCTGACCATGGCAGAGCTTGCCCTTTCTCCCCTGCAACAATAACCGGCACATCGATGTGCATTAGATGTCCCATGAGCAAGACTATCCTCATCACCGGCGGCGCCGGTTTTATTGGTTCCTGTTATGTCCTCCAGGCCCGGCAACGGGGTGAACGCGTCATCAATCTGGACAAGCTGACCTATGCCGGCAATCCGGAGAATCTGGCGGAACTGACACAGGATAAGGACTACATTTTCGTTCAGGGCGATATCGGCAATGCCGAACTCGTGCGTTGGTTGCTACAGACCTATCGTCCTGATGCTGTGTTGAATTTCGCCGCTGAAAGTCATGTCGATCGCTCCATCGTTGATCCTGAAGCTTTCGTACGGACCAACGTTCTGGGAACAGCGATCCTGCTACGGGTCGTCTCGCAATGGTGGAAAGAGCTGGAGATAGATAAAAAACAGGCTTTCCGTTTCCTGCACGTCTCGACAGACGAAGTCTTCGGCACTCTCAAAGAGGGAGATCCCGCCTTTTCGGAAACGACGCCGTACAGCCCCAACAGCCCTTATTCAGCCTCCAAAGCTGCCAGTGATCATCTGGTGCGTGCCTTCCACGAGACCTACGGCCTGCCGGTGCTGCTGACCAACTGTTCCAACAATTATGGCCCGCGTCAGTTCCCGGAAAAATTGATCCCGCTCATGATCCTTAATGCGCTGGAAGGGAAAAAACTGCCTGTCTATGGCACAGGGAACAATATCCGCGACTGGCTGCACGTAGAAGACCACTGTCAAGCCATCGCCCGCGTCCTGGAAGCCGGCCGCATCGGTGAAAGTTATAATATTGGTGGCCGCTCGGAAAAGACCAATCTGGATGTAGTGCGCAGCCTTTGCGCTCTACTGGACGAACTTGTTCCCAGCTCACGAGGAGGCTATGCCGACCTAATCACGTTCGTGACGGACAGGCCCGGCCACGACTTCCGTTATGCCATTGATTGCAGTAAAATTGAAAAGGAACTAGGCTGGGTCCCGAAACATGATTTCACTTCCGGCTTGCGCGAGACCGTGCGCTGGTATCTGGAACATGGCCAGTGGGTAGAGAACGTACGTAGCGGCGCCTACCAAGACTGGATCACGCGCAATTACACCGGGCGATAGACCGCCTTTCTTCCCAGTTATCCATCAGGAGAGCATATATGGCCTCATGGAAAGGTATCCTGCTGGCAGGCGGCTCCGGCACCCGTCTGTATCCGCTGACCCTTAGCGTCAGCAAGCAACTCATGCCCATTTATGACAAGCCCATGATCTACTATCCCCTGGCCACCTTGATGATGGCCGGTATCCGGGATATCTGCCTCATCTCCACACCGGAGCACCTCCCCCTGTACAAAACCCTGCTCCGCAGCGGGCAGCAGTGGGGGTGCTCCATCACCTATGTGGTACAGCCCCGACCGGAAGGACTGGCACAAGCCTTTCTGCTGACCGAGGAATATATTACAGGCTACAACACCTGCCTGGTACTAGGCGACAACGTCTTTTTCGGCCATGGCCTGCCAGCCTTGACGCATACGGCTATGGCCCGTGAACAAGGGGCTACTATTTTCGGTTATCATGTTAACGATCCGCAACGCTACGGTGTCGTCGAATTCGACAAGGACCGCCGTGTGGTCAGTATCGAGGAAAAGCCGGAGCATCCCCGTTCAAACTTTGCTGTGACCGGCCTATATTTTTACGATGCTTCCGTGCTGGACATCGCCAAACAGATACAACCTTCCGCACGCGGCGAGCTGGAGATCACGGATGTCAACAATGCCTATCTGCGCCAAGGGAACCTACATGTAGAACTCATGGGGCGAGGTATCGCCTGGCTGGATACCGGGACCCATGATTCCCTCATGGATGCCGGGGCCTTCGTACAGGCCGTGGAGCAGCGTCAGGGATTGAAGATCGCCTGCTTGGAAGAAATCGCCTGGCGCAATGGTTGGATATCGGCTGATGATGTGCGTGCTCTGGCCAAGCCACTGGCCAAAACAGCGTATGGTCAATACCTGCGCGAACTTGTGGATACGGGGATAGGACAATGGAAGTAGTGCGGACCCACATCGACGGTGTGCTGCTCATCAAACCCAAAGTCTGGGGCGATGCCCGCGGCTATTTCGTGGAAACCTGGCAACAGGAACGCTATGCCGAGATAGGCATCGGCCTGCCCTTCGTGCAGGACAACCATTCCCGTTCCTCTTATGGCGTACTGCGTGGCCTGCATTTCCAAAAGACCCGGCCGCAGGGCAAGCTGGTCTCTGTCTCTCTGGGCAGCGTCTTTGATGTGGCAGTGGACATCCGCCGCAATTCGCCCACGTTCGGCCAGTGGTACGGTGTGGAACTGACCCAGGAAAACCAGTGGCAACTTTGGATCGCACCTGGTCTGGCCCACGGCTTTGTGGTCACCAGCGAAATCGCCCACTTTCATTACAAATGTACGGACTATTATACCCCTTGGGACGAAGGCTCCTATCGCTGGGATGATCCAACCTTCAATATCAATTGGCCGTTAAAAAAGCCTATCTTATCTCAAAAAGATAAGATAGCAAAATTTTTCTATGAAGAACTTTAGTAATAAACGTAGAAAAAGAGAAAAATGATGAATAGTTTTAACACAATCATTACTCGTTGTTATAATAGATATGTTTCTCAAGACGATCAAGCCTTACTTAAACTTGTTTTTAAAAATAATCCAACCCAAAAAGATATTGATGATTTTTTAAATATAGTCGATATAGAAGTTATGGATGGTAATAGATGTCTATTACTTTCATATCTTTTGCATGAACATCCTACATTGAGTCTTTCAGATTATGCAGAACCTAGAATTAAAGGTTTGATGCGATTCTTTCATTTTAAAAATGTCAAGACCTTAGCTCATTTTTCAAAAATAGGTAAAGCACTTAATAAAAATAAAATTCCATTTGTACTATTCAAGGGGGGTGCTATAAAGGCAATGCGCCCCAACCTATCTAGACCAATGGGAGATATAGACATCCTTTTACCAGAAGGAAAAATACAGGAGGCTGTCAAAATCTGCGAACTCCTCGGTTATCAGCATGAGCATGGGAAACCCACCCATGCTGTAGGAATGCATACTGAGAATGAGGATGCTGTCGATCTACATTACCTACTTTTTGATGAAGGCAGAGATATGCAAACTCTGCAAAAAAATATTTTTTTGCGAGCTACAAAGCATTATGCCTATGGTGTAGAATTTTTCTTACCATGTCCAGAAGATTTATTTTTTCTTGTTTTAACTAATTTTACAAAAAATTTACATGACCAGACAACGCTTGGAGGAATATATTACGCACTATGCGATTGTAATTTCTTATTAAGAGTAAAGAATAATTTTTCTTTTGATATAGTCCGTGAAGATGCAGAGTTAGGAAAAAAAGAGCTGGAAATCAGATTTGCAGCAGAATTAATGAATAAAATTATTCCAGAAATTATTCCTAATTTAGATAAAAATCTTCCTTTTTTAAATAGAGTAAATGAATTCTGCAATCTCCTTATCTTTGATGAAAAATTCTACACCCCTCTGCGGCAGAAGTGTCAAGCTATGCGTGTCGCTGAACTACGTAACTTTCCAGTGAAAAATGGTAAAAAAATATTAACCTTTCTCCTATTTGATAAATTACGTCATTTTCCAGCTTTTATTAGCTGGTATCTCAAACAATACAATAAAAAAGGATAAAACTATGATCATTAACCATGTTTCAGAAAAAGATATATTTTCCACCTTCACTCGGCTAGATGGCTTTATCCATATGGAGAGAGAGCCTAGCTTTACAAAATATATACGTATAGGAGACATTATCATACGTATTATTAGCTATTCACAAGAATATTTATGGCATATTGAAAATCAATTTACATTAGTACTATGTGATAAGTGCGAACATTATGATTGTACCCTAGTGATATGGAAAGAAAATAAATTTTCTAATCTCATTAAAAATATCATTAAGGGTGATAATACATCTGCTATTTACAGACAATATAGAATCCATAAATTACATCAGAGTAGTCCATTAGATCATTTTGTAATATATAATGAAAATATTCTTCATGCAAAACCATTATTGGAAATTAATTGTACTTCCAATTTAGTTATGGGATGGAATCCATTAACTAATACATATTACTATGCTGACCATGACCTATCTTCAGAAGAATTTATCAAAAGAGGCCATGCGTTCGTTCAGATTATTGCGCGGATAGTAAAACGTAAAAATTCAAACCTGGCACATGGTGCAGTTGTTGGATTGAATAATACAGGAGTTTTGCTGTGTGGTAAAGGATATCGCGGCAAATCAACTTTTTCAGTTCAAGCATTACTTGATGAATTTGAGTATGTCTCTGATGATTATATTATGATTGAAAAAGATAATACTGATGTATATGCTTCTCCTATATACTCGATTATTACTCTTCATCCACATATGTGGCAAAAATTTTCACATATTTTAGATGCGAAATTTATCTCCAATAATGCAAGAAAAGATAAATATGTATTTAACATTTCAAAATATCATAGACTATTTAGGAGGAAATATCCCATTAAAATTGCCATGATGCTAAATATTTGTCACTGTAAAGAGCCGAGCATAGAAGAAGGATATAAATATCAAGCTATGGATGAATTTATATGTTCTTCTGTTGCACAAACAGGAGATATGCAAGACGTTTCGACCATAGCTAAGTTAGAGGCATTTATTAAAGATCTTCCATTTTATAGAATTAACTTATCAACAAATCTAGAAAAAAATGTTGAATGCTTAAAAAATTTTCTACAACATAAATAAAAAATAGGGAGACAAAAATGGATACTTATATTTTAAATGAAGAAAAAATGTTTAGTGATATCGCTGATGGCGTTGCAATTGTGATAAACAGTGAAACTGGAATATATTATGGAATGAATGCATTCGGGACAAATATATTTCAGAATATAATTTCTGGCTGCTCAATTTCAAGTTTATTGGATAGCCTTAGTCATATTAAAGGGATATCTCAAAACTATGAAGAAGAGTTAAATGAATTCATCAACAAATTAATAGAGTTCGAAATCATAGTTCCTGGAACTGGACAGGGGATAGTAGACTTAGATGAAAGGGCTGCTCAAGAAGATCAATTTACAATGATTGTCAAAGAGTTTCAAGATGCCCAAGAATTGCTTTTAGCTGATCCTATTCACGATGTAAAAAATGAAACTGGTTGGCAGCCTGATAAACAATCTCTCGAAGATGACGAGCAAAAACTAAAAGCAAAAAATGATAAAATTGGATTGTAGATAAATTGTCCCCCCTGCTAGCATTAAAATGCTAGCAGGGGGACAGGAGAAATTTCATGTATCCCAAGATATCTATCATAATTCCTGTATATAACTCAGAAAAATTTTTATCTTCATGCTTAGACTCAATTCTGAATCAATCATTATCAGAAATAGAGATTATTTGCGTTGATGATATGTCTACAGATAATAGCAAACATATCTTAAAGCAGTATAGCCTGCTTGATGATAGGATAAAAATATATTCGCATGATAAAAATAGAGGCCCAGGAGCGGCCCGTAATACGGGAATAAAATATGCCACAGGGGAATATCTTGGATTTATTGATTCTGATGATATTCCTGATAAAAATTTTTTTAAAGAGTTATACCAAGTTGCAATAAAAAATAATGCTGATATCGCCAAAGGCTTATATAAAAATATGGAAACAGGAGAATGTAGTGAACTTATCAATATAAAAATAAAAGGAAATAAAAATTATTTTTTTGGCGAGTTTTGTAGCGCTATTTTTTTAGCATCGTTAGTGAAAAAAAATAAGATATTCTTTCCAGAAAGATATGATCTTGAAGATCCTGTTTTTTCTCTTCTATGTTCTGTATATGCTAATAAAATTATAGTTACAGAAAATGCTTTTGTAACTATACACAATAGAAATGATTCTATTTCAACATTTAGTAATGATAATATCTCAAAGAATAAGAAGAAAATTATAGATAGGATTTTAGGATATAAAGATCTCTATGACATCGTAAATCAATATAAGATCAGTAATGTAGTACTCGGTTTTATGCTCGCTAGCTATATTTCACAAATTTTTTCTAATATAGAACTTTTTAATCTTGAAACAAAACTTTTTTTTGCAAAAGAATTCAAGATATTTTGGAGTAATATAGCGCTAAAAGATAGAAATACAATTATTTCATATATAGGAAACTCAACGCTTAAACACGTTCTTTTAGAAAATAGTGAAGAAAGCTTTTTCTATTTTGATATAAAAAGTAAACTTGATGAAATTTCAGAAAGTAATCATATCCTAGAAGAATCTATTCAAGATTATAAAACAGAGCTTAACAATAACGTTATTATTGATAATACGAATCATATTGATATCGTATCAGTTGTAAATGATTTTAATATATACAATGTATGTATTACAAATAATCATTTTTTAAAGAATAGAGAAAATATAAAGTTAATCGCCATAGATAATTCAAAAAACAATAAATTTATAAGCATCCGATACAATGAATATATAAATAAAATAGAAGATGAAAAATGGATTTTATTCTGTCATAGCGATTGGGAACTAGAAGAAGATATCATTCCGCGATTGAAAGAACTAGATACAAACTGTTTATATGGACCTATAGGAGCAAAATACCAAGCAACATATGAAGATAAAGATCTGATATGTATCATGGATAAAACTATTATTGGCTCATGCTCAGAAAGGCTTCGTGATGGTTCACGACTTAGGAAAGTTGGGGCACTCAGTCATAATAACTCTCTCGTAGATACTTTTGATTGCCAAGCTCTACTGGTGCACAGCTCTTTAATCAAACGATATAATTTAAAATTTGATGAAAACTTACCTTTTGACTTATATGTCGAAGATTTTTGTATCTCAGCTCGTCTCAACCATGGGATCGAATCCCATATTATCAGGTTAAAATGTTGCCACTGGTCAGGATATCATACAACCCCCCCATCGTATTTCTCAGCTTTACAGTATTTGAATAATAAATATAAAAATTTTCTTTTTGCTGGAACAGTTTCTTTCATCGGAAAAAAAGAATATCGCATTTGTCTAACTATAGAGGAAGCTTTAAAAGAAATTAGGAAGAGGGTAAAAAAATGTCTAATATAAATAAAGAGTTATTGTTTGAATACAAAAAATACGATTTTTTAAACTTTGATGATCATCCATTCATAAAAATTTTAGTCAGCTATATTAAACCTTCATTTCTATTTAAAACATCTATACTTACACCAATTCATTTAGGTCGAGCTATTGAAAAGGAGAGATCAAAAGATGGAATTCAAACAGAATCAGAGCTTGAATGGCTACATTCCAATTGCATCGGTGATGATGATTTTCCCAATAATATATCTGAATATAATCGAAGAATAGGTTTCTATACAGGGACATTCTGGGCTTTACATAATTATTCTAAGTTAGGAAATCCTGAGTATTTTGGATCTTTCGGATATAGACGTTTATTCAATCCTTGCTTTCTAAATGATATTCAGGATTATGACGCTATTATACCTGAACCTGTCATATTTCAGCACAATATAACAATACGAGAACAATTTATAGCTATCCATAGTGAATATCTATATAATATAATGATAAAAATTTTTAATAAAGTTTATAGCGAAGAATCTGAAAACTTTCATAAATATATAAATGGAAATCTAGGTTTTTTCTATGAGATATATGTGTTTAAGAAAGAAATATTTTTTAGTTTTTGTGCATGGATTGAACCAATAATTAGACTTTTAATAAAAACAACTCCATGCAAAAGTGATAATGATTTTCGCGACATTGCATTTATTATTGAAAGAATAACAGGGTATTATTGCAATAAGCTACTTATGAACAAGAATATAAAAACAAAAAAGTGTGAAGTAATTACAACAGAAAAAAAGAAAGCTGATCGTGAAGGCTTTAAAAAAATGATTTCTATTCTTCGAAGGAGAACATATGAACAACTGCATAAATAGATTTACAAGGCATGGGTGGAAGAATTATAAAAGGAATAACTTGCACTTTATTTTTCAGAGTGCAACTAATCCTTGGATGGAACCGTTATTTAGGGATAATATAGCAAAGATAATAAAAAAATTAAAACTTAGCTATTTTTATTACCTTTATCATAGATTGAGATTCTTTTTTATTGGAAAACCAATTATCCCCACCTCCTTAGAATATGTTGTAACAACGCATTGTACAATGCGTTGCAAAGAATGCAATACATTCATCCCTTACTTTTCTAAAGATTCCCAATTAAAACCAGTTGCTTTCGAACAATTTAAACATGATATTGATACTCTTTTAAAATCAGTTGATTTTATTTATGCTCTTGGCTTTGTAGGAGGAGAACCTCTTTTAGCGAAAGATTTAGCAAAAATGATAAATTATGCAGCGACTAAAAAGCAAATTCGCCATATTTTTATTGCGACAAACTGTACAATTTTACCCTCTGAAGATTTAATTGAAGCTCTTAAACATCAAAAAGTCTCTGTTCAACTTTCAGACTATAAGAATGTCAAATTTTTAAATAAAATTACTTCAAAATTTGATACTTTCAAAAGTATTCTATTAAAAAACAATATCCATTTTAATGCATTGCACAATCTTGCTGAAGCCAAATTTATGAATATGCCTAGTGTTTATAAAGATAGCCAGCCCAAAGAGGCCCAAAAGACATTCGATAGTTGCTTTGGGCGGTTTTGCAATATGTTGTGCGATGGAATTTTGACACAGTGCACGATATCTGTATATATAGCACGTAATAAAGAATTATCAGATGATATTTGCCATGAGCTTATAGATATTCGAAAATCTACCCCTGATGAATTGACAAATAAAATTATTCAATTCTATGCTAAAGATTATTCAGCGTTTTGTCATTACTGCCACTGGAATCCTATCCCCCAATTTTCTCCTTGTGGCGAACAAGTCGAAAGAGGTAAAAGCCATGAATAAATTAGTTTCAATTATTATTCCTACATATAATGGTGAAAAATATCTTGCTGAAACAATTCAAAGTATAAAAAAGCAAAATATCCCACACGAAATCATTGTAATAGATGACGTATCTAGTGATAAATCAGTTGAAATTGCTAAAGATATGGGCGTAAAAGTTCTAGTTAATTCAGTTAGAAAAGGTCAAGTTGCCGGTAAAAATATAGGAATACGTGCTGCAACTGGAGAATACTGGCTTACTATTGATCAGGATGATATTTTACGTCCATACTCTTTACAACGACTCTTAACAGAAATGGAGGATAGTAGTAAAGATATTTCTATTGTTATGGCAAAGCTAAAAGACTTTTGTTCTCCAGATACACCAAATCAGATTCGATTTGTAAAAAAAGAACCTTATTATGGAATTCTGACAGGAACAACCTTATTTAGGAAGTCTATATTTGATACAATTGGTCTATTTAGAGAAGATATCATCACAGGTGATGTAATCGATTTGACACATAGATTATCTCAATATAATAAAAAAATAAAAAAAATAGATTTTATATCTTGTGACCGCAGAATTCATAATAGCAATTATGGAATAACAAATCAAAAAAATGAATATAAAGATTACGCAAAAATATTAAGAGATAAATTGAGAGGTAACAGCAATAATACAAAAGAATAAATAATAAGTATATGAAATATATAAAATATATAACACATTTAAATAGTTCATGACCTCTGCATTTCCCCGCCTCCGTCACCGTTTTGTAACAAAACCTGCCTACACAGAATATGCCTCATTCTCAGACTATTCCGCAGGAGACGGGACGTGGAAAGCATCTTTCTACTCATACTGGTATTTCTGGCCATCCTGGCCGCAGTGGACCTTTTCGTGGGCGTCAGCAACGACGCCGTCAACTTCCTCAACTCGGCCATAGGCTCGCGCATCGCCAGCTTCAAGGTCATCATGGTGGTGGCCAGCATCGGTGTGCTGCTGGGCTCCACCTTTTCCAGCGGCATGATGGAGATCGCCCGCAGCGGGGTCTTCAATCCCGAGATGTTCACCTTCAACGAGATCATCATCATTTTCTTCGCCGTGATGATCACCGACGTCCTGCTGCTGGACGCATTCAACTCCATGGGCCTGCCCACCTCCACCACCGTGTCCATCGTCTTCGAGCTGCTGGGCGGTGCCGTGGCCGCGGCCCTCATCAAGATCTCCACCTCGGACATCCTGCTCTCCCAGCTGGGGGACTTCATCAACAGCCAGAAGGCCCTGGCCATCGTGTCCGGCATCCTCATCTCCGTGGTGGTGGCCTTCGTGGCCGGTGTGATAGTGCAGTACATCACCCGCCTGATCTTCACCTTCCACTATGAGCGCATGTACCGCCGCATCGGCGGCATCTTCGGCGGCCTGTCCCTGACGGCCATCTTCTACTTCCTGATCATGAAAGGCGCCAAGGGCGCATCCTTCATGAAGCCGGAATACCTGGCCTGGATCAATGCCCACACCCTGCCCATCCTGCTGGTGCTGTTCGCGGGCCTGAGCGTGGTGCTGCACCTGCTCATGGTGCGTCGCGGCGTCAACATCTTCAAGATCGTCATCCTGGCCGGCACCTTTGCCCTGGCCTTCGCCTTTGCCGGCAACGACCTGGTCAACTTCGTGGGCGTGCCCCTGGCCGCCTGGGAAAGCTGGCAGCAGTTCACCGCCAGCGGCATGGCCGCCGATGCCTTCACCATGGAAGGCCTGCGCAAGGCCGTGCAGACGCCCACCTTCTACCTGCTGCTCTCCGGTCTGATCATGGTGCTGACCCTGTGGTTCTCCAAAAAGGCCCACCGCGTGGTGCAGACCTCCATCAACCTGAGCAGCAGCACCCGCGGCGATCAGGAACAGTTCGGCTCCTCCCTGCCCGGCCGCCTCATCGTGCGCGCGGGCCTGAGCGCCAACAAGACCCTGCACCAGATCCTGCCCAATTCGCTCTTCACCGCTCTTGAGAGCCGCATGCAGCCCGTGGAACAGGTCAAGGGCGCGCCCGTGCTGCCCTTCGACCAGGTGCGTGCCGCCATCAATCTGGTGGTCTCCAGCATCCTCATCGCCTCGGCCACGTCGCTCAAGCTGCCCCTGTCCACCACCTATGTGACCTTCATGGTGGCCATGGGCTCCTCCTTCGCCGACGGCGCCTGGAACCGTGAGAGCGCCGTCTACCGCATCTCCGGCGTGCTGGCCGTCATCAGCGGCTGGTTCCTGACCGCCATGTGCGCCTTCAGCGCCTGTGCCCTGGTCACCTGGGCCCTGTTCGAGGGCGGCAGCGTGGTGGCCGTCCTCTTCATGCTGGTGGCCGTGGTCAGCCTGGTGCGCTCCAACTTCTTCGGCAAAAAGAAGGAAGAGAGCAGCTTCGACATCGTGGCCGACAACACCGACAAGGACAGCATCCGCGCCAATATCGGCGCTTCGGTGGACGAAAGCATCGATACCGCCGTGCGCCTGATGCGCGAAGGCCTCACCGCCTTCCAGGCCGAGGACGAGAAGGTCCTGAACCGCTGCAAGAACGAAGCCGTGAACCTTTTCGAAGACATCTCGCGCTCCCGCGGTTCCTACTACCGCATGGCCCTGCGCGGCGGTGGCGACGATCTGGACAACGAAGCGCGGCACATCTACTACCGCATCTTCAACGGCATGAAGGAACTGAGCCATGAGCTGCGCTCGGTGCTGGGCATGTCCGCCAACCACATCGCCAACCGCCACCGCCCCTACAGCGGCGCGCTGGGCGACAATCTGGAGCAGATGCTGGGCATCCTGGAAGACGCTGCCCGCCACTTCCGGGCCTATGCCGCGGGCGAAGGCTCCCGCGCCGAGCTCTCGGCCTATGCCGACCACTGCTCTTCCCGCATCAGCAAGATCCAGATCGAGCTTTTGCAGCGCATCGATACCGAAGGCCTGTCCATGCGCAGCAGTGACCTGTATCTGAACTACCTGCAGTTCGCCCGCGCCTTCATCAACCGTTTCACCATCGTGGCCCTGCTGGAACGCGACCTCAACGACGCCTGCCGCCGCAACGCCGCCCGCAAGGAAGAAGAAACGGCTGCCGCTTCGGCCCAGGCCTAAGACCGGCTACAGACGAAACGAGCATCGACGGAAGGGGCTTCTCCCGCATGAGACGAGAGGCCCCTTCCTCCCGAACCTCGCTCCCATCAGACCCTTCTTCAGACAGTACGGCATGCATGCCCGGCTGCAGACATGACCGTGCGCCCTCCCGAGGACAGTCCCGGAAGCCTGTCCGCCCATCGGGAATGACGAAGCCCTCCGCATGGAGGGCTTTTTTGCGGCCTGCGGCCTACCGGACATTCTGGAACGCTCCCCGCGTGGAGAAAAGCCAGCCGCACGGCTCCGAAACATCCTCCCTTCCTGGTAAGGGCCGGGGCAAACCTTGCTGAAAGTCCGGCAGGACATCGGCCTTCCCTGCCGGAGCATCCCCAAGCCGGAGCATCACGGACCGCATGTCAGACAAGATGGCCTTCCGCCCCCTCCGGCCAGCGATCGCCACGAAACGGTCAGGCTACCGGGCAGCTCCCGAGCTTCCTCCCGGCGTCGTCCGCGTCCCGGCACCTCCAACACGCCCTTCACTTCCCGTCAGCCCTAAAAGACCGTCATCTGCCCGGATAGCGTCCCGCCCTGCGGCGTGCCATGCCGCCAGCCTTATCAAAGCGTATGCCCGACGGGATCCGCCTCTTCATCGCAGGAAGGCCCTTCCCATACTTTCCGAGCTATTCCAGCGGCCGGAAGCAAGCGCGAGAAAAAAACTCCGTCCCTCTTCACTCCCCGGCATCCCCTCCCTCCTCTCCGGCCGTATGGCATGCCTTATTCCAAACAGCCGCCAGACAGCGACGGGGACTTTCGCCTCGACCTGAAGAAAGTTTTTTCGGGGATGGGGAGAGCACGAGAGGGGAAGGGGCAGTTTTTACAAAAAAAGCCCCTTCCCCTCTCGTCATTCCCCCGCTCCACAGCCTCTCCACAACAAAAAAAGCGGGGCAGTCACCTGCACCCGCTTTTACCGGAAAAACAAAGGAACGTGGATGTGTTACTTCTTTTCGCCGCTGTGCTTGAGGCTCTGGCCGTGCTGCATGAAGTAGACCTGTTCGGCCAGATTGACGGAACGCCGCCAGATGCGGGTCAGGGCTCGCACCACCAGCAGGGTATGCATGACCAGCTGGGGATCGGGACGCTTGCCTTCTTCCTGACGCAGCAGCTCCAGCAGGCGCTGCACGATGCGCATCTCGTTCTGCAGGGCCTCGTCCTCGCAGTTGCGCAGGGCCAGGGCTTCCTGGCCGTTGCCTTCGCGGAAGCAGTCCATGGCGCGCATGAAGGCCTCG
>ERZ791808.1550-NODE-1550-length-16905-cov-15.381009_pt1 | contig 16905 bp, 10 predicted proteins | sample MGYA00510305_ERZ791808 | MGnify/ENA primary metagenome ERZ791808 (study PRJEB30046, sample SAMN00792024) | human gut metagenome | study: EMG produced TPA metagenomics assembly of the A metagenome-wide association study of gut microbiota in type 2... | reverse complement strand
ATTCTCCACGGCACGCCACAGTGCACCGTCGCCGCCGGCGATCAGGCCGATGACCCTGTCGAAGGGCACGCCATAGGTCGGGGGAAGCTCCGAGGCGTCCGTCACACCCAGCCTCCCGCTCGTACCGGCCCCGATGTAAAACATCCTCCCGCCGCGCTCCATGCGTTCGACGACCCGCTCCACGAGCCGTTCCATCACAGGGATGGTCTTGGCCACGGCCTCGTGGACGCGTGCGTCTTCGCGGTTGATGCCCGTCAGGATGTCGTGCACCGACATCCGCTGTAAATTATCGTAGGCCGAAGCCTGTTCGGTTATTCTATTTTCCATAATGGTATTTGATAAGTCCTTCGGCAGGTGATGCGGCGATCCGGCCGACCCGGCACCCCCCTTGTGCGAGCACCTCGCGCAGCAGCCCCTCGAATGCGGCGGCAACGCCGCCGATGCAGGCGACCGTCAGATGCACGGGATAGCGGCTCAGGTTGCGTTGGGCGAAATCGGCGAAGGTTTCCGCCACCATAGCCCGCACCTCGGGGCAATCCAGGTGCGCATGTACGAACGGCGCGAACGACGCCAGGAAACGGTTGGCATACGGCTCGCGGTAGCCCCGGCGGATGATCTCCTCATAGGTCAGCCCATGCGCCGCGAGGAACTCCTCCCGCAGGGGGATATGCCCTTTGAAAATACCGTTCACCAGGTTGCGCCCCATCGCCGCACCGCTGCCCTCGTCGCCGAGGACATAACCCAGCGGCGGGACGTTTTCCACGATTTCACCGCCCCGGTACCAGCACGAATTGGAGCCCGTGCCGAGGATGCAGGCCACGCCTTCGCCACGGCCGAACAACGCCCGGGCAGCCCCCAGCAGGTCGGTCTGAGCCTCGATATGTCCCGCACCGAAATGCGCGCGGAGTTCCCGCACCATCTTCTCCGTCGCTTCGGGAAAGGTGCCCCCGCACCCTGCGCCGTAGAAATAGACGGCCTCGACGGGACCGCACGGCGGCAGTTCGGCAAGCGCTTCGCGTATTTGCTCCGGGGAGTGCTGCACGGCATTGATTCCCCGCGTCCGGTATTCCGAGGTATGCACGCCGTCGGTCAGGAGCCACGCACATTTTGTAGATCCGCTGTCTGCAATGATTTTCATGTCGACAAAGATAGAAAAATAATCCGGCTTCGAAAAGCCGGATTACCCCTTTAAATACTATTTTAGCGCCATGCAACGCGATCAGCGCAGGAAAAGCAGCTCGCGGTATTTGGGCAGCGGCCACATCTGGTCGTCGACGATCTCCTCCAGCTTGTCGATGTGGCGGCGGATCTCGTCGAAACATGCGGCTACAGTATCATGGTAGGCGATCGCCTTCTCGCGCTGATCTTCGATCCTGTTGGCCACCTTGCGGGCGTCGACCATCCCGGCCGTGAGCCGCTGTATTTCGGCCGTATGGTACTGGATCTTCTTGATGAGTGCGATATCGGCCGAGGCGTTCAGCCCCGGGATCTGCGACATCTTGTAGACCTTGTCGAGCAGCAATGCCTCGTACTTCGAAGCGATCGGCACGATATGGTTCATCGCCAGATCGCCCAGCACGCGCCCCTCGATCTGGATTTTCTTGGTGTAGGTCTCCCACTTCACCTCGGTGCGGGCTTCGAGCTCGACCTTCGAGAAGACGCCCGTGTCGCCGAACATCCGGAGCGTCTGCTTGTCGAGGTAACGGTCGAAGATCAGCGGCGTCGAGGTTTCGCAGTCCAGGCCGCGTTTGCGCGCCTCGGCCTTCCACTCGTCGGAATAGCCGTTGCCGTCGAAACGGATGGCCTTGCAGGCCTTGATCATCTGTTTGAGCACCTCGTAGATGGCCTTCTCTTTCTTCATGCCGGCCTCGATCTTGGCATCGACGTTCTGCTTGAACTCGGCCAGTTCGTGCGCCATCGCCGCATTGAGCACGATCATCGCCTCGGCACAGTTGTCCGAAGAACCTACGGCGCGGAACTCGAACCGGTTGCCCGTAAACGCGAACGGCGAGGTGCGGTTACGGTCGGTATTGTCGAGCAGCAGCGTCGGGATATGCGAAATCCCGCTCATCTTGAACACGTTCTTGGCATCGAAGCGGATCGCGTCGTCGCCCTTGCTGGCCGCCAGTTTGTCCAGCACGGCCGACACCTGCGTCCCGAGGAAGGTCGAGATGATTGCCGGGGGCGCCTCGTTGGCTCCCAGGCGGTGTGCGTTCGTGGCGCTCATGATCGCCGCCTTGAGCAGGCCGTTGTGCTTGTGTACGGCCGAAATGGCATTCACCAGGAAGGTGATGAACTGCAGGTTCTCCGAAGCGGTCTTGCCAGGCCCCAGCAGGTTCACGCCCGTATCCGTCCCCAGCGACCAGTTGTTGTGTTTGCCCGAACCGTTGATCCCCTTGAAGGGCTTTTCGTGCAGCAGCACCCGGAACTTGTGACGGCGGGCGATCTTGTCCATCACGGTCATCAGCAGTTGGTTGTGGTCGTTGGCAAGGTTGGCCTCCTCGTAGACCGGCGCCAGTTCGAACTGGTTGGGCGCCACCTCGTTGTGGCGGGTTTTGACGGGGATGCCCAGTTTCAGGCACTCGTATTCGAGGTCTTTCATGAATGCCATCACACGGGTCGGGATCGCACCGAAATAGTGGTCTTCCAACTGCTGGTTCTTGGCCGATTCATGTCCCATCAGCGTACGCCCGGTGAGCATCAGGTCGGGACGTACGGCCCAGAGGCTTTCGTCCACGAGGAAATACTCCTGCTCCCAGCCCAGATACGAGATGACCCGCTGCACGTTTTTGTCGAAATAGTGGCACACCTCGGTCGCGGCCTTGTTCACCGCCGAGATCGAGCGCAGCAGCGGCACCTTGTAATCGAGCGCCTCGCCCGTATAGGCGATGAAGACGGTCGGGATACAGAGCGTCGTGTCGACGATGAAGGCCGGCGAGGTCGGATCCCAGGCCGAATAACCGCGAGCCTCGAACGTATTGCGAATGCCTCCGTTGGGGAACGACGACGCATCGGGCTCCTGCTGGACGAGCAGTTTGCCGGAGAACTCCTCCAGAACCCCGCCCAAGCCGTCCGGGTCGGCAAACGCATCGTGCTTCTCGGCCGTACCTCCCGTCAGGGGCTGGAACCAATGGGTATAGTGGTCGGCACCGTGCTCCAGCGCCCACTGGCGCATGCCCGCCGCGATACCGTCGGCAACCTCCCGCGTGAGGGGCGTACCGTTCTCCATCGTATCGACAAGGGCGTCGTAAGTAGCCTTGTTCAAATACTTGCGCATGGCTGCGCGCCCGAATACCCGTTTCCCGAAATAGTCCGAAGGACGTCCTTCGGGAGCCTTCACCTCGACGGCGGTGTGGTTTATGGCCGCATCGACCATCTTGAATCTGAGCAATGATGACATAGATGTAATTGAATTGGATTAGCATTCCATTAAAAACATACGCGCAGGGGCGGAAGCCGAATAATTGCTGAACTAAAACCTAACCTAAAATTCCGGAGGGCAACTGCCTCGCGGCATACTCCGCCCAACCTGACTAACCCGCGGCTTCACCCCTGCCGCCGTATGTATCGATCTCGCTTGCAAATGTAATATTTTTTCAGTTACGTTGTTTTCACAAATTCGGCATTTTTTCGAAAAACACCCTATTTTTTCAGCATTTTCCGAAAAATTACATGCATTTTTCCATAAAAACGCCGAATTTCAATGCAATTTTCCGAAAAACACCCTTAAATTTTCGTCACATCCCCGAATTTTCACATTTTTAGTTTTTCGTAATTTCCATGGCTATTAAGAACAATATTAAACTATTTCACCACAACTAAAAAACTTCTTCCGGCGGTTGCCGAAAGCAAACGAAATCACCTATATTATAAAAAGAAATTATATAGTGTTATTTTATTAACAATTTCTTGTTTCAATCACTAATAATTTTGTACCTTTACGTGCAATTTTGAAACTACACTTATACTAATCTCTAAATAGTTATGGCAAATACCAAAAGTGAAAAGCTGTTCACCGAATTCCCGCCGGTTCCGACCGAGAAGTGGGAGGAGGTGATTACGGCCGACCTGAAAGGTGCTGATTACGAGCGCAAGCTGGTATGGAAAACGGGCGAAGGTTTCAACGTCCGGCCCTACTACCGCGCCGAGAACCTCGAGGGCATCAAGTTCCTGGGCTCGCAGGCAGGCGAGTTCCCTTACGTACGCGGTACGCACGCGCACAACCGCTGGCGCGTACACCAGACCGTGAGCGTCGTATGCCCCAAGGAGGCAAACGCCGAGGCACTGAAAATCCTCAACGCAGGCGTCGACTCGCTCGGCTTCTGCATCGCGTCGGCGGATTTCTCAGCCGCAGACCTCGACACGCTGCTCAAGGACATCTGTATTGAGGCTGTCGAAATCACCTTCTGCGGAGAGAAGACGGCCCATGTCGCCGAGCTCGTCCTGGCCAAAGTCGAAAAGGAGGGCATCGCCAAGGAGGATGTCCGCATCGCATTCTGCATCGACCCGCTGGTAAAAGGGCTTTCGTCGAAAGGCGATTTCTGCTCGCCCAACGGTGAAAAGTGCATCGCCCGCATCGTCGAGCTGATCCACAAGACCAAGGAGTACAAGCACGTGCGCATCGTAACCGTTGCGGGGCAAACGTTCGGCAACTCGGGTTCGACCATCGTCGAGGAGCTGGCATTCACCCTTTCGGCAGGCCACGACTACCTCGTACGCCTGATGGACGCAGGGCTGGACGTCGACCAGGCCGCACGCAAACTGCGCTTCTCGTTCTCGGTAAGCTCCAACTATTTCATGGAGATCGCCAAATTCCGCGCGGCACGTATGCTGTGGGCCAACATCGTCAAGGGCTACGGCCCGGCGAAGAACTGCGCCTGCAAGATGCACATCCACGCCGAGACCTCGCGGTGGAACCAGACCGTCTACGACCCCTATGTGAACATGCTTCGCGGCACGACCGAGGCCATGTCGGCCACGATCGCCGGCGTACATTCGCTGGAAGTAACGCCGTTCGACACCTCGTTCGAAAACCCGACCGAGTTCTCGAAGCGCATCGCTCGCAACGTCGAGCTGCTGCTCAAGAACGAGTCGCATTTCGACCAGGTCGTCGACCCGGCAGGAGGCTCGTACTATGTCGAGAACCTCACGCAGTCGATCGCAGCCGAAGCCTGGAAGCTTTTCCTCGAAATCGAGGAGAAGGGAGGCTACACCGAGGCTTACAAGGCCGGCCTGATCGTCGAGCGTATCAAAGCGTCGGCCGCAGCCAAGGACAAGAACATCGCTACGCGCCGCCAGACGCTGCTCGGCGCCAACCAATATCCCAACTTTACGGAGGTCGCCGGCAAGGAGATCACCGCCGAGTCCGTTACGCGCAAGCAGGCCGAGGGCAATGTACTCGTCCCCTACCGCGGCGCCATGGCGTTCGAAGAGATGCGCCTGCAGGTGGATCGCAGCGGCAAGGAGCCCAAGGCATTCATGCTGACGTGCGGCAACCTGGGCATGGCCCGCGCCCGCTCGCAGTTCTCGTGCAATTTCTTCGCATGCGCCGGCATCAAGGTGATCGACAACACTTATTTCAAGTCGATCGAAGAGGGCGCGAAGGCCGCACTCGAATCCAAGGCGCAGATCGTCGTGGTCTGCGCAAGCGACGACGACTATGCGGAGGCAGCCCCGAAAGTCAAGGAGCTGCTCGGCGGCAAGGCGATCCTGGTGGTTGCCGGGGCACCGGCCTGCGCACCCGAACTGGAAGCGCAGGGCATCACGAACTTCATAAACGTGAAGTCCAACGTCTTGGAAACACTTAAGTTCTACCTTAAAGAGATGGGAATCTAATCATGAGAGCTAAATTTTCAGAACTGACATACGACGCAGGCCAGCAGAAAAGTTGCTGCGCCTCGAAAGGCTGCGGACAGGTCGAGCCGTGGCTGACGGCCGAGGGTATTCCCGTCAAGGGCGCCTATACGGCCCAAGACCTCGAAGGCATGGAGCACCTGAACTATGCGGCAGGTATCGCCCCGTTCCTGCGCGGCCCCTACTCGACGATGTACGTGATGCGCCCGTGGACGATCCGCCAGTATGCGGGTTTCTCGACCGCCGAGGAGTCCAACGCATTCTACCGCCGCAACCTGGCCGCCGGGCAGAAGGGTCTGTCGGTGGCATTCGACCTTGCTACGCACCGCGGCTACGACGCCGACCACCCGCGCGTGGTGGGCGACGTGGGCAAAGCCGGCGTGTCGATCTGCTCGGTCGAGGACATGAAGGTACTGTTCAACGGCATTCCGCTCGACAAGATGTCGGTGTCGATGACCATGAACGGCGCCGTGCTGCCCATCCTGGCATTCTACATCGTGACGGGTCTGGAGCAGGGCTGCACGCTCGACCAGCTGGCCGGTACGATCCAGAACGACATCCTCAAGGAATTCATGGTGCGTAACACCTATATTTATCCCCCCGAGTTCTCGATGCGCATCATTGCCGACATCTTCGAGTACACCTCGAAGAACATGCCCAAGTTCAACTCGATCTCGATCTCGGGGTACCACATGCAGGAGGCAGGCGCCACGGCCGACATCGAGCTGGCCTACACGCTGGCCGACGGACTGGAGTACCTGCGCGCAGGTATCAACGCAGGCATGTCGGTGGACGCCTTCGCCCCCCGCCTGTCGTTCTTCTGGGCGATCGGCATGAACCACTTCATGGAGATCGCCAAGATGCGCGCGGCACGTATGCTGTGGGCCAAGATCGTCAAGCAGTTCGAGCCCAAGAACCCCAAGTCGCTGGCGCTGCGCACCCACTCGCAGACCTCGGGCTGGTCGCTCACGGAGCAGGATCCGTTCAACAACGTGGCGCGTACCGCCATCGAGGCCATGGGCGCCGCCCTGGGACACACCCAGTCGCTGCACACCAACGCTTTGGACGAGGCCATCGCCCTGCCGACCGACTTCTCGGCACGTATCGCCCGTAATACGCAGATCTACATCCAGGAGGAAACCAATATTTGCCGCGAGGTCGACCCGTGGGCAGGCTCCTACTACGTGGAGTCGCTCACCAACGAGATCGCCCACAAGGCATGGGAGCGTATCCAGGAAGTCGAGAAACTGGGCGGTATGGCCAAGGCTATCGAGACCGGTATTCCGAAGATGCGCATCGAGGAGGCTGCGGCCCGCAAGCAGGCACGCATCGACTCCGGCGAGGAGAAGATCATCGGCATCAACGAATACCGCCTGGAGAAAGAGGCCCCGATCGACATCCTGGCCGTAGACAACACCGCCGTGCGCGAGAGCCAGATCAAGCGTCTGCAGGAGCTGCGTGCTTCGCGCGACGAGGCCGCCGTGAAGAAGGCCCTCGCAGCGATCACCGAGTGCGTGAAGACCAAGCAGGGCAACCTGCTGGAGCTGGCCGTCGAAGCCGCCAAGGTACGCGCTTCGCTGGGCGAGATTTCCGACGCCTGCGAAGTGGTGGTAGGCCGTTACAAAGCCGTCATACGTTCAATATCAGGAGTATATAGTTCAGAAGTGAAAAACGACAAACAGTTCGAGCGTGCCAAGGAGCTGTGCGCCGAATTCGCCAAGAAGGAAGGCCGCCAGCCGCGTGTCATGATCGCGAAGCTCGGCCAGGACGGCCACGACCGCGGTGCCAAGGTAGTAGCCACGGGTTATGCCGACATCGGTTTCGACGTCGACATGGGGCCGCTGTTCCAGACCCCGGAGGAGGCCGCAAAACAGGCTGTCGAGAACGACGTGCATGTAGTGGGCGTTTCGTCGCTCGCTGCAGGCCACCTGACCCTCGTGCCGCAGATCATCGCAGAGCTCAAGAAGCTCGGCCGCGAGGACATCATCGTGATTGTCGGCGGCGTAATCCCCCACCAGGATTACGACGAACTGTACCGCGACGGCGCCGCCGCCATCTTCGGCCCCGGCACCCCGATCGCCACGGCCGCCATCAAGATCCTGGAAATCCTGCTCGCCGAATAACGGTTCGACAGAATACGGTAATCCCCGCCGAGACGTCTCGGCGGGGATTTTTTCATGGATACAGATGGTCTCGGGGACAAACTACAGGCAGGCTTCCAGAATCCTGCGCGCCATCGCCCCGTCGACATTGCGCGCCTCGCCGAACCTGCTGCCCGCAGCATTGAAGCGGCGTTCGATTTCGGCGATCGTAGTCTCGCCGATGCCCTCCTGCGAAAGATGCGTCGAAAGCCCCAGGGAACGGAAGAACTCCTCGTTGGCTGCAATCGTCCGCTCGATACGCTCCTCGTCGGAACCGTCGGTGATACCCCATATCCGTTCGCCGTATTGCAGGAGTTTGCCGCGCTTCTGTCCGCGCAGCACGCGCAACGTACCGTTGATGACAATGGCGAGCGTCGCACCGTGCGTCAGCCCGTGCAGTGCGGTCAGCTCATGCCCGATCATATGCGTCGCCCAGTCCTGCGCCACTCCCATACGGATCATGTCGTTCAGCGCCAGGGTTGCCGCAAGCATATACTCCGACATCACGGCATAATCGTGCTGGTTCTCACGGATCCGGGGTGCGATCTCGATCACGGTATGCAGGATGCCTTCGGCCCAACGATCCATCAGGCGAGACTGCCCGGGCGTAGTCATATATTGCTCCAGCACATGCACGTAGGTGTCGGCCAAGCCGTAGGCGATCTGCTTCTGCGGCAGCGAGAACAAGGCCTCGGGATCGAGGATCGAAAAGAGCGGGTAGTCGCCGTTGAACGGGAATTTCTCCTTCGTTTCATGGCACGAGATTACCGAGCCGTTGTTCATTTCCGATCCCGTCGCCGACATCGTGAGCACCGTCCCGAGGGGAACGGTTTTATCCGCCTGCCCTTTCAGAACGATCTCCCACGGGTCGCCGTCATAAAGCAGCCCTGCGGCGATCAGCTTCGTACCATCGATGACCGACCCGCCGCCCACGGCAAGCAGGAACTCCGAGCCGTGCTCACGCCCCAATGCGATGGCCTCGCGGACGGTCTCGACCGACGGATTGGGCTCGATGCCCCAGAATTCGACCCAGTCACGGCCTTCGAGGGCCTTGACGACCTGGTCGTAAATGCCGTTACGGCGCACGCTGCCACCGCCGAAGGTAATCATAATCTTCTTGCCGGCAGGAATCAGCTTTGCGAGCCGGGCGATCTGCCCCTTACCGAAAACAAGTTTCGTCGGATTGTGATAAACAAAATTATTCATAATAGTATGCGATATGTTTTGATACGACTTTTAAATATACGCAAAAATAACAAAAAGAACGCCGGAATATTCCGGCGTTCGAAAACTGTATCGGATTTTTTATCCGAGGCTTAGAAATATTCGCCGCGCAGATCCTGGATCTTGGCCATCTGCTGGATGGCCTGCACCGAGAATTGCTGTGCCATGCTCTCGGCCATGGCCTGCGCACGCACCTTCTCGCCCTCGGCAGTCTGCTTGTCCGAAGTCTGGATGTCATCCACCTGGAAGACATAAACCCCCGACATGCCTTTCACCGGAGCCGAAAGGACGCCTTTCTCGGTCGTCGAAGCGATGGCGCCTACCAGACGGGGCTCGACGCCCGGGCCGTTCACGTAGAAGGCACCGAAAGTCACGCCGTCGAAATCGGCGACCTCGGAACCGAGGCTGGCAGCCTGCTCGTCGAGCGTCGTACCGGCGATCTGCTTGGTAATATAATCGTATTTCTTGTCCCGGAGAACCTGGGCGCGAACCTGCGCAGCCACCTTATCGACCGGGGTATACTCATTGTCATCGATCTCGGTCAGCGTAGCGACCACATAGTCGTTGCCGACGGTGAAGATTTCCGAAAGATCGCCCGTCTTGGCACCGTAAGCCCAGCGGGCAACCTCACGCGAATCCTCCAGGCCGCGGATCGTACGCTCGCCCTGCGCCAGCGAGGCGACACGGGGAGTAACGGCAGCTTCCGAAGCGGCGTTGTTGAACGCCTCGACCGAGCCCTTGGCATTCACCGAGAAAGTGCCGGCCAGGTTGTGGGCATTGCGGCGCGTCGCAGCCGAAGCCTCGACGGGATAGGTGATCGTCGCCACCTGCATGTGCTTCGAAGGTTTGTCGGCACGGTACACCTGCATCAGCTGGATAGCATCGCCCGAAGCGACCTTCACCACGTCCCCCCGCTTGGCATTGGCCAGCGCGGCAACGAATTCGCCCGTGAAAGCCGAGAAGGGCACCACGCCCACTTCGCCGCCGTTGGCTGCCGTAGCTTCGTATACCGAATACTGCGAGGCGAGTTGTGCGAAATCGGCACCGCCCTTGATTACCGTCAGCAGGCTGTCGGCCAGCGCCTCCTGCGTATAGGGCAGCACGATATGGCGGATTCCCAGCGTATCGGGCACCATTTTCGAATCCAGCACACGGGCCATCGTCCACTGGTTGTTCTTCAGCACGGGGCCGTAAGTCTCACCCGCCAGCAGTGCCTTGGCCTCGTCCTCCGAAAGCTGAGCCGCCGAAACATAGGTATCGGCGATCTTGCCGTTGCGGTTGGCACGTACGAACGACTTCAGCTCCTCCGTAGCGGCGAACTGTGCGCCCACCTCGGCAACGCTCTTTTCGAGAGCGAGCATATCGTCGTCCGTGGGGGTAACCTCGAACACGACATACGACAGCGTACGCGAGGGAGTCTGCTTGAACATATCCTTATGGCTGTTGTAGTATGCCTTGATGTCGCCGGACTTCACCTGGATCAGCGAATCGGGGACAGCCGAATATTTCTTGCCGGCCCATTTCCCGGAATAAGTATTGTTGGCCGCATTCACACCGTTCGCGACTTCGAGTGCATTGACATATACACCGCCCTTGATCAGGCCGAGGTACTTGGCGATCTCACGCTCCATGCGGGCCTGCTCGTTGAGCTGCGCCCACGCCTGCTGTGCCTGCGCATTCGTTTCGGCCTGCGCGAGGAACTGTCCGACGGCAGCCACGTTGTACTCACCCGTGCGGGGATCGGCGAAGGCGTTGTAGAACGCCTGCGACGGATGCTGGCCGCTGACCATCGACAGACGCTCGGGCTCCGTAACGCGCAGCCCCATCTTGTCGAAACCGGGTTCCAGCACATACTTGCCGATCAGGGCCTGCCATGCAGCATTGGCGAGCATGGCGGACTGCTGTTCGTCGCTCTCCTGGGCGCCGCTCTGCGCCTTGATCTGCTCGTACTGGTTGTAGTACTCCGAATAGTTGATTTTTTTACCGTTGATGACACCGACCCGGGGGTCGTTACCCGAGAAGCCCATTTCGGTCTTCAGGGAGAGAATGAAAGCCAAGAGGGCGCCTGCGATGACAATCGACAGCACGATGCCGAACTTGGTGCGAAGAGTGTTTAAACTTGCCATATAAATCGTTAATTATTCGTTTGTTTCGAATTAGCAGTCAAAGGTAGTAAAATTTATTCGGAAAAGGCCTTTATTATAATATAAAAATTCCTACAATTTCTTGACCCTCGCCAGCTCGATACGCGAACGCGTCGTACGCAGTATGCGCAACTGCAGGCCGCCGATGAAAACCGTTTCCCCGGCGGTCGGGATCCCGTCGTAATTGAAGATGATGAAGCCCGCCAGCGTATCGTATTCCTTGCTTTCTTCGATCCCCAGCCCGTATTTTTCATTGAGGTATTTCACCTCCAGCCGGCAGGAGAAGACATACTCGTCCTGGCCGACCTGCTTTTCGGTAAGGTCGGGTATGTCGTGTTCGTCCTCTATCTCGCCGAAAATCTGTTCGAGCACGTCCTCGAGCGAAATGACGCCCGCCGTCCCGCCGAACTCGTCGATCACCACGGCGATGTTGCTGCGGTGCTTGATGAAATTCTGCAACATCAGCTGCAGCGGCATGGTCTCGGGCACGAAATTGACCTGCATCATCACGTCGGCGATATTGGCCGGGCGCGTGAACAGACTCTTCGAATTGACATAACCGACGATGTTGTCGATACTCTTGCGCCAGACGAAAATACGCGAATATTTCGAATCGACGAACCGCGCCGTGAGCTGCCCGATCGACGTGTCGTCGATATCCACCGCCTCGACATCCACACGCGGCACCATGCAGTCGCGAACCCGCAGGTCGGCGAAATCCAACGCATTCTGGAAAAGTTTGAACTCGTTGTCCGGCTCGGGGCGCGGTTCCGACGTATTGGTATCGAGCAGTGCCGCGAGGTCGTCGCGGCCAAAGCTGTGCGACACGGCCCGTTCCTCGACACGGCGCCCCGCCAGGCGCAGGATGCCATGCGAGATGAGCGTCGTGAGACGGGCGATCGGATAGAGCAGCAGGTAGAAGAAATAGATCACCGGCGCCAGGGCACGGTAATAGAAATTGGGGTTGTTGCGGAAGATCGACTTGGGAAGGAACTCCGCAGCAAAGATGATGATGACGGTCGACACGGCCGTTTCGATGGCGACCGAACCGTTGCGGGCGATGCTTTCCCACCCCAGCGCATAGAAGATGCCGCGCAGCAGCAACGACATGTAAAGCGAATAGATGACCAGGGCAATGTTGTTGCCCACCAGTATCGTGGTGATATACTGCCCGGGGTGGCGGGAAAAAATCTCCGCGATATGGTCGAACATGCGGCTCTGTTTGCGGTCGATCTCCAGTTTCAGGCGGTTCTTGCTCGTAAAAGCGATCTCCATGCCCGAAAAAAATGCCGACAACAACAGCATTAAGATAATCAGTATGACCGAAGTAAGCATCGTCCTGTTTATTTAGGGTTACTCCTCCGCTTCGTCCGCTTGTACGGCACGCCGGAGGGGCTGGATTTCACCGACCGGTTCGGCCGGGCGGAGCTCCTCCTCCCCGTCGGGGCGGACAGCTGGTGCAGCCAAAGGCGGCTCCTCGGAAAGCGGTGCCGCGGGCCGCGCCGCAACCGGAGCGGCAGGCCGGTCTGTCGCAGGGCGGGGCGAATCCGAAGTCCGGCCGGCAGGTTCGGGCACAGCCGTAGAATCGGATTCGTTAGGTTTGACCTCGACCTCCATGCGCCCTTTCATACGGCGGAAGCGCCAGTCCTTGAACTCCTCGTCCGACTCGAAACCTTCGCCGATGAACACGTCGCGGCCGTCGTTCTGCACGATTTTCGAATCGACGTTCGAATAGATTTTCTTGGTTCGCGCGTTCCAGAACAGCTGTTGCGTATAGAGTTTCTTGCCGTCCGATTTCTCGACCACGACATTTCCCCGCGCCTCCCACAGGTCGCGGGTCTCGTAATGGATCGCATAGTTGGCCGTCAACACGGCATCGACCGACGAGAGCGAATCGTCCTTATAGGTAGTCATCTCCACCCCCTTGGGGAATTCGCGGTAAGGCTCGCGCGCCAACGAATAACCTTCGAGTAGCGGGGTTTTGAAATGGTACGAACGGCGGCCGTTCTGCGACATGACGACCGACAGGTTTTCGCTGTACTCGGTCATCATCATCTCTATCCGGGCCTCCGATTCGGGTTCTTCTTCACGCTCACAAGAGAATAGCAAGATAGCACTCCCCACAACGGAGAGTGCTACCATCACGTATCTTGCGATAAATCTGTCCATCAATTAGCGGGGACGCACAGTAGTCGACACACCGGCAGCCGTACCGCAGTTGACGGTATAGCGTGCGCCTTCCTGCAACTCGTTGAAGAAGCACTCCTCCGAAGTCGGGAAACGGCTGCGGAATGCGTTCATCGAGGTTTTGGCAGGTTCGCGGTATTCCGAATCGCTCGGCAGCAGCTCGACGGCCTTGGCCATCGTGTCGTAGGCTGCCCAGAAGGTAGCCGGCCCGGCGAAACCTTCACAATGAGCTGCCGAAATGCCGTAGCACTGGGCCAGTACGAAATACGGCACACCGTCCTCGGGATTCAGGTCGCGGGCCTGGCGGGCAGCCGATGCGGCGCCCTGGATGTCGTTGGAAACCAGGCCGACCAGCGCCATGCGCACCAGCAGCAGCTGACGCTCTGCGGGATCCGTCTCGACGGCAAGCGCCTCGTTGAGGTATTTCATGGCCTTCGTATAGTCGCCCTTGCTCTGGAAGGCCTGCGCAAGGAACATCGCAGTTTCGGACGAAGGTTTCACCGTATAGTATTTCTCGGCAATCGAGAAATAGAAATCGCCGTCGCACTTGGCACGCGACATCAGGGCTACGGCCTGCGCCAGCAACGCCTCATCGTCGGGAGCAGCCTCCAGCTTGCCGCGGAACAGATTTTCGAGGTTCTCGCAGCTGGCCGCGCCGCTCAGGCCGAAAGCCGCGTCGAACTGCGACTTGTAATCGCCGGCCTCGGGGTTCTTCTCGAAGAACGGGGTCAGGCGGTCGTACTCGGCGATGATCTCATCGGGCATCACCTCGTCGGTATTCTTATAATCCTCGCAGAGGTTCGAGAAATAGGCCACCACGGTCTCGGGGTCGGTGCTGTCGCCGCCCTGCGCGATTGCCGCGCGGAATGCCTCGCGGATGCCCTTGCGGTCGTTGGGTTTGTAGCGCAGGAACTCGCGCGCCTTCTGGTCGAGGATAAAGGCCGTCTTGCCGGGCTTGACGTTATCGCCGAAATACTGGGCACGCATATCGTACATCAGCATCAGCGAGTCGATGAACATGTTCTTCTCCGCCACGCTCTTGGCACGGTTGATCTTGTTCTTATACACGACGGCACCGCGCTGGTAGATCGACTCCGCTGCATCGGGTATCTTGTCGATAAGCCCCTTGAGGTAGTGTGCTGCGGCATCGTAGTCACGGTTGTCGCACGATTCTTTCAGGAAATTACTGTTAAGGATGTTCTGTTCACGCTCTTCGGGAGTAGCGCCCCATTTCGCATATTGCGGGCCACTGAAATCCTGAGCCAAAGCCGCCGAAGCCAAAAATACCAAAGCGGCAGAAAGCAGAAATTTTACGTTTTTCATCGGTCAGAGATTAATTTTTGTATTTCTATGTTGTGTTTTCGTCAGTTAAACTACGTTCGTGTCGGGGTCGCAAGTTACTACTAATTCCTCGGACGTGCAATATTCCGGCTCAAAAACTAATCGTATTTCGGCCTGCGGAACCAGTATTCCCCGTTCTCGGCACCCGCAAAGAGCGAAAATCCGACCGAGAATTTGAAATACTGTTGCCGCACCAGTCCCAGGCGCTCGGAAAGGTTATAGCCGCGACGTCCGTATTCCACGCCCACGTCGATGGTCGAACTGCCGAGGAACTTCACAGGCACCCCTACACCCAACGTAACGGCGTATTCTCCGATTTTATTGCCGTCGTAGGTCTGGTTGTAGGTTCCGTAACGGAAACCCGCCCGGTAGGCCCAGCGTTTCATGAACCTGCGCACGTCGTAATAGTTCGGCGTATACTCCACGCCCACTTTCACCATGCTCGTATTGGTATAGGCCACTTCGTATGCAGATTTGTCCGGGCCGCTGACCCCGGTCATTTCGGTCGCCTTATTGCCGCCGGTCCAGTTCTGATAGACGTAGTCAAGCCCAAGCGTCCATTTCGAGGTCATATAATAAGCCCCCACCGAAAGCTGACGCGGCAAAGCAAGCGCCAGGTGGGTCGTATCGCCCTTCACGGTGGAGTTGTACAGGTCGCCGATATAAATGCGCGAGGTCACATCGGGATTCAGGTTGCCGCCGAAATCGTACGTAGCACCGAACGTCAGCATGCGTTTCTGGTTCATGATAGCCTTCCAGAGGACACCGACCTGTCCTTTGATGCTCGAAATGCTGTAATTGTCACTGCCGACCGTCGACGAGAAGGTTCCGTCGCCCGTGATCGGCGTCGGGGTCATCACGAAGCTGCGGTCGATGTCGCCCCAGTAATACTGCGCCGCGACACCCAACGAGAAATTCTTGAAAATCTCCCAGCCCAGGCCGACCTTGACCTCCGTCACGTCGCCTTCGCCCTGATAGACGTACTGCACGCGCCCCACATTGCCCCAAACCGGATCGTTCGGGTCGAAATCCTGCGTATACTTGGTACGGTAGCCCACCGAACTGTACGGCGTGAGGCTGAACCCGAGGCCGAGTTTCTTGGCGACCGGCATCTGGAACGCGATATCGTGGAAATTGAACGTATTATAGGCCGTGTTTTTGGACACATTGTCCACCTTCTGCGAATTGTAGTAATTCTGTCCCTCGAGGCCGAAACTGAAGAGGAAACTCTTTTGCGGGATGGTGCTGTACGCTGCAGGGTTGAGCAGATTGATTTTGCCCGGAGTGCCCATGGCTACCCCGACGCCGCCCATCGAGCGCATCTGCGTCGTACCGGGCGTATTGATCTCGCCGATGCCGTACATCGTATAGGGAGAGAATGCGTTAATACTGCTTGTCTGGGCCGATACGGCATAAGGAAGCATCACGGCTGCCGCGACAACCAGCTTAATCAAGGTGTTCTTCACTTGCATTGTGCTCTAAAATTCTATTCAATCCGCAAAAGACCAGATTACAATTTGCAAATATCGTATTTTTAATTCGTTTAACAAAGAATTTTGCATCCCCACCGGTAAAAATTACGCGCAAGCCGTCGATTTTCTCCCGCATGCGGGTGACGTAACCTTCTATTTCGAAGGCGATCCCGTTCATCACGCCCAGTTCGATGGCCTCTTCGGTCGTAAGCCCCGAGAGCCCTTCGCCCCCGGTCGCGGCACACAGCGGCAGCTTGGCCGTATAGTCATGCAGCGCCCTGAAACGCATCGTCACGCCCGGGGAGATGCAGCCGCCCCGGAACGTATTGTCGGCCGTCACCAGGTCTATGGTCACCGCCGTACCGAAATCGACGATCAGCACGTTCTCACCCGGATAGAGCACCGTCGCGCCGACGGCTGCGGCCAGCCTGTCGCGCCCCAGCGTCTCGGGCGTAAGGTACGCGTTGCCGATGGGCACGGGGGTCTGGGAGGTGACCTCCAGCAGGTAATCCCCCCGCCGGCGGAGCATCGCCGCCACGTCAT